>Ga0210053_1003557_pt1 | contig 12585 bp, 10 predicted proteins | sample CryGeymeta201512_FD_185467 | JGI IMG/M metagenome (GOLD analysis project Ga0210053, IMG submission 185467) | Groundwater microbial communities from Crystal Geyser aquifers in Utah, USA - Crystal Geyser metaG 2015-12 (SPAdes) (version 2) | ecosystem: Environmental > Aquatic > Deep subsurface >... | reverse complement strand
CCAAAAGAAACAATGGCTACAACAATGATAAACACAGCGGAATTAAAAGCCCATTCGTTTTTTGACAGCCATTGCTGGAACAAATTAAAAGCGATTATTTTTTGCGCCGTGAAATGGAACGGAAAAAATTCAAATGACGGACAACTTACCAAAGTCGCAAGTTTAGATTTTAGCGAAGATGATGGCTTAATTAAAGAGGTAAAGGCGGATTACGATTTTATCAGAGCTAAACTTATTAAAAAGGGCTTTAGCACCCTAACTGGCAAAGACGGCAAATGGATTCAAGCCAGGACAAAAGGTACTGGCGGAATTAATCCAAGAACTGGCGAACGCCGACCGATCACCAGGGCTTTTTATGCCAGAAAAGAATTTGTTAAAAAAATATTTGAACTTGCAAAATAATGAAAAATTCTTTTTGCCCTATCGGGCAAAGTAATCGGGACAATTTTATTTTTTTAACACTATAATATTGATATGGAAAAATTTACTGAACAATTCGGCGATTTCGATTTTAAAGGCTTCGGAATTACGCAAAAGAGTCCGAGGGAAATTGAACTTGCAAAAAAAGTAGGTGATAAGACAATCACCGAAGAAGAAAAGGGTGAACTTTATGGAATTAGAGTTTTTCCTAACAATCACCGTGGTCAAGAATTGAGAAAAAAAGAACATCTTGGCCTTTTGAATCCTGAAGAAAAAGAGGAGCTAAGAAGATTAAACCAGCTTGAAACTAGGCAGAAAACCATGACGCCTGAATTGCAGAGATTGTGGGAAAGAACCGAAGCAAACGATCCAAACGTTGAACAAGTTTCAATGAATCAAGGGGGTTCGGTTGAAGTCTTACCCGACGATGAACAAGAAAAAATAATCTGGACTTACGGTCTTGGCGGTTGTTTTGGAACATTGGTTTTTAGTGAAGATGAAAGTGGTCGCAAAACCGCAGTCCTTACCCACTTTGATCCATTAAGTATATCCACAAATATGAATGAATTAAGAAGACTTATCAGATCTAATCCTGCGATGAGGGAATCAAAATACAAACAATCAATTTTGGTGTTAAGTGCGCAGGGTTATGAGCAAAATTCTGAAACTAAGCAATGGGAGCAAAAAATTGGAGATCAACAAAAAGAGGGTATGCTTGTCACTGCAATTCAGGCTGAATTAGGCCAAGATATTGAAGTAAAATTGGAACACTATTCAGAACTGCAAGATGCAATGACAAAAGACCAAGGATCACTTATTGTAAGAATTCCCCCAAAAGGACAAGCAACTTATAGAACATGGTTTAGCCAAGGACAGTTAGGAAAAAATGATGAAAACCGAATTAGTGAATTAAAAGATGGCTTAAAAAAATAAAATTGTCCCGATTAAAATTCACCTATCGGCGAATTAAGAATTTTCATTACATCGTACAACAGCGTGTATGAGGCTACGGCTTTTTACAAAAGCCTCCACTCATATTTGCCTCCGCTACGCTACGGCAAACTTCAGATATGCCGACGCATTATACGAAATATTCCTTTTCTTTTTTGGGCTATCGCCCAATTGTTTTAAAATTTTTCAAATTTCTTTTTCTTTAATTATAGGGGGGGATAAGGTGTTTTCTCCGCTCATGGAATCACGGAAAAAACGATTTATTTATAAGGGGAAAAATGATATAATAAAAACATTAGAAATATTATATATATGGATAATAATCAAAAACATTTGAATCATATAGACAAGGTTAATTTAGGGTCTTATTATACCCCAGAAATTATTGTTGATTTAGCTTACTCTATTTTGAATGAAAACATTTCCGATATTAAAAATTGGACAATTTTAGATTCGTCTTGCGGATACGGATCTTTTTTAGCTAAAAAGGGTGTTGTAAAAAGATTAGTTGGAGCTGATATTGATAAGACAGCCATCATGGAGGCTCAAAAAAAGAACAAAGACATTACTTTTATTTGCCAAAATTCACTTGCGAATGTGTGTCGAGAAAACTTGGCTATAAAAACAGAAGAAAAACTTATAGCCATTGGCAATCCGCCATACAATGATACAACTTCCATAATCCGCAATTCCATTAAAGATGTTTCTGTTCAAAACATAATTGATTTTGATATAAAAACCAGGGATTTAGGCATGTCATTTTTATTGTCTTACGATAAACTTAAAGCTAATTATATTTGTGTTTTGCATCCTTTATCCTATTTAATCAAAAAGGCTAACTTCACCCTACTTTCAAAATTCGCCAAAAACTATAAATTAATTGACGGAATAATCATAAGCAGTCATGAATTTTCTGAAACTTCTCGCGGAATGGCTTTTCCAATCTTAATTGCTCTTTACAAAAGAGATCAGAATGGTATGAACTATGAATACATTAAAAATTATCAATTTAAAGTAAAGAATGATGGATATTTTTGTTTAAATGATTTCGATACAATAGTTAATTATGTTCAGAAATATCCCAATAAGAAATATCTAAATAAAAATGACAAGCCAGTCGCAAAATTTTGGACCTTGAGGGATATAAACGCTCTTAAAAGAAATCGGACTTTTATTGATTCCGATACTTACAATACAGTTTATATTCTAATGGAAAAATTTCCATATTATTGTTATATTGATGTGTTTAAGCAATATACCGATAAAATGCCATATTTTATTGGAAATTGCGATGTAATAATTGATAATGAAAAATTTAATAAAATAAAAGAGTGCTTTATTGCTCAAAGTGTTCACACAAACTCCATTTTAAAAAATAAATTTAAATTTAGAGAAATTCCTAATGCTAAATTAAAAATAGATAATTATTTTAAAGAACTATTGGGAAGTAAACTAGGTGAAAAATATGCCAAAAATTTTAATTAAAGAAAGTGAACATAAAATTGAAGTACCGATTGTATTAACTGCTGTAAGCGGAAAAATTCGCATCAAGAATCGTTCAATTGTAAATGAATACGGAACTCTTGTCGCAGTTAGGCGAGGTGAGTTTGCTTTAAGCAACTATGTTGAATGGCAAATTAGCTATGACGTCGTCAAAAAGGAAACTGAAAAATTAGCAGAATCATCACTACCAGAGACTGAGTTTATTGGCGCAAACAGCAAGACCAAAGCACTTTATGAGTTATCTGAGTATATTTGGTATTTTCATAAATGGTCTATTGTATCTAAAAAAGAGTTAGAGAGTGTTGTTAATTACCTTAATTCAATACCAGATAATGACTTAATTGATAATAATTCTGAATTACAGATTGATCGTAGTCATCAGATAGCAAAAAATATAAATGGATTTAATTTTAAGTACACTCAAGTTAAATACCCTCTTTTAATTTATAAATTTAACGGATACGAAATAGTTACAGAAATAAAAATTACCGAGAAACAATATGCAGTCGGCACCCAACCAATGCTATATTTATGTTTTCCAATCACAGAATTAAAATCAAAAACTAATTTAATCGGACGATGTGCTGAAGCAAAAGAAATTGCCCATTTTGAAATTTCAGAAAGCAACATCAAAGTATTTTTGGAAATGCTGAAAATGTTTGGTATTCTATCTAAAAACCACAAACATGATATTCTGCAAATTATCAATACGATTATAGAATAATCCCAACATTTTAACCTTTTGTTTGGGGAGAATAAGGAGTTTTGAATTTTTGGCATTCATCCTGTTAGATAATTTTAAATCTAACAGGATGAACCTCTGACCTCTCTGCCCAAAATCCAAAATGGAAAAAGATTTTTTTTCATTAATTTATAGAGGAGGAAAACGGTATTTTCTCCGCTATCGCGTCGAAAATAACATATTATATTTAACATAATAAAAATTTAACATAATAACTGTGGAAAACAAAAACATTGGAGAAGAATTTCTCGAACAAAAATATTGGAGCAACAAGAAGTTTCGGGAAGCGGCTGAAAAGACCGCCGAGCGAACCAAGACGCGGGAAGGAAAGAGCGTTCCCAATGAACCCGAGGCGCTCATAGAAAACTACCTGAAACGTTTTACTGACATCTTTGAGCGCGAAGACGAACAAAAACGCGAGCGTGGCGTGAAATCTATCAAGCGCCTTCTTCACCGCAAATATATCATCAAACCCGAGAACATCTCCGATGAATACATTAAAGGGGTGCTGTTCGGCAATTTTGTCGAGCAAAAGGGGTATAATCGTGGCGATCTCAAAAACCCGGATATCAAACAAGAATTGATTGAGCAATTCAACGCTGATACCGGATACGATTTTGAGGACTACTCGGTGCCGGAAAAAGAACGAAATGAGATAATAGAAATGGTCATCAAAGACCAAACAACCCGCCTTAACTCGTGGTTTGACTATCTTACCGGTCCTGAAGCAGAAGAAAACATCCCCGCCGCTTACCGCTACTGGACTTTTGCCGAGATGCTCAAACTTGGCAGTTACGATGACGAGCGCCAAACATACAACAAGCGCGCCCCAAACACCGTCACCAACTTCCCGGAACTTGACCAACAAGCCCTTGCCTTGGTTCTTGATGAGATAAGGGAAAAACAAAAAAACGAAACATCCCAACTTGTCTTAACTGAAAAAAAAGACCAGGACGAATTCAGAAAACGTCTTGACAGCGAAAACTTCGGCAAGCTTTACGGTTTTACGCAAGAGTATCTCAAGTCATTGCGCCTACCGACCGAACAGCTTACCATAATCAAGGGAAAATGGAAGGTCTTTCCCAAAGGAAGCGATGCTGGTGAAATTGCAAAAGCTCTCTCCGGCTTTCATACGCAATGGTGCATTGCCGGAGAAGGCACGGCCCAAGGATATCTTTCCCACTCCGACCTCCATATTTATTTCTCGCAAGACCAAGAAGGCAAAAATACCATCCCCCGTGCCTGCATTGTTGATTCAAAAAAGCATGGCATAACCGAAGTGCGGGGCATTAGAAGCGATGAGACATCCAAACAGCACTTGGACGATTACATTACGCCAGTGGTTGACGAACATCTTGCTTCCATGGGCGGTGGAGAAAAGTGGCGCGACACAATGCAGGATATGAAGCAATTAGCCGATATCCATATAAAGAGCTTACAGGGAGAAGAGTTATTAAAAGACGACCTGCGATTTTTATATGAAATTGACAAGAAGATTCATTCAACCGGTTATTACCGCGATCCCCGCATTGCCCAGATTCTGAAAGGTCGCGATATTAAGGAGGATTTATCATCAATTTTAAATATTTCTAAAGATAAAATATCCACCACCCAAGAGGAAGCATTGTCAGGAGATATCGCATTTCATTACGGTGACCTTAATCTTGATAACCTAACCTCGGCCGAAGGACTGGAACTGCCAGAGTCAATCGGTGGTAGCCTTTATCTTAGAAGCCTAACCTCAGCTGCAGGACTGAAACTGCCAAAGTCAATTGGTGGCGACCTTGATCTTGGAATAACCTCGGCCGCAGGACTGAAACTGCCAGAGTCAATCGGTGGTAGCCTTTATCTTAGAAGCCTAACCTCAGCTGCAGGACTGAAACTGCCAGAGTCAATCGGTGGCAACCTTCATCTTGGAAGCTTAACCTCGGCTGCAGGACTGGAACTGCCAGAGTCAATCGGTGGCAACCTTTATCTTGGAAGCTTAACCTCGGCCGCAGGACTGAAACTGCCAGAGTCAATCGGTGGCAACCTTCATCTTGGAAGCTTAACCTCGGCCGAAGGACTGGAACTGCCAGAGTCAATCGGCGGTTATCTTGATCTTGATAGCCTAACCTCGGCCGCAGGACTGAAACTGCCAGAGTCAATCGGTGGCAACCTTTATCTTAGAAGACTAACCTCGGCCGAAGGACTGAAACTGCCAGAGTCAATCGGTGGCAACCTTTATCTTGGAAGCTTAACCTCGGCTGCAGGACTGGAACCGCCAGAGTCAATCGGCGGTTATCTTGATCTTGATAGCCTAACCTCGGCCGAAGGACTGAAACTGCCAGAGTCAATCGGCGGTAGCCTTTATCTTAGAAGCCTAACCTCGGCTGCAGGACTGAAACTGCCAAAGTCAATTGGTGGCGACCTTGATCTTGATAGCCTAACCTCGGCCGCAGGACTGGAACTGCCAGAGTCAATCGGCGGTAGCCTTTATCTTAGAAGCCTAACCTCGGCTGCAGGACTGAAACTGCCAAAGTCAATTGGTGGCGACCTTTATCTTGATAACCTAACCTCGGCCACAAGGCTGGAACTGCCAGAGTCAATCGGCGGTAGCATTCGTCTTGGAAGCCTAACCTCGGCCGAAAAAGAAGTGTTAATATCAAGATATCCACATTTAGCATCAAAAATATTATAGGGGTTTGAATTTTTGGCATTCATCCCCACCTCTCTGCCCAAAATCCAAAATGGAAAAAGATTTTTTTTCATTAATTTATAGAGGAGGAAAACGGTATTTTCTCCGCTATCGCGTCGAAAAACATCAGCTAACGCGAAATAAACGGTTCAGAAATTCCTCATTTTTTAGATTTTTAAATTAAGGTGTGAGAAATTTCCTTGCAAAAGCTCATTAACATATTGGACTCTATGAAAGAGCTAAAAGATATAACAAATTTATCCTAATTATTGGTTTCGGGGGTATAATCAGCTAATGAAATACATCAGTAATATTGCTCATCTTAGCAAGATGACCAAAGAGGTGGTTTATCATCGAATCAAGATAATTGAACTCTTTGATGAATTTGTCGTCAGAAATTTGAAAAATAATAAAAATATTATTTAAAATCCCGAAATGTATAGCTCTGTTGACTCGCTGAATTTTGTTGGCAAAATAATCAATAATAAACTATTTTACGAAAGCGATTACTCTAGTAAAATTAGTATATTAAATTTGGCGGACGGCAAACAAGCAAGCTTAGAAATTCCTATTACGGGAACTTCTCAATGAGATATTGATGGAAAGTATATCGTTTATTCTAACCGATCCAATGATGAAGCAGAAATTTTTATTGAGCCAATCAGCCATAATATTTTTTAAAAAACCGCAAATATCAAGTTAGATGAACGCGGTTTTTTATGGAAATCCTATCTTCTGAAAGATTCTATCTTGCCACCAGAGCTAAAATATGGTATATTTTAGCTGTCGAGCAGAGCTTATAAAGAAAAACTTGAAATTGTTAGGGTTCAAAAATTCGATTGAACGGTCGGTTTGTCGCCCCTTGTGAAGTTTACTCCGACTTTTCATCGGAGTTCGGGACAAAATATACTCGAACTATTTCCAGAATATTTTCGCGAATGTGGGTGATAAAATTCGTAGTTGATTGGCAATTCAAATTCCATTATTACTGCACATTTTTATTTTTTAATTTTTGTGCTAGGATAATTCTAAAGCCTGTATAATAATTGCTTTTGAAGCGAGAATAAGATTATTTTAGGCGAAAAAGGAAAATTATGAGGAAAGGTAGCTAATGCTACTTTGACGACTAATTTACATTTTGTAGCTAAAATAAGCTATTAGTAGTTATCAGATGCAGTTATTAGACAGGCTCTTAACTCATATTTTTTGACAACAAGGAGGCAGGCGCCATGGCGGAAAAGGAATATCCGTTTAGTCGCAATAAAGAAGAAATGCTAATAAGACATCGCGGGCTAATTGAGGCAACGGTTCGTCATTTTTCTTTTTGTGGCGCGCCTGAAGATGATCTACGACAGGAAGCTGAACTTGCGTTTTGTAATGCAGTTGACCTTTTTGACGAGAACAAAAAAAACAAATTTGCATCCTATGTGGTTGAATGTATGAGAGGACGGATAAAAAATTTTTTGACCAAGTTTTTGTGGCAACGGCTTAAAGTCCCGACTAACATTATGGCAGTTGTTCAAAAGATATTACACAAAATAGATGAGTTGGAGAAAGAATACGGGCGAGTTCCAACCCTTAGCGAGCTAAGCGATCGTTGGGGCATTCCCATCAATCAACTTGAAAAAGCATTTGATGCTTTGGCAAATTTGCGCCCTTTATCTTTAAGCGAGGAAGTTGGGGAAGGGCTGTATCTTGAAGATGTGGTTGCTGTTACGAACGATGAAGTTGAGAGGGTTGATTTGTGCTTTGATATTGAGAAGGCGCTGGAACAGATACCTGATAATTATCAAATAATTTTACGCCGACTACTAGAAGGCGCAACTTTAACGCAGATTGCCAAAGAGCAGGGTTGCTCCCATCAAAATATCCATCGGAAAGCTAGGCAAGCTGGAAGGTGCCTGGCAGAGCACTTGTCTATTTACGATCAAGTTCATTTCTAACCAACCTCAATGTCCTTAAATATCCGCTTTGAGCAAGGGCGGATTTTTTGTTGACCCTTGCCAAACAGCTAAAAATTTGATATTTTTTGATTAGACTCATTACGAAATAATTTTTCGTAGCGAAATTATTTAATTGTAGTAGAAAAATTATTTCGTAATAAGTCTATTATGCTAAAAATTGATTTTTCAAAATTGATACAAAAAGATTATCTCCTCGAGCCAAAATTGCCAGCCTCGATCGAGCCAATACTTTATTTAATGATTTTTTTTAGTGTTTGTATCGCTTTGGCGACGTTAGTGACAATTTCTTATCGTCCGCACAATTATCTGTATAAAAATTTTAAAAATCGCATAAGCAAAATGTTCTGGGCTTGCGGATTGATCGGTTTTGTGTTATTATTTTTCCGTTGGCAAACATTATCATTTTTAAATTTAAGAATTTGGCTGGTCGCGCTGATTGCTTTTTTTATTTTATGGCTGGCGTATAATCTGCTTTTTTATTTTGTTTTATTGCCCAAACAACTGAAAGTCTATCAGCGACAAGTTGAATTTCAAAGTTTTTTACCCAAAAATAATGCAAAAAATTAAACAATTTGGCACGATGGCTGAGCTGGTTGACTCAATGGGCGATATGATCGTTCCATTTTCAGGTAATTCAACTTGCGAAGTGAAAATTATTCAAAAAACAAAAAGCCAAATTTTAGTTGATGTGGCAGCCGTTGCCATTGGCATTATTCCCGAAGGCGAATTTTCCTATGATGTGGAAGATTTAAAAGTAGGCGATAAAGTTTTAGTCTATATTTTAATGCTGGAAAACGAGGATGGGATGATGGTTTTATCTTTAAAGCGCGCAGATAAAGACAGGGTGTGGAATTTGCTTCAAAATAAATACGAAAGCCACGAACCGATCAAAGTGAAAATCTCGTCCGTTAATCGTGGCGGGCTACTGATAGAGTTTGGCGGAATTGATGGTTTTATTCCGGTGTCGCAATTGGCTCCCGCGCATTATCCCAAAGTGGAAGGTGGCGACGCAAATAAAATTTTAACTCGCTTGAAAATTTTGGTTGGCGCAACAATGACAGTCAAGGTTTTAAGTATCGACCAAAAAACAAACAAATTAATTTTTTCTGAAAAAGCATATTCCAACGAACGACTAATTACTGCCTCGGAAGATTTGCAACCAGGGCAAAAGCTTAAAGCGACTGTCACTGGTATTGTTGATTTTGGTATTTTCGTTAAACTTGATATACAGGACGTTTCTGGCAGAAAAGACAAAATTGACGGACTTATTCATATATCAGAAATTTCCTGGAATAAAGATGAAGATTGGAAAAAGAAATTTCAAATTGGACAAAAATTAGATGTGGCGGTAGTATCTACTTCTGGCGGAAAAGTTTCCTTGACCCTCAAACGGTTGGAAGAGGATCCATGGAAAAAGGCTTCGCGCGATTTGAAGGAGGGCGAAAAGGTTGAGGCGGAAATCACTCGACTCACCCCATTTGGCGCTTTTGTTAAAATAGATCGTCAGCTTGATGCGCTCGTGCACATTTCGCAAATGGACAAAGGTAAGCAAAGTTCTTTGAAGGAAGGCGAAAAGTATAAGTTTTATATTTTAAAAATAGATCCCGATAATCGGCGAATAAATTTATCAATGAAAAAACCAGACTCAGAGGATAAAGCGAACAAAAATGCGAAAAAAATTGACAAAAAATCAGCAGTAATAAAAGTTGCTAAAAAAGTAGAAAAAAAGATCGTTAAAAAAGAGAAAGCTAAAAAATCCACGGGAAAAATAACTAAAAAAGTCGCGGAAGACATAAAAAAAGTCGCTAAAAAGATTTCAGAAGCAAAAGCAAAGAAGTAAGAAGCAAAAAATGATTATTACTTGGCAAGGCGGGGAAAAGTTCACAGTAAAGACGAAAAATGCTGTGGTAAAAATTGGCGAAACAATTAAAATAAATGATTTTGAAATACACGGCGAAGGCGAGTACGAAGTCGGAGGTGTTGAGTGCCAAGGGATGATTGGTAATATATTCGTGTTCGCTTTTGGCGATATACGAATGGCGTATTTAAATAATTTAAAGCGAGCGTTGCGCGAAAACGAAAGAGACCTAATTGGAGAAATTGACATTTTGCTCACTCCGGTGAACGATTTAGCCAAACAAAATATTCAAAATCTTGAACCCAAAATTTCTATCCCTTACGGTTTTGAAGATTTGGGGAAATTTTGTCAAGATTTCAGTTGCCCGGAGCCAGTGGATAGAGTTAAACTTAAAAAAGCAGATTTGCCGGAAAAACACGAAATTATTGTGCTAAATTATTCTAAATAAATTTTAATGAATGAGACGCAAAGAATATCCGATCTAATCAACGCTTATAGCAATATACTTTTGATAATTCATCAGTTTCCGGACGGCGACACGATCGCTTCGTCTCTCGCGCTTTATATCGCGCTCAAAAAATTAGCAAAAAATGTGACAATTGCTTGCAATGATTCAGTGCCAGAGCCATTTTTATTTTTGCCTAAAGCTAGGGAAATAAAACGAGACTTTTTACAAGGTGATTGGGATTTGATTATAGTTTTAGATTGCGGTGATTTGCGACGGACTGGTTATTCAGACAGAATTAAAGCTTTTGCTGGGCGAAAAAAACGGCTTATTAACATAGATCATCATCCGCGCAATGATTTGCACAAGATTGCCAATATAAATTTCTTTGACGAATCGGTCGCAGCAGTTGCCGAGCTGGTCGAGCCAATTATTACAATGCTGGGGGTGGAAATAGAAAAAGAAATCGCCACTTGCCTTTTAACAGCCATTTATACTGATACCGGCGGTTTTATGCATTCCAACACTACGCCAGAAACTTTGAGTTTGGCATCCAAACTTTTATCGCGTGGCGCGCGTCTGAAACTAATCATTCAAAATATAAATAACGCTAGAACATTGCCAAGTTTAAAATTATGGGGTAAAGCGCTGGAACGAATAGTTTATAATAGTAAATACGAAATTGTTTATTCCATTATTACGCAAAAAGATATACTAGAATGCGATGCCAAGTCAAGCGATGTGGCTGGCGTGGTAAATTTAATTAACAACATTCCGAATGCTAACGCAGTAATATTGTTTTGCGAATATCAAGGCAATGAAATTAGGGTAAGCTTAAGGACCGAGAAAAAGGGCGTAGATTTGTCGCGCCTGGCGAATTTTTTTGGCGGTGGCGGGCATAAAAAAGCCGCCGGATTTAATTTTCAAGGGAAAATATCGCGACTGGTTGACTTACGGTGAACGCATACAAATTTTACAGGCATATTTGCGCTTGGACGGTTTTTTGATTTTCAGAGCTAGATTTGGTAGAATGAAATTGTAGTTAGATTGGATTCACAAATGCCCAGATGGCGGAATGGTATACGCGCAACACTTAAAATGTTGTCCCGTTTACGGGATGAGGGTTCGACTCCCTCTCTGGGCAAAAACAAATAACACTCCAAATGCGAGTGTTATTTAGTATTAGTGCTTGACATTTGATTTAAAGTATATTGAACTATAGTAGTATAAGCTAAATATACTTTTGTATTTTGAAAAACAGAAATCCAGGGAGGAACGAAAATGATACGAAAAAATTGGCTGGCAATAAAGATAACAAGCAAGAAGCATTCTGCTAAGAAGATCTGGCTTGATATTTTTTGTTAGTTATGTATGCTTTTTTGACAATCATAAATGCGATGCAGAGGAAATGGAGTATTGCAGATATATGGTTTTTGGGTTGCCTTTGCTGGTTAGTAGCTATCGGTTTGAATTATATTTCTTGGAAAACATAAAAAACAGACAAAAACAACATTTGAGCTGAAAAGGTTATCTTTTTATTTCATTGAAGTCCATGATTAAAGATCCACCACGGACTTTTTAAATATCGCATAAAATTTAAGTGCGCGCTCAAAAAGTTTGTCTTGTAATTTATTCCTTCACTTTTCCCAACCATTGGATTATATAGAAAAAAATCAAAGTTAATGCAAAAAATATGGCGGACGCCATAATAAACATTATTAAAACATTGCTCATTACGCGCGATTCAGTTTCCGCAAAAACAATTTGACCAGGTAAAAATAGGATAACTACTGCGATTACCCAAAAAAGTAATGATGCCACAAATAAGAATTTTACCATCACCCTCCAATTTGTTTTATTTTATCACAAAGCTTTTTTTTTAGCAAAAAATTTGGTATCATAATGTCATCTACGGCTTACGCAAAATATCATTCCACCTCTTTGTCATCCTCAACCGAAAGCGAAGCGCTTCGGATTGGGGATCTAGAGATTGCAGACTGGATTCCCGTTTTCACGGGAATGACC
>Ga0210053_1003540_pt1 | contig 12617 bp, 13 predicted proteins | sample CryGeymeta201512_FD_185467 | JGI IMG/M metagenome (GOLD analysis project Ga0210053, IMG submission 185467) | Groundwater microbial communities from Crystal Geyser aquifers in Utah, USA - Crystal Geyser metaG 2015-12 (SPAdes) (version 2) | ecosystem: Environmental > Aquatic > Deep subsurface >... | reverse complement strand
CTTCGAATGGGAAAAGATACTGGGTATAGAGCGCCTGCCCCAGAAGCTCCGGATTGCTCATTTGAGTTGCTGCCTGAACCGAGGAAGAAGGCTCTTTGAGCACGGTCTCCTGCATCAGGATGCCGACCACGCCGGCGCAGAGGAGGCCCGCACTCACCAAGGCAAAGGGGAGATGGCCGAAAAGCTGCTCCCTGAGTGTTTCAAGCTTCCTGATGTTGACCAGCATGATCACAAAGAGATAGAGGACCAGAATGGCCCCGGCATAAACGATGAGCTGGACCGCGGCCAGGAATTCCGCTTCCAGCAGGATATAGAGCCCGGCAATATGGAAGAACATCAGCAGCATGTAGAGCACGGCGTGCACGATATGCTTCCGGGTGATCATCAGCACAGCCGATGTTAGGATCATAACAAAGAGATAATCAAAAAAGAGCGAGGCGAACATCCCATCCCCCTTAGTGGCCCTATTCGTAAATACGGTGGCATTCGAGTGCCGTATGGCGGTCTCATCGGCGTTCCGCTCCTTGCGGCGTACCAGAGGGGTACGCCTCAGTCGCGCGCGGGGATGAGACCGCCCTACGACCCTCTCGGTACGTCACCATATTTACGAACAGGACCACTTAAAGATCGATCTGGTCTCGGAACAGCGGTTTCTTGTCCCCGACCTTGAGCAGCCTGTCCATCTTCCATATATAGAGGCCCCGGTCGTCATAGTCGGCCATCTCGTAGAGCCGAGTCAGGACGATGGCGTCTTTGGGGCAGGCCTCCTGACAGAGACCGCAATAGATGCACCGGAAGGCATTGATCTCGTAGCCGGTCACGACCTTCTCGTGATGATCCCCTTCCTCGGTGTAGACACTGATGGCCTTGGCCGGGCAGACGCCGGCGCAGATTCCGCATCCCACACATCGGATGGCCCCGTCCTCGCCTCGAAGCAGGGCATGGTGTCCTTTGAACGCAGGAAACGCCGGGCGTTTCACCTCCGGATAAGGCCGAGTGACCAGGACCCGGCTGGGGGTGATGATGCTTCTCACCCAGACGCTTCCGGTCAGGGCCAATCCCTTCAAGAGATCGATCAAGGTAATGGTTCGGATAAATCTTTTCAACCTTCCGGACAAGTCAAGCCTCCCATTTTATACAGTAACTACCCGGTAATTGCAAGCACGATCCCGGTGACAATGATGTTCGCGAGGGCCAGCGGGATCAGGAATTTCCACCCCAGTCTCATGAGTTGGTCATACCTGAAACGGGGGAACGTGGACCTCACCCAGATAAAGCTAAAAAGGAGCATCATCATCTTCCCGAAGAACCAGAAGACCCCGGGAATAACCTTCAGGACATGCATGGCCTCCCAGTCCTGGAAAGGAGGATTCCAGCCTCCGAGAAAGACCACCGTGGCCATGGAGGAGACGAGCATCATATTGGCATATTCCGCAATAAAAAAATAGGCGAACCGCATGCCGCTGTACTCCACGTGGAACCCGGCCACCAGTTCGGTCTCGGCCTCCGGGAGATCAAAGGGGGAGCGGTTGGTCTCGGCGAGCATAGCCACATAATAGATGAAGAAGGCCGTGATCTGCGGGACAAGGAACCAGTGTCTTGACTGGGCCTCGGTGATCCCGACCAAGCTGAACGTCCCCGCGAGCATGAGCGGGCCGACCAGGGCCATACCGATGGCGAGTTCGTAACTGATCACCTGGGCCGCGGAGCGGAGCGCTCCCAGGAGGGCATACTTGCTGTTGGAAGACCACCCCGCCAGGATGATCCCGTAAGTCCCCACGGACGATACGGCCAGGATATAGAGCACCGCGATATTGATGTCGGTGATATAAAACCACGTGTCAAAGGGGATGACACAAAAGGCGATCAGGGCCGGGACCAGGGATAGGATCGGCGCCAGCATGAAAATCGGCCGGTCCGCGCCCGAAGGGACGATGTTCTCCTTGAGCAGGAGTTTCAACCCGTCGGCGATTCCCTGCAGGATACCGTGGAACCCCACGCGCATGGGTCCCAGACGGACCTGCATATGCCCGATGACCTTCCGTTCAACCCACGTCAAGAAAGGAACCATAATGAGGGTAAACCCCATGACGATCACAATCTGAAGGATGCTGTATCCCCAGAGAAACTTGACCATCTTTACGAGATCGGATCCCATCTCATAGCTTCCTTATCTTAGCCTGCACATAACGGCCCATGGGGGTCCTGGTTACCGGGTCCAGATCATGGGAAAGGAGACCCTTGGGGCCGGCATTCACAAACCCTTCAGGCATCTGAATCGTCCCCCTGGAGAGCGAATGGCATAGGCCGGCCTCGGCGTGAATCTCCCCATGGCGGGAAGTCAGGATGATCTTGTCCCCTTCCTCGATCTTGAGCTCCTCTGCGTCCAGCGGATTCAGGAAGACACCGGCCTTGTCCTGGCCGCGTACGAGTCCCGCGGCCAGGTTGGACATGGAGCCGTTCCGGTACAGGGAAGAGTTCACAAGCAGAAGAAAAGGAAATTCGGGATCATCCGCCGGCCCCCACTTCACATCAGCGCCGGGATAGGGGAGATCCATTCCATCCACCGGGATCTTCCTTTTCCAGCCCTGGACCGGAACCAGGGCATGGATCTCATCCCGGACCTCCGAGAGGCTCTTGAAGGGAAACCCCTTGCCCATCTTTCGTGAAAGCTCCACGATGATCCGGCTGTCCGGCATGGCGTCCCCTGGGGGAGAGATCAGCGGAGCAAAGGACTGGACACTCCCTTCGAGATTGGTGAACGTTCCGGATTTTTCAGCAAAGCTTGCGGCCGGCAGGACCACATCGGCCATGGAGGCCGTACGGGTCATGAAAAGATCCTGCACCACAAGGAACTGAAGAGAGTTTAAGCCCTCCTCCACGAATTTCGTATCCGGGAAATCAAACATGGGGTTCTCTCCCATGATGTACAGGGCGTTCAGGGTCCCCTCTTTGGCGGCATGGAGCATGTCATAAGCGGAAAGACCGGGCTCAGCCGGTATCCGGTCCCCCCAGACCTTTTCAAACCGCTCTCTCTCCGAAAGCGGAACCAGGCCGGGAAGGCGGTCGGGCAGCGCCCCCATCTCACAGCTCCCCCGTTCATTGTTGTGGTCCATGGTAAAGAGGTAAGACGCTCCGGCCTTGGCGGCGGCCCGGAGGAGCACGGAAACGGCGGTTGCCCCGAAGGGGGCCTGCAGCACCCCCCGGCCCATCAGGACCACGCTCTTCTGCGTTTCAGGACCGGTCAGGACGGAGAGGATCTCATCCATCTCCGGGGAGAGGATACCGCAGATTCTCATGACCTCTTCCCTGCTGAACCTAAAAAGCGAGGGTTCTTTCAGGATCTCAAGGCCGAGCCCGAGGATCAGGGGGACCTCGGCGCCGGGGCGTATCCGGATGTGGCGGGTTGCGATCCTGCCCGTTCGTGTGATCCTCGGGTCTGCAAGCACCGCGATCCCGCCCTTCCATAGCATCTTTTTGACAGCTAAGCCAAGGATCGGGTTGGTCTCTACAGGATCTGCGCCGATGATCAATACCTTTGAGGCATTTCGCACGTCTTCCAGAGCGGCCTCGCGCGCCTCTGTTTTCAGACTCAGACGTCCGATCAACCCGGCCGTGTAATGCAGCCTGGCGCTGCTGTCGATATGGTTGCTTCCGATCACTCGCCTCATGAAACGCTGGAACAGGTAGTTGGCTTCGTCCGAGGCTCGGGCTGACCCCAGGCCTCCCACCGCAGCGCCGCCCTTTTCCTTGATGATCTTCTGCAGGCGGGTGGCCGTAAAGAGAAGGGCCTCATCCCAGTCCACCTCCACGAGTTTCCCCTGCTTCTTGATCCTCGGTCGGGTGAGCCGGTCCGGGTGATGCACCATGCCCCATCCAAACCGCCCTCTGGCGCAGAGGCTCCCCCGGTTCACGCCCTCATCTGTGCCTCCCCGTACCCGCATGATCTTTCCCCCCCGTGTATTCATGGTCAGGGTGCATCCGCATCCGCAGTAGGCGCATATCGTCTTGCCCTTTTCCATCTGGGCGGGACGGCCGCCGTAGGTAAAAAGGCGGTCCAGGTTGGCGCCGACCGGGCAGACGTCAATGCAATGACCGCAGTGCTCGCACTCCCCTCCTCCGGGGACTTCGCGGACCTCGGTCCGCCTGCCTCGGCGTGTGGCGCTCAGGGCATGCGCCCCCTGGATCTCCTTGCAGGCCCGGATACAGCGCTCACAATGCACGCAGCGCTCAAGATTCCTCTCGATCAGGGGGTTTTCATAGAGGATGATCCCCTTTCGCCTCGGAAAATCATGCCGGCGCCGGATGTCCCCGAACTCATAGGTCAGATTCTGAAGGTCGCACTCCGTGGCCTTGTCGCAGTAGAAGCAGTCGAGCGGGTGATTGAGCAGTTGGAACTCCAGCATGGCTCTCCTGGCCTTGCGGATCTCCTCGGACTCGGTGATCACCACCATATCTTCTCGGACGGGCGTGGTACAGGCCGTCTGGAGTTTTCCGATCCCTTTCAGGGAGATCAGGCACATCCTGCATCCGCCCAGGGGGGAGAGTTTCTCCAGATAACAAAACCTCGGGATATAGATCCCCACACGGTCCGCAGCCTGGATCACCGTGAGTCCCGGCTCGACTTCAAATTCACGATCATTCATTCTGATCTTGATCATAAGAATGGATTCCCAATCTCAAATTTCCAATTTCCAATTTCCAATTTCCAATTTCAAATTTCAAATCTTAAATCTTCAAAGTGCATCCCTTGATCCGGATATGCTCCCGGTACTCTTCCTCAAAATACTTCAGCGTGCCCCGCACAGGTCCGAGCGCTCCCTCCCCCAGGGGGCAGAAGGTCTTTCCTGCGATGTTGTCGCAGATGTCGCGCAGGAGTTCGATGTCTCCTTCCTTGCCCCCTCCGGCCTCGATCCGGTCCAGGATACTGAGGAGCCAGTCGGTTCCTTCACGGCACGGGGTGCATCTCCCGCAGGATTCATGGACAAAAAACCTCATCAGACGTCCGGCCACTTTGACCATGCAGGTATCCTGGTCCATGACCATGAGCGCGGAAGAGCCGAGCATGCTCCCGGCCGCGGATACGGAGTCGTAATCCATGCCCACGTTGAGATGATTGGGGGTCAGGCAGGGCGAGGACGCCCCCCCGGGGATGAAGGCCTTGAGCTCCTTTCCGTCCCGGATGCCGCCGCCGTGTTCATAAATCACCTCACGGAAGCTTACGCCCATGGGGAGTTCGTAATACCCCGGACGGTTCACATGACCGGAAAGAGAGATGATTCTTGTTCCCGGACATTTGGCCGGGCCGATACCGGCGAACCAGTCCCCCCCTTTGAGTATGATGTGGGGAACATTGGCCAGGGTTTCCACATTGTTGATTACCGTGGGGAGCCCGAAGGCGCCCACATTGACCGGGAAGGGGGGTTTGATGCGGGACTGGCCGCGCTTCCCTTCCAGGGACTCGATCAGGGCGGTCTCCTCCCCGCAGATGTAGGCCCCGGCCCCGCGGTGGACCCGGATCGTAAAATTAAACCCTGAATGACAGATGTCTTTTCCCAGGAAACCTTTTTCCTCTGCCTCGGAGATCGCCTGATCGAGGATCCCCCCCAGCCGGGGATACTCGGCCCGGAGGTAGATATAGCCGTATTCGGCGCCGAAGGCATACCCGGCGATGATCATCCCCTCGATCAGTTCATGCGGGTCCCCTTCCATAATCTGCCGGTCCTTACAGGTACCGGGCTCCCCTTCGTCGGCATTGCACAGAAGGTATTTGGGTTTCTTCGGGTCCGCAGCCGCGAATCCCCATTTCATGGCCGCGGGAAACCCCGCTCCGCCCCGTCCCCGGAGATTTGCGCGCTTGACCTCATTGACGACCTCTGCGGGAGGCATGGACAGGGCCTTTTTCAGCGCCTCATAGCCTTCATGCGCCATATAGACGGAGATGGAACGGGAGTTTTCGAGGTGTATGCGGTTCAAAAGGATGGTTTCCATTTATAGGTATTTCTCCAGCACCTCGTCAATCGTGCTTTCTGTTAAGGCCTCATAAAAATCGTCATTTACCAGCATGACCGGGGCCTGCCCGCAGGCGCCCAGGCACTCTGCATTTTTCAAGGTGAACCGGCCGTCCGGCGTGGTCTCCCCCATCTTGATCCCAAGCTTCCTCTCAAGATAGGATCGGAGAGACTCGGCGCCGAGCAGGGTGCAGGCCAGGTTGTCGCAGAGGTGGATCACGTTTCGGCCCATCGGCCCGGTGCTGAACATGGAGTAGTAGGTGGCCAGGCCGTAGACCTCGGCCCTGGAAATGTGAAGGGCGAGGGCCACGGCGGAAAGCGCCTCTTCGTTGATGTAGCCGAATTCCTTTTGCGCGAGGTAGAGAACCGGCAGCGCCGCGGCCTGCCGCGTGGGATAGCGCGTCATGACCTCTTCAATCCGCTTGAGGGTTTCTTCCGAGAAGGCCGTGTTCACCAATGCTTCGTTTCCCATTCCTGTTTTCTGTTTTCTATATCTCAAATTTGAAATTTGAGATTTGAAATTCCCTTGCCCGTGTTATCGGTCGCATTCCCCCAGCACGATATCAATGGTCCCGATCACGGCAATGACGTCGGCGATGAACCCACCGCTGACCAGACGGTTGAATGCCCCCAGATTGACAAAGGAAGGGGCCCGGATCTTCATGCGGTATGGCCTGGATGACCCGTCACTCACGATATAAAAACCCAGTTCTCCTTTGGGGACCTCTTGGGGACCTCGGTGGCGCAGTAGACCTCCCCCTCCGGCGCCTTAAACCCCTCGGTCATCAACTTGAAATGATGGATCAGGGATTCGATCTCAGCGTTTATTTTCTCCTTGGAGGGGGGAACGATCTTGGGGTCATCCACCAGGATCGGACCGCTTGGGATCCGGTCCAGGCATTGACGGATGATGTTAGCGCTCTGATGCATCTCCTCGACCCGGATCCAATACCGGTCATAGACGTCCCCGTTCTCTCCGAGGGGGACGACCCAGTCGACCTTGTCATAGGCGCCGTAAGGCTCGGCCTTCCGAATATCCCAGTTGACCCCGGAGCCTCGGAGCGAAGGCCCGGAGAGCCCGTAATTCACCGCCTCTTCGGCCGAGATCACCGCCTCTTCGGCCGAGATCGCGGCCACGCCCTTGGTCCGTCCGATCCATATCCGGTTCTCCCGAATCAGGGTGTCGTATTCCTTGATCCGGCCGGGAAATTCATCGCAGAACTTGTACAGGGTTTCGATAAAAAACGAAGAGAGATCACGGCTGACCCCGCCGATCCGCATATAGTTGTTGTTCAGCCTCGCGCCGGTCAGTTCCTCAAACAGGTCGAGGATGGTCTCTCTTTCACGGAAGGTATAGAGGAAGACGGTCATGGCCCCGATATCCAGGGCGTGGGTGGCCAGCCAAAGGAGATGGGACGAGAGCCTCTGCATCTCGGCCACAATGGTCCGGATATATTCCGCGCGTTCAGGAATGGTGATCCCGAGCAGTTTCTCCACAGTCCGGCAGTAGGCGAACTCATTGGTGATGGCCGAGATATAGTCCAGGCGGTCGATATGGGTGATCACCTGCTGGAAAGATCCGTTCTCACCGAGCTTCTCAATACCGCGGTGCAGATAGCCGACCTTGGGCTCGGCCTTGACGACCCTTTCCCCGTCCACGTCGAGCACCAGCCTCAAGACCCCATGCGTACTGGGGTGCTGGGGTCCCATATTGATCTTCATCTCTTTTGTTTCCAAAGGCTCCTACCCTCGAGCGTGTTCTATGATGATAGATGATATTTTTTCACCAACCCGGATCACCAGGATTCACCCTTGTCCTTGGGTTTCCGTGTGGGCTGCCGGTCTTCTTTGGGAACAAAAGAGAAATCATCCCGTTGGCCTTTCCCCTGCAAGGGATAGTCCTTGCGCAGGGGATGCCCTTCCCAATCGTCCGGCATCAGAATCCGTCTGAGATCCGGATGCCCCCGGACCTCGATCCCAAACATGTCATAGAGTTCTCTCTCGTGCCAGTTGGCGGATTTCCAGATCCCGGTGACCGAATCGACCAGGCAATCCTCTTCACCCACATCCGTCTTTACCCGGATCCGGTGATTTCTCGCGATAGAATAGAGATTGTAGACCACCTGAAACCGCTTCTCTCTCTTTCCGAGGAAATCCACCCCGCACAGGTCGGCAAGGTAGTCAAACAGCGCAGCGGAGTGCTCCTTCAAGATCTTGCAGACCGGAAAAATCATTTTCTTGTCCACAAGGATGGCAAGCTGTCCGCAGGTTTTTCCGATTTCCATGGGGAGATCCGGGAAATGGTCCCTGAGGGCGTTGAGTATGGCCTCTTCTTCCTGGGTGAACCGGGATTCGTCCATATTTAATTTATTTCCGAATATATTTTTCTTTTGCGATCTTTTCCTGGAGCTTCAGGATCCCGTACATCAGGCCTTCGGGCCGGGGAGGGCAACCGGGAACGTAGACGTCCACGGGCACCACCTGGTCCACGCCCTGCACCACACTATAGGTATTGAAGAGACCTCCAGATGCAGCACAGCTCCCCATGGAGATCACATACTTGGGTTCGGGCATCTGGTCATAGACCTTGCGGAGCACATGGGCCATCTTCCAGGTGAGCGTGCCCGCAACGATCATCAGGTCGGACTGCCGCGGGGAGCCTCGGAAGATGACGCCCATCCGGTCCAGGTCATAATGGGCGGATCCTGTGGTCATCATCTCGATGGCACAGCAGGCAAGGCCGAAGGTCAGGGGCCAGAGAGAGGATTTTCTGGCCCAGCTGATCAATTGGTCCACGGTGGTGGTGATGAAGTTTTCCTCAAACCGGTGTTCGATCAATCCCATTCCAGCGCCCCCTTCCTCCAGGCATAGGCATAACCCACGAGCAGGATCAGGATGAACAGCGCCATCTCAACCAGGCCGAAGAGCCCGATCTTCCTATAGACCACAGCCCAGGGATACAGAAAAACCGCTTCGAGGTCAAACAAGACAAAAAGTACCGCAACCATATAATACCGGACGAAAACACGCTGTCTGGAGTCCATAAACGGCGGATTGCCGCACTCATAAGCCGAGAGCTTGGCTTGGTTCGGCCGGTTCGGACGGATCACAGCGCCGAAAAGGAGCGTCACCACGCCAAAGGCGAAACCGATAAAAGTATAGAAAAGGATAGGGAGATAATGATGGTAAATTAAGGGGATAGCCGTTTCAGTCATATCACACGTGATAGATGAAAGACCTCATCGGTCTTTATGTAAGACCAGCATGTTATCTATAATTTAGAATATTAGGAAATTAATATGTCCTTGTCAAGATAAATCAGGGGGAAAAAAAAGACTGTTTCTTTTCAGGAATCACCTATGCAGAAAAATCTTGATGATAACAGGCTTTACAAAAACGAAAATCCTGTGTTAATATCTCAGAAAACCGAAACCCACTGGAAAAAATTGACGGATTCATGCAGCAGAAAAAAACCATCCTCATCGTAGATGACGAGCCCAAAAACATACAGATCATCAAGGATCTCTTGGAGTTTGAAGGGCATCATGTCCTCATCGCAGAGAACGGAAGAGAGGCCCTGTCCCTGATCGAAAAGACCCCCATGGACCTGGTCATCACCGATTATGAGATGCCCATCATGGACGGGTTCGAGCTCCTTAAACTCCTAAGCCGAGGGTATTCGGATTTACCGGTCATCATGATCACCGGCCAGTACCGAGCGGACATGGACAAGGCCATCGCCACCCTCAAAGAAGGGGCGTACGACTATCTGATCAAGCCCGTGGACCTCTCCAAACTCCGGCGGGCCGTAACCATGGCGCTTCATATCAGCCAGACCAGACGGGAAAGACATGCGCTCACGGCGGCGCTTTCGACCGCCCATGCCGAGCTCAATAAGAAGAATGAAAAGCTCGAGGAACTCACCCGGATCAATAACGATCTGCTGACCATCATATCCCAGGATCTCGAGTCCCCCCTGACCATCCTGACCGGAAGCTGCAAGCTCCTTCTCAAAGAAGACCATTCAAACCTGCCCGATAAACAGAGAGAACTCATCGAGCTGATCTCCCGGCAGGGGGAGAAAATCCTGGCCATCATCAACGACCTCATGGACCTCGTGAGAATAGAGACGGGTCATATCCAGATCAACAAGGTGGAGACCCACCTTCACGGCCTGATCGAAAAATGCCGGCTCAACATCCAGCCTGTGGCCGGGAGCAAGGGAATCACGATCACGCTCCAGCCTCCCATAGGAATCCGGCCGGTCTATGCCGACGAGGCCAGGATGAAACAGGTCATCTTCAACCTGATCCATCAGGCGATCCTGTTCAGCGGGAGGAACCAGACCATCCGGATCGGCATCATCCCCATGCAGGACACGCAGCAGGTGGATATTCTGTTTCGCAGCTCTGCGGCTTCACATGCGGATATTCAAAAGGTTTTTTCAGGGAATGAAGACGTCCCCGGCATAGATAAGCAGACACGCTACCGGCTCAATCTCTGCCAGGAGATCATCGAACTCCATCAGGGGAAAATCTGGGTGGAAGAAGGGGTTGAGAAGGAGACGATCTTCTGCCTCCAGATTCCGAACCTGTTTCTGCAGCAAGACAGAAAATGACCGCCACGAAGGCACGAAGCAACAATAAAAAATAATTCCTAAATAAATCTTTGTGTCTTCGTGCCTTCGTGGCAACAAAAAAGTATCTTAAACCTTGACAGCGGTTTTCCCGGTCTTGGGCTGCATCTCGATCACATGGATGGGGCAGATATCCGCACAGGCCCGGCAGCCCACGCATTTGGCAGGATCAACGACATGAAGCTGACCGGGTTGTCCCTGAATCGCGGCCACAGGGCAGACCTTGACGCATTCAGCGCAGCCGTTGCACGCTTCATGGATCAGTGCAACCGGTCGCAAGCCCTTGAGCTGGTCCTCAATCACATGGGTCGGACATTTTCCCACACAGAGCCCGCACTGCCGGCACTTCTCCGGGATGATCCGGGCCAGAAACCGGTCCATTTCGATGGCATCGAAGGGGCAGGCCTTCTGGCAGAGGCTGCATCCGATACATCCCACCGAACATTTCGATGGCATCGAAGGGGCAGGCCTTCTGGCAGAGGCTGCATCCGATACATCCCACCGAACATTTTTTCTTGACCACGGCGCCCTTGTCGTGGGAACTGCAGCGGACCGTGACCTTCTTGTTGACCGGAAGGAGCTTGATGATATGCTTAGGACAGGCGGCCACACAGTTGCCGCAGCTCGTACACTTATCCTCGTTGATGACCGGAAGACCGTCCGGGCTCATGGTGATGGCGTCAAAGGGGCAGGCCCTCTCGCAGGTCCCGAATCCAAGGCAGCCGTAACCGCAGGCCTTGCTTCCGCCGGAAATCATCGTAGCGGCCCGGCAGTCGGAGATGCCGTGATACCTGGACTTTTCCACAGCCGACTTGCACCCGCCCATACAGAGGACCCTGGCCACGACCGCGTCCCTGGTTCCGGCTTCCACACCGAGGATCTCGGCGATTCTCTTGACGGCATCGCTCCCTCCGACCGGGCACCCGGTGATCGGCGCAGATCCCTTGGCCATGGCCTCGGCCATGGCGCTGCATCCGGGAAATCCGCACCCGCCGCAGTTTGCGCCGGGGAGGAACTCGAGGATAGCCTGCACCTTGGGGTCCACCTCCACGGCGAACTTTTTGGAAGCAAAGACGAGACTAAGACTCGCCGCCATCCCTAACCCGCCTAAACCCAAAACAGCCTGCCACATCCATGCCTCACTTCACGAGCCCGGCGAATCCCATAAAGGCGAGTGAAAGGAGTCCCGCAGTAATCAACGAAATGGGAGTCCCTTTGAATAGGTCGGGCACCCTTGCCAGAGCCACCCGTTCCCGGATTCCGGAAAAAAGAACGAGGGCAAGTGTAAAACCTACCGAGGCTGCAAAACCGAAGACGGTTGCCTCGACAAATGAAAATTCTTTCTGAACATTCAAAATGGCCACCCCCAGCACCGCACAGTTGGTGCTGATCAAAGGAAGGTAAATCCCCAGAGCCTTGTAAAGAGCCGGGCTGGTCTTCTGGACGACCATTTCTACAAACTGCACCAGAGCGGCGATGATCAGGATGAAGGCAATGGTCTGAAGGTAACCGATGCCCAAGGGCGAAAGCAAATATTTTTGGACAAGGAAAGTGACAACCGATGAGACGGTGATCACGAAGATCACGGCCATCCCCATCCCCAGAGCGGTCTCCACCTTCTTGGAGACCCCGAGAAAAGGACAGATCCCCAGGAAACGTGCCAGAACAAAATTGTTGACCAGTACCGCGCTGATAATCAGAAGAAGAAGATCGGTCATATCCTGCTCCTTTCGTCCTTTTGCAATGAAGACATGGATATATTAAGCTCCTCGAATATGCAAGTCAAGAGCAAATTATCGAATGGAGTCTATAAAAAAAAAGTTATTATCTGGAACGGACCCCATGCCCCTCCATTGTCAGGCCCGGCTTTTTTTGCGTAAGCGTGCGCTTACACCTGCCCGGCTCGGTTTCGACACGGTCTCGAGGAAGGCGTTCAGCCTCCGGCCGTCGAGTCCCCGGCGTTTCTTCGG
>Ga0210053_1003526_pt1 | contig 12652 bp, 15 predicted proteins | sample CryGeymeta201512_FD_185467 | JGI IMG/M metagenome (GOLD analysis project Ga0210053, IMG submission 185467) | Groundwater microbial communities from Crystal Geyser aquifers in Utah, USA - Crystal Geyser metaG 2015-12 (SPAdes) (version 2) | ecosystem: Environmental > Aquatic > Deep subsurface >... | reverse complement strand
ATTTAATTCTTATTTAAATCTATCTGTTAAAGAATATCCAAAATATTCTGCTATTTCCCTCATTTTAAATATACTCCAATTTTCTTTTTTAGTTTGATCAAACCTTATTTCCATACAGTTTGAAGATTATATCAAACCTAAGGATTAAAATCACAATCCTATAATTTTTTTCACCGTTATCTTCCTTTTCTTATTTCTTCATACCATCTAAGTATGTTTTTATTGACTTTTAGTTTAAAAAAACTGGCTGTTATAACCAGTAAACATAACATTCCCCAAACTAATAATCTAGAAAGATTTTTATTTTTAAGTCTTCTTCCTGATATGTATATTTTTTCCGGAAGCACTCTATATTGGTCGCCTTTTTTTATCGTTTCTCTAAAAAAAAGTGTGTCTTCCATAGTAATAGTATTGGTTGCAAAAGCAGGAAAAAATCCGACCGTATCAAAAATAGATTTGCTGCAAATAATAAAAAGGCCAAAATCTCCAGTAATAACTCGCTATTTTTTTGTAATAATTAAGTTAATTTTTTTATTGAGATTGGCTACCCAACAAACAAATTTGTTAATAAAATTTTGTTCTTGTGAAATAAACCAAACTGTAGCTACGCTATTTGGATTGTTTTTTTATAATCATTAATGATTCTTCTTAAGAAATTTGTTCCTTTAAAAATAACGTCTGCGTCTAAAAAAAGAAAGTTGTCTCCTGTTGCTGCTTTTCCGCCAGCGGTTCTTCCCTGAGCCGGTGTTCCTCCTTTAATTATTCGGCAGTCAAATTTTTTAGCAAAAGTAGTAGTATTCCTAAATATTTTTCTTCATTATAGGTAGGAATTATTATAGATAATATAATGGACAAATAATCAAATTTCAACGAATTTTTTGATTTATACTCCAATATTAATCTTCCCTCTGGCAAATTTGCGAAGGATTGAGGCAATCAAGGTTTGATATGGAATCCCCGATTCAATTGCTTTATCTTGAATTAATTCAAGATCGTCATTTTCAACTCTGATTGTGATCCTTTTATTTTTCTTCATTTTTTCTAAAGTATATTTGGCGTATTCTCTATACCTCTTCATTTCTGTTTTTTGATTAGGAATTTCGACAAACTCATCATTATCTATTGCTTTAATTAAATCTCTTTCATAATCATCCATAGGTGCGAATATGTCCTTTTTTTTGTTTTTTTTCATATTTGTTTTTTAACTTTTAATTTTTTTGTATATTTTGTACTTGGATATATCGTTTTTAAAAATATACAATTACTTTCTTCAATGAACGGAACTACGTAAACATATTCATTAAGTTTAACTAAAAATATTCTTTGCTTTGGATATTTTTTCTTATTAGGATGCGCGATTGCTTGTACTCCTTTATCGTTCTTAATGATTTCTATCACAACTTCAAAACCAATACCCCTTTCTAATTTTAAATGTTCGTTTTTTTCTTCATTGAACCTAAATTCTTTCATGCCAGTTTTATTATATGTCAGTCTGTGCACGTTGTCAACGGGTAATTTTCGCTGTCAAACCCAAATGAAAATGTCATACCCCCTAAACTTGTAACTCATGCGTAACTAAACTGTCTCCAAGGGTGATTAATCGGCGGAATCCAGTTTGATTTGTGTTCGGTCAACACAACTGGTACGGACTTAACTTTTAATAGTTTATCCGGCAATAAGAAGAAATTAAGATAATGGTTTTTGTATTTGATTTTAATTGTGTCGTCTAATCTTTCTTCAATTATTACTTTCTCTGTTTTGAATATTGTTGTTGGTTGGATTTCTTTAAGTTGGTACCACTTAGTATTGTATTGGACAGTAAAGTCATTGTTAATTCCCCGAACGTAATGTTTAGAAAAGATTCCATCGAGTTTTGACCTGGTTTGAATATCTATTGTCCGATGACAATTACTATTTGATTTTGGGACAACAGCAAATCGAGAGTTAAAAAATGGAATGAATGTTTCTTTTAAAAATATGTTGGCTGTTTCGATTGTACTTACACCGGCAAGCCTCATTTCTTTGACCAACCTGTCTTGTAGAGTCCCGTTTAGTCGTTCAACTCTGCCCTTTGCCTGGGTAGAATTAGCTGAGATTACATTAACTCCAAGCTCTCTCATAGCTCGTTTAAATTGGGTCATAAGCTCTGCGTTATCAACAGCCGCCGGATGATTAATCTTGTAGGTAGAAAATTTATCAAGATAGATTTCGGTGGGTATTCCGTTTAGCTCTATATATTCCCACCAGAATTTAAATACAGCGTTAGTCGATTCGTTAGTGTCAAATTTGGCATCTGTAATCTTTCCGGTGTCATCATCAATTGAAGCGAGTAAACAGGATTCAGGAAGAAGAGGATTTCTTCCCTCAAACCAGTTGTGATAAGAACCATCAAACTGTTGAAGCTCCCCGTAGGTAGATCTCCTTTCACGCCATGAGAAATATTTACTTCTCTTTCTCTTTTTTAATTTCCAAATATTATGTCTGATCATAATAGCTCTTATGGTTTCACGACCTAATTTAATTTGATGAAATTCTTGTAATTTTTCATGGGCCAGTAGTGGTCCAAAATCTGGATATTTGTCATTAATGATTTCCACAATATTGTTTTCTAAATTATTATCAATTTTTCTGTTTCCTGGGCGACCTCTGGAACCATGGATCAAACTATCGTGTCCCTTATCTCTAAACTTACTCTTCAGCCTTTTAACCTGACGTACTGATAAATTTAACTTTGTAGCGGCGGTTGTGCCGTTAATCAGACCTTCGCTTAATTCTTCAATAACCGTTACTCGTAATCTTTCAATCGTTGTCATAATTCTCTCCTTCATATTATTGGGTAAATAGATAACTGATAAGCGAAAAGCTTATCCTACCTTTTCCCAACCTTTAAGGGTATGACATTTTCACGTGGTTAACTATGACATTATCAAATGGGTGTAATATTTTTTAATTTCCGCTTGATAAGAAGAAGAAGAAGTACACTTTTGAATATGGTAATAAAAACTGAAGTTCCACCACCCCAAACCGAAGGAAAAAAGAATCCTCCATTTCCAATGACCCAGGCATTTATTATTAATGTATTGGCTCACCCAGAAAAATATAAAGGCCCAACAGGTGACGCTATACTTCAAGCTGTTGATGAAAAATTAAAAATAAATAAACAAGAAAAGAAGTCTACATAATTTTTTTCTTTTTACAGCCCTATCTCCCCTGCAATCGCTTTCATTGAATTTAGACAGATTTCAACAAATTTTTCGACTGGAAGATTTAGTCCTTCGGGATTAATGCACATTTTTACTTCTTCACGACGAGTTCCGGCGGCAAATTTTGGTTCTTTTAATAATCTTTTTACCACCGATGATAACTTAACGTCAGCAAGTTTTCTTGAAGGATAGACAAAAGCGACCGCCATAATCAATCCTGTCAAACTATCAGCACAAAATATCGACCACTCGGCTTTATTTTGTGGTTTTCTTCCGGTTAGATCAGGGGCATGGGCCTTGATAATGTTATGAACAGTTTCTGAAATTGTTAAATCATATTTTGCCAACGCTTCCATAGTTTTTTGCGGATGAGTCGGTTTAAATTCCCCGGAGAAATCAATGTCGTGAAGTAGTCCCGCTAACAACCAATCTTCTTTTGGCGGATCGTTGGAAGTTAATAAATTATTAGCAACATAATAATCATAAAGCCCACCCATACATGCTTCAAGGGCGAGAGAATGATTAAAAATGTTGGGTTCAAGTTGTTTTTTTAACGCCTCGGCATATTTTTGTCTATCAGGATAATCTACCATAGGTTTGGATTCCCGTCTTCACGGGGATGACATCAAACAATAAAATTAATAATTTTCCCCGGCACGTAAATTACTTTTTTTGGTTTTCCGGTAATATATTTTTTTACTTTTTCACTTTGCATTATTAATCCTTCAATTGCTTTTTGATCTTTGATATTTAATCTTTGAATTTTTACCGTGTCTCTTAATTTGCCATTAACCTGCACTGGTAATATTATTTCTTCCTCAACTATCTCCCCCACAACCTTCGGCCAGACTGACAAATGAATTGATTCTTTTTCATCAAAGACATTCCTCCAAATTTCTTCTGTTATAAAAGGGGCAAACGGAGCAAGAATTTGAAGAAATTGCTTGGCGTGTTTGGTGGTTAGTGGCTGGTGGTTAGTGGCTAGTGATTTTTCGTAGTCATTTAAAAACTCCATCATCATTGCAATCGAAGTGTTCATTTTTATATTACTGATTTCTTCCGTGACCTTTTTAACTGTCTTTTTAAGTTTTATTACTAATTTTTCATCTTCTTTTTGATATTTGATATTTGATCTTTGATATTGTTCCTGGTAAATCTTCCATATTCTTGATAAAAATCTATAGACCCCGGCAATCGTTTGGGTTGACCATGCTCCGGCTCCTTCATATGGCATCATAAAACAAAGATAAAGACGGGCCGTGTCCGAGCCATATTCTTTCACAACATCATCGGGATTAATAACATTTCCTTTTGATTTACTCATTTTATTTCCATCAGGACCCAATACAATTCCGTGTTGTATTCTCTTTAGTGCAAACTCGTCGTAATCCAACATTTTTAAACTTTGAAAAAATTTTGTAAAAAAACGGGCATATAAAGTATGCCCCAATGTGTGTTCACCACCACCAAAATAAACATCAACTGGAGTCAGTTTTTTTGCTCTCTCCTGATCAAATGGTCCTTCTTTATATTTTGGATTTAAGTACCTAAACCAATACCAAGCCGAATCAAAAAAAGTATCTAAAGTTTCGGCATCTCTTTTAGCTGATTTTCCACATTTTGGACATTTAACGTTCAACCATTTTTCGTTGGTAGCCAATGGCGGCTTGCCATGAGGGGTAAAATCAACTTCATATGGCAATTCAACCGGCAGATCTTTTTCCGGAACTGGAACAATCCCATCGTCTGGACAGTAGACTATCGGTACTGGAGTGCCCCAATAACGTTGACGCGAAATTGACCAATCACGGATATGGTAAGATGCTGTTCTTTTTCCCCAACCTTTTTCCTCAACATAATCCATGGTTTTTTCAAGTCCTTCAGAAAAATCCAGGCCATCTAAGAATTTAGAATTGATCATTTTTCCTTTCATCCCTTTTATAATCACTTGTCTACTTTCTTTTATTTCTGAGTTATCACCATCTTCTCCAGCTACAACTCTTTTAATTGGTAAATTAAATTTTTTGGCAAATTCAAAATCTTTATAATCGTGGCCCGGACAACCCTGAACGGCTCCTGTGCCAACATTTGCTAAAACAAAATCTGTTATCCAAATTGGAACATCCCATTCTGCCACTGGATTATAAGCATATAAGCCTGTAAATACTCCTGTTTTTTCTCTTGCTTCCTTTAGCCGTTCCATTTCTGTTTTATTAGAAGCAATTTTGACATATTCTTTAATTTCTTTCAGTCGGTCTTCCGGTACTTTAATTGTTCCTTTTAATATTTTTTCTATTATTTTATGTTCAGGAGATAAAACAATAAAAGTCATACCAAAATTAACCGGAGCGGTTGTAAAACAGGTAACAATTTCATTTGTCTCTTTGACCGGATAGTTAATGTTGATACCAACTTTCTTGCCTATCCAATTGTTTTGGCCGACCTGGACGGATTTTGGCCAATCGACTGAAGGTTTCTCGGGCCAAATTAATTTATCTGCATAATCGGTAATCTTCAAAAACCATTGTTCGACTTCTTTTTGAATAACCTCATTTCCACATCGCCAACACTTACCATTTTCAATATTTTCGTTAGCTATAACCGTTTGACAACTTGGACACCAATTCGATAAAGCATTCCCCCGAAAAGCCAAGCCTTTTTCAAATAATTTTAAGAATATCCATTGATTCCAACGGTAATATTCCGGCAGACAAGTGATAGTAATCCAATCCCAATCAATCATTGTTCCCATTTGTTGAAATTGCTTCGTCATTGTCTCGATATTTTTCATCGTCCAATCCCTTGGATGAATTTTTCTTTTGATTGCAGCGTTTTCTGCCGGAAGACCAAAAGCATCATAACCCATTGGGAAAAAAACATTAAAACCGTTCATTCTTTTAAATCGGGAAAGAACATCAGGATGGGTAAAGGTAAACCAGTGACCAATATGAAGATCTCCGGACGTATATGGTAACTCAACCAATGAATAAAATTTCTTTTTATCAGAGTTGGGATTAAAAACATTTGTTTTGTCTTTTTTCCATTGCAAAACCCATTTTTTCTCAAATTGTTGCGGCTGATATTTCGAGATCATAACTAAAATTATAGCAAATTATTAAATAAATAATTTATTAAAACTATATTCTGCCACGCGATTCTGACCTCGGAGGTCAGAAATAGCTTGGCAGGAAAGGCTAATCTTTTTAAAAACCATTGACAATAAGAAGAAGAAGAAGTAAAATCCAATTAATGAATAATCAACTTGAAAAAACTGCAATAAGTATTCCTGGACAAGTCAATTTTAATAGCGTGGCAAAATCTATCAAAAATACTGGAAGATTGGATTTGTGTCCTACAACGTACGAGCAAATCAGACATGAATTAGGTCAGGATGGGGTCAATAGAATTTATGATCTCGTTCAGATACTCAAAGCAATATTGAGGATAAAATAGTTAAATAAACTTTCCTATTATTTTTCTTACTTCTGTTTTTTTATTTTCAGTTACCTCAACACTAATTATCCCTAATTGCCAGTGACCGTATAAAACTAAAGAGCCAAGCGGTGCAAACAGTATTGCCGGTAAAGCTAACAAGTCTTCTTCTCCATCAACTACAATCCAAGATTTTTCTTTCTTATAAAGAGCCGATTTAATTTTTTCTTTAATAACTTCTGCTGCTTTTAGGTTGATCGTGCCAGGGTTGTTTATCAAGGTCTGACCCTTTTCTATAGTCGACAAAAAAGGGTCAGACCTTATATAGCTTTCTCGTCGCGACCTGTTATCTATCACTTTCACGTCCGGATTAACTCCTTCCTTTAATAAGGAATCAGTAATAATATCCCCAACTGTTATGATCTGGATTGGCTTGACAAACTTGATGAACTTTATAACTTGATGAACTGATTTGTATATTTCCCCTAGCGGTTTTTGCAACGCAGGACGTAAACTCTCAGGCATTTTTATTAGGTTGTAGGGCGTAGGGAGTAGGGCGTAGGACAAACCATTATAATCGATTTCACCAGCTCGAATTCGTTCTGAATTAATTAACTTTCCGTCTTCAGCCAAAACATCTTCTATAATCACAATCGTCATCGGTCGCAATCTATTTTCTTTTCTTAGTTCGTTTATTTTTAATGCGTTAGGAAAAGTTTCTCTCGAAACCACGATCGCATCAATCTCTTTTATTCTGTCAGCCCCACCAGTAAATTCTGAAAAAGGAATCATTTTTACCATCTTTGCTCGATCGTTGCTGAGATGGTAATTTATATAATTATTAATATTTTTTTGTCTAATATCGAACGACTCAATTGTTTCAGATAAAAATTTATTTTTATAGATCTCTTCTGTGGCAATACCAATGGTAATTTTTTTCCCAACCTCAAAAGCTTTCGTTAATAATTTTTTATGTCCAAGATGAAATCTGTCAAACGTACCCCCAAGCACCACGTGATTGAATTTTTGATTTTTGATCTGTATCTTTGATATTTGATCTTTGATATTTGATATAAGGTATGTTGGTACACGATCCTGCCACTTCTTCTCTTGTTTAATCAACTTTCTGATTCTCCATCCTTCATATATTCCTCTTTTATAATAATTAATTTTCAAGACTTTATAACCGGCTTTTTTTAAAATATTATTTGTCCATTCGTTGTGACCTAAAGCTAAATCAAATTCACCTACTTGTTTTTTTAAATTTGTCAGCCATTTTTTATCATTAAAAAAATCGTCAAGGGGGACTATTTTGATCAATCTATCTTCAAATTTTTCTTTATAAGCGACCGCTTTAATAATTTTTTTTCTAGCTTCAAAATCAATAGGATTATTAACGTCTGAGATATTTGCGCTTCCGATTCCAACCACGATTTTATCAGCTTTTTCCAAGGCTCTTTTTATCAAAAAAAGATGACCCTTATGAAAGGGCTGAAAACGGCCGACGATGAGAGCTGTTTTGTGTTTCATAAATTAACCTAATTGATCTAATTATTCTAATTAATCTAATTAATCTAAAAAATTCCCAATAACCAATTAGAAATTAGAAATTTTTTTACTTTAATAGTATACTATACCCATGAAAAGCCCGCTTTCAATCAACCCAAAACAAAATGTTGAGAGAATAACCGAATTCTTGAAAATGACCTTCAAAGAGCAGAAAATTGATAAAGTCGTTATGGGTTTATCCGGAGGAATTGATTCAACCGTGGCCCTTTATTTATTGAAGAAAGTTTTACCTGCGGAAAATATTTTTGCCGTCCAAATGGATTATAATCCGAGGAAAAATATAAATATTGATTTAAATGGAGTTAGCGTTATTAATATTTCAATAAGGAAAATTATCGATGAATTTAAAATTGATGACAAAATTCGACTCGGGAACATAATGGCCAGAGTCCGGATGATTATTCTTTTTGATCTAGCAAAACAATTTAATGCCTTAGTCTGTGGAACGGAAAATAAATCGGAAAAATTGCTTGGTTATTTTACCCGGTTTGGTGATGCGGCTTCCGACCTCGAGCCCCTAAGCCATCTGTATAAAACACAGGTTTACGAGTTAGCCAAATACCTAAAAGTTCCTGAAGAAATAATTAATCAAAAACCAACCGCTGGCCTTTGGAACGGGCAAACCGATGAAGGTGATTTTGGATTTACTTACGAGGAAGCTGACCAAGTTCTAAGCCTAATTTTAGAACATCAAGCACTGGATGACAAAAAAAGATTTCCAAATGCGGAGAAAATAATTAATAGAATGCAAAAAAATCAGTTTAAACAAAAAGTTCCTTATTCCTTAAAGTAAACTCATCAGCTTTTTTTCCATCTCCACAAACTTTGGAGAGGTCAGATCTGCTATTTTTCTAGGACGTGGTAAATTAATTTTTATACAATCGACAACATTTGCTGGTTTTTTACTCAAAACATAAACCCTATCAGAAAGAAATATTGCTTCACGGATGTCGTGAGTAGTAAAAATAATTGACAATTTTAGTTTTTTCCAAATTTCTAATAAGTACAAATGGAGAGAGCTCCTGGTAATTGCATCGAGTGACCCAAAAGGCTCATCTAAGAGCAATATATTCGAATTAAAAGCAATTGTCCTCAGTAATGCCACTTTTTGTTTCATACCCCCAGAAAGGTTGTTAGGATAAAAATTTGAGTATTCAAAAAGGTTAAATTTTTTCAATAAATCTAAAGCTTCTATTTTTACTTGATTTTTTTCCAAACCTTTAATTTCAAATCCCAACATAATATTATCTAAGACTTTAAGCCAAGGAAAAAGCAGTGGTTCTTGAAACATATATCCAAATTTTCCTTGTCTTTGTTTTTCCTCTAATCCATCAATTTTTATTACACCATCATCTTGTTTCAAGATACCGGAAATTACATTAAATAGGGTACTTTTGCCACAACCTGAAGGCCCAATAATACTGACGATTTCGCCCTCATTAACATCCAAAGAAATTTTTCTAATAATGCTTTCTTCAAAAGACAAAGAAAGATTTTTTATTATCAATTTTGGACCCTTTTTCATGGCAGGAATTCATTGGTAAAAGCGTCTTTAACGTTAATCATTTTTTTAATTAGTTTTTGATCAAATAACCACTGAGCATATCTTTTCCAAACTTCTTCCTTCTCTATTCCCCATTTTTTAGCATCTGATTGGTATTCTTGACTCAAGTAAACTTGGCTCTGTTTAACCAAATCCTTATTTAATTCCGGAGCCGATTTGATAAGAATTTGCGCTGCTTCTTTTGGATTCTTTATTGAAAATTCATAACCTTGAGCAACCGCTCTCATAAATTTTGTAACAAATTCTTTTTGATTTTTAACATGATTTTCGTTGGTAATAATTACGGGCGTGTAGTAATCAAGAATCGGATTCAAGTCTTTCAACATAATCGTGTTCAGTTTTATTCCCCGACGTTTTGCTTCAATCCCGTCCCATCCATAAAATATCCACTGGAAATCACTATCCCTTCCTATTGTTTTAAAAAAATCAGTCTCCCCTATGGTGATATTTTTTACTTTGCCGTAGTCTGCTCCTGCTTCATTCATAACAGCCTTAATGACCGTTTCTTCAATTGGAGAGCCCCAACCTCCGTAACGTTTTCCCTCAAAATCTTTAGCCGTCTTTATGTTACTTTTTTGTAACGAGGCAAAGGCTGAAGTATTGTGTTGAATGACCGCCGCAATTGAAACCAAGGGGATCCCGGCAACTCTGGCCTGGATGACGGACTCTTGACTGCTAATACCAAAGTCGGCTTTTCCGGCCGCAACTATTTGATTATTTTCTCCTTCACCCGGTTGTAAAATAGTGACATCAAGATTTTCTTTAGCAAAATAACCTTTTTCACGGGCTACATAAAGACCGGTGTGATTGGTATTTGGAAACCAGTCTAAAAGAACGGTAACTTTTTGTTTTTGAATATTAGATTCTGTTGGTTTACTGATTTTTTTTTCAAAAACAAAACCCAAAACTATTAAAACGACCACCAAAACAATTATTTTTTTTAACATACTGTTAATTCTTAACTTTTAACTCTTAACTTATTAAAGTGCCAGGGAATTGATAGTCTGGCAATAATTTCCACAATTAAAACGCTGACAATACTTAAAATCGTGATTATTCCGATTACCGCAAAAACCCGATCGGTTAAATAGGATTTTGTCGATCTGATGAGAAGAATCCCCAGTCCCCGATCAGCCCCCATCCACTCGCTGACGACGGCACCAAGAATAGAATAGGCCGCCGCAATCCGCAACCCGGAAAAAAAGGCGGGAAGACTGGCCGGCCATTTTACTAATCTAAATATTTGTTTTTGATTGGCTCCCATTGAGTTTAAAAGACGTAATATTGATGGGTCGACTCCTTGAAATCCGTCAAAAAGATTAATTGTGATCGGAAAAAAACAGACGAGGGCAATGATAATAATTTTTGGTAGCAGTCCAAACCCGAACCAAAGAGTCAAAAGCGGAGCCAGAATAATAAAAGGAATTGTTTGTGAAATAATTAAAAATGGGTAAATAATTTTTTTCATAACCTGAGATCGTTCCATTAATATAGCTATAAAAATACTAATAAAAATCGCTCCAATCAACCCAATTGAGGCTTCAAAAATTGTTGGAACGAGATGAAAAAATATTAACGAACGTGATTGCCAAAATGAATCGATAATCTGGATTGGAGACGGCAATATCCATTGTTCTATATGAAAAAAGCTAACAGAAAACTGCCAAGTTAATAAAACTAAAAAACCGAATAAGATTGGAAAAATATGTTGTTTCATAATTAAAACAAATTACCTTCTATGTTTTTTAGTTTTCTGCTCGATCGTCAACACTCCTTTGGGATTATAAATAATTTTTACATTGGTAAAAACATTTTTTGCCCCTGATTTTATACAAAGGTATTGAGCTTTTTTGACAATTTCCATGAGCGTTTCCAAATCACCTTCCATCGTCGTTTCCATTGGCCCGACTTCATAATTGACACCGGACTTTCTGATCATTTCAATTACCTTGTCAACTATTTCTATTAATTTTTTGTCTGATCTTACTTTAGGTAGTACTTGGAAAGAAATACTTGAGTTATGCATATATTTTCCCTACTCGGAATTATCCGGACAGGTTCCAAGGGTCTCCCAACACTTTAGTTGAGATCTCAGCTGTAATTTAGCTCCCCTAATTTAGCTAATTAAAACAAAAATATTATTCGTTGTCAATCCAGTAAAATATACGTATATGACACGTGCTATTATTTTTGTTAACGGAAATCTGTCTGATTTAAGCCAGGCGAAAAAAATAATCAATAAGGAAGACTGTTTGATTGCGGCAGACGGTGCTGTAAAACATATTCTAAAATTAAAACTTATTCCTAAAATAATCATCGGTGACCTAGACTCTACTCCTTTATCTTTACAAAAAGAATTAAAGGTCCAATTTATAAAATACCCGAGAAAAAAAGATAAAACGGATTTTGAATTGGCTGTCGACTATTGTCTTGAAAATAAATTTCAAGAAATTATTATTTTTGGGGTTTTAGGTGACCGGATTGATCACTTAATGGCTAATATATTTTTACTTGCCAAAATTCAAACCGAAAATCCCACAATAAAAATCAAAGTTATTGAAGGGAAAAAAGAAATATTTATATTAAATAAAGAAATAGTCATTAATGGCAAAATTGGTGACGAAATCTCAATTATTCCCGTCGGTGAGAAATTAGAAGATATTTTAACCGATGGATTGGAATATCAACTTGACAATGAAAGTCTGCTTTTTGGATCAACCCGAGGGATCAGTAACGTTATGAATAAAAAGTTAGTAAAAATTAAGGCGTCGGCAGGGATTGCGATGATCGAGCATAACTTACAATAATTTTTCTCCCTCGAAAGTCGCTACCGTTTAATTTTTCAATTGCCATCTTTGCTTCTTCCTCTGTCACCATCTCCACA
>Ga0210053_1003523_pt1 | contig 12665 bp, 15 predicted proteins | sample CryGeymeta201512_FD_185467 | JGI IMG/M metagenome (GOLD analysis project Ga0210053, IMG submission 185467) | Groundwater microbial communities from Crystal Geyser aquifers in Utah, USA - Crystal Geyser metaG 2015-12 (SPAdes) (version 2) | ecosystem: Environmental > Aquatic > Deep subsurface >... | reverse complement strand
TCTCAATTGAACCTTGGTTAGTCTGCCGTCCTTTACAAAATAGAAAAAAAGCCAACAGAAAAACAAAATAAGGGGGTAAGCAAGCCATCCGGCCCTGCCTCCGGCCAGTATCAGGGCAGTCTCAAGGATGATCAGGCACGCAAAAAGCGAAAGCCTCAAAAAAAGGCCCCTTTTCTTCCCTAAAAAACCGATCAATACAAAAGGGGTCACGGTCAAGACATACTCGGCAAAACAGTTCCTGTTCTGGAAGGTGGAATGAAGCACCCCGGGGGTCACTGTTTGCTCGAATCGAAACCATGCGAGATTTATCACTCGGTAGAAATCAAGGAGCCCAATGAAGGCGCAGAATACAGCCCCCAGGAAGATACCAAGAAGCATGTAGTTCCATGTCCTTGCCCTATCCGGCACGGATCCCAACTGCACGGCAAAAACCGTAAAAAGGGCCAGTTGGATGACCATTGCAACAGGATAATAAAAGCCGTAGGCTGGTCCGATAAACAAGTAAAAGAAGGCATCCGGGAAACCGAAAAACCAGAGGTCTTTTGCGATGTGTCTTATGGGCAGCAGTAACAGCGAAAAGCAGGACAGCAGCACATAACACCAAAGAAACGTAGCCATGTATTTATTTAATCTAACATCACCACCATTTCTCCTGTTTACCAAAAAAAGAACAGTAGCAACGCAGGTAACAAGCAGTTCAAATACCCTGCTATGGATGTCAATGGAGCCGAATCCAAAAAGAAAAAAGGAAAACCCGAAGACGGCCAGGTAGAATTTGAGAAAATCAGGGTGAAGAATAACCGCGATGGAACCTATTAAGATAACGGCAAAAAAAACGGCTAGATATCCATTATAAGGTTCATAATTGAATATCGAGCCGAATCTTATGATAAGGTTTGCAGCCAAAAAGGCTATGGTGGCCAGATTAAATCCTCTAAACATAGCATGTCATCTTGACGCCTCGGCGCGATAAACCGCGATCAGCGGAGGAGCAGTCCTTTGACATGAGAAAAATGGCTGTCCCGCGTATAGAGTTCCAGGCCGTTCTGAAAAGCCACCGCCGCTATCCAGATATCATTTGTTGGAATGGGTGTACCCTGTTTTTTGAGCTGGTTAATGATCAGGCTGTAGTACTCCGCCGTATCGGCATCCACTGGGTATAGGGCCACTCTCGGCGAATCAAGAAACGTGGCAAGTTCCAATTTGTTTTCCTTTTCCCTTGCTCCTGCCTTAAAGCCGGACAAGAGTTCCCCGACAGATATTGCGGAAATTCCGATGTGAGAAACCTGACGCAATACGTCCACTACATCGGGATCACCCCGCAGCGAGCAGGAATATATATTGGTGTCTATAAGGATTCGGTTCATCGCCATAATTCCGAGTCGATACGCCTCTCCCCATCAATCTTACCCTGAATCATGTTAAACTCATCATCTGACCATCTACCAAAAAGATGGTCCAAATCATGATAGACTCGGGTAAACTGCCTTTCTTTTTCAAGCCCCACATGCCTCTTTATTGTCTCAAGAACATATTGGTTTAAGCTTTTCCGAGCCGCTTCAGCCTCCTGCTTCAGCCGGAGCGCCAGTTCTTCGTCAATACCCCGTAAGGATATGGATTTCATAAATACACCCCTCTTAAATCAGTATTTGCCATCATCATGCTATCATTTTAGGCAACCATATCCTGCTTGTCAAGTGCCACTTCTTTCAGTGCCTCAATACAAATTGCCTCACCCGCTTCACCCACAGTCATTTTCGATACGTGGCCTTCCTGTCAGCCTGTAAAAAATTTGGCTTTGCAGACCAGAGCAGTTTGATAAGGGCAGCATTGGATGATTTTATAAAAGAAAAAAAAGAAAACACCGCCGTGCTCAGATATTACTAAAAGCAGGGGAACTCGCTTCTTTATATGGTCAACATGCCGATTAGACAGCATTTACTGCAATCGATGGAGATGATTTCCATGAAGCAAGCTGACATCTGGGAAATTGACCTGAGTCCCACAATTAAAGCAGATATCCGGAAAGTGCGTCCGGCTGTGATCATAAATGATGATGCGGTTGGTGTTTTGCCTCTGCGTGTCATTGTACCGATAACGGGGTGGAAGGATCAATTTCAAGACGCTCCATGGATGGTCAAACTGGAACCGGAACCAAAGATAACCTTAAAAAAATATCGTTGGCAGACTGTTTTCAAATCAGGTCCGTATCAACACTTCGATTCGTTTATATGAAAATCCCCCTTCGCTTCACTCCTCCCCCTCGACGGGGGAGGGTTGGGGTGGGGGGTGTATTTTCACGGTAAATATCGAACTTTCCACGGAGCCAAGGCATATGTGCCAGCATCGAAAAGCCCAGCGGCGGTTTATCTCCTCGGGGACTCGTTGGTCGAAGCATCGGTTGCCTGCCTCCATGTGGAAGACTGGAATCTTCAGCCTCTTGGCGGATATGGCTGCGAGGCAACTGTTGGTGTCGCCCAAGATCAGCACGGCGTCGGGCTTCTGTTCGCGCAATACGGCATCGGAGCGGGCAATCACCATGCCGATCGTCTCGGCCGCTGTTTTTCCCGCTGCTTCAAGGAAGAGATCGGGTTTTCGTATCTCCAGGTCTTCAAAAAAGATTTGGTTCAGCTCGTAGTCGTAGTTTTGGCCGGTGTGGACGATCAGTTGCTGGGTGTATCGGTCCAGGGCTGCCATGACGCGCGATAGGCGGATGATTTCAGGACGGGTTCCGATGATGGTGGCGACTTTCATGCTGCTCCGATCTCCATTTCGAACCAATTCTGCCATCGCGGAGCAATCCGTATCCCTCGCTCTACAAGTTCGCGCAAATCATCCAGCGCTTCTTGTTTGGATAGCAGCCCAGCTAAGACGGCAGCTAACATGACGCCAAGTGTGCCCTTAATCGGCAGACCCATGGCAAAAGCCACACGGCGAGCCAGGCGTTCATCTATGATGACCCAATCCGGCGCGATTTGGCGCGCCAGCAATAAAACCTCTAACTCTCCGGCATCCAAGCCAAGCAGCAGAGGTTCTATCGTGATCGAAACGTCCACAGAAACGAATTTCAGCCATTTTGCTTGAACTATCGCATCCTGCCCCCGGCTTACCTGGGTCGCCACGGACCACTTCTTTGTAAACAGCTCGAGGCACGATGACTTCATAGAACATCTCCTTGAGCAGTGATAGACGGCCCAGAACCGCCAGGCAGATCAGCGGCGTAGCATTGACGACTGCTTTCATGATCGGGCAATGCGAGAGGCCAACTCTCGGCTGGTGTCGGCTTCGTAGGCTTGTTCATCCTCAGCGTAATCCAATACCGAGAAGCCATATTCAGTTAGCAGACGATAGAATTCCCACTTGTCACAGCCTAGCACCTGCGCCCCCAGCCCAGACGATAGCTTGCCTTGCGCATACAAAGAGCCCAAGGTTTGAACCAGTACTCTACGTTCAAAGTGGGCAGGGTCTTCTTTCGCTGCAACCAGCACCGAGTCGGGGAAGGTTACAGTCAGCCCTCCACTATGTGGGCATGAGGTTATTCTACCAGGTTGAACACGTTCCATGATCAAAAATCTCCCGTTTTCCTTTTCCGCTTTGCAAACTATCGGCACCTAAATCTATCTTAAAAATCTCAGTCCTATTGTAGCGCAATTTTGGACCTTGGACAATGACTCAGAACCCAGGTTTCCGGCACTTGTCATCATTTTATCCAAAATCCAAGCACTAACAGTGCCGGACAAACACTGCCAACACCCTATTCAAGCACGACCATGCCCTGTGTATCCGGCCTCTTCGGATCAAATACCTCGCTGGCCCAAAATAGAGTCACCAAGTCGCTTGTTCCCACATTCTCGATGGAATGAGTGAAGCCCGGAGGAATATCCAATACTCGATATTCTTCTCCCCTTACACAGTGTTCAATAACCTCACCTCTATCAATGTGCCGAAACCGGATTATGGCCTTGCCCTCCACTACCACAAATTTCTCGGCCTTGGTATGGTGATAATGATTCCCCCGCACTACCCCCGGTTTTGTTCTTGAAATAAAAATCTGCCCAAAGGCAGGCGCCTTGATAAATTCCGCGAGACTTCCGCGTTCATCGGCCTTAATATCCAGACCATACCCGAAATCCGAACCGTCCAGATAGCTCAAATAAGTGGCGTAAAGAGCCTTTACAAAGGGCTTCGAAAAATCCGGCAGCAGGAGGCTCCTGCGCAACTCTCGAAAGGATTGAATCAAGCCGGCCAGCTCTCCAAGGCTTATCTTGTAAGAGGGCAGGGGGGTTGCAAACCGAAATCCTGACTCCGCTACGCCCCGCAACTCCCCGACCAACGCCTCCACCACATCATCAATATAGGTAAGCTCTATTTCCTTCTTAGGATCGGATATCTGAATGGGCAGATCATGGGCGATATTATGACAAAACGTAGCTGTCACCGATATACCACGCACTCTGTCGCCGTATCCTCCGCAAACCGCCGCAGTACCTCCTCTGCATTCCTTTTACTCACCCCATACGGATTATCCAGCTCCGCCTGAATCGAAGACGACAACACAATCTTGGGCGCCCGCCCCATTTCCCTCAACCTCCTGCAAATCTCTTCCGTGGACCCAGTATTCCCCGTATGGAACTTATCCTCCTTCTCCGGCCGATTCACCCCAGCCAGAGCGAGGAGTTCAGAAGATTAGAAGGTTAGGGGGTTAGCCTTTGTGGAGGTCACTCCCCCTCCCCCCGTTCTCGCCTACTCCCCCCGACTCTATTCAAACCTCATAGCCGCTGCTCAAAACCTCTCTCGCAAATGGATTGGAGGAATTGAAATCGGCCTCCCTGATGGGATGGGGCTCGATTCGCGTGTCAAATTTCCGCCGGAGCTTCATCAATTCAACCTGCATCTCAAAGGCGTCAGGCACCCTTTCAAAGACGACGGCTATGTCCATATCACTGTTTTCACCATAGGTCCCTTTGGCATAGGATCCGAAAATGAAAACCTTCTTGATGCCGGGCATGCTTCGCTTCAAGAAGTTGGCGTACTTGACGACGACGTCAGGAGCGCATCTTTGATCCATGTTCTCAATCCTTTAATTTCTGCAATCCACTTTTCTGCGAAATCTCGTGTGCATTTCTGGTAAAACTCTCTTTTATGATCTTCATATCTCGCCCTGAGATTGAATGTGGAAATGCTATCGAGGACATCCTTCTGATCTTCAGTAAGCGGCAGCCTCACAGGCCCCGCAATCAACCAGCCACAGGATTTAGAGCACAGCGTCCGAGCCGTTACATTCAATGTAGAGTAAGTTCGCCTTAAAACGCCGCCCTTCGTCTTCTGTCCTCAGGTGCGCCTGTTGAACATGGTGCCATTTCAGGGCGTTTGCCCGGGAGGGTTGCCGGCATGCCAAAAATCTCGAAAGGTGATGACCCGCTCCTGCTGCTCCGGGCTGAATAAGAAAGGCTCAACCTCGCGGGCCAGGACTTCCAGGTCCAGTTCTTCAAGCCGCTTTTCAAATCGGCGCAAAAATTCTGCCCGCTCAAGGCCGATCATTTTTTCAATATAGGAAAAATCAGGCGCACCGAAGGCCATCAGGAAAGAAACATCGTAAATATCCCGACCCTTTTCTCGATTTCTATACAGAATGGCAATCATCTTTTGGGCGGAGAGTATCGGGCTGGGGGCCGCAAGTATCCTACGATACACTGTGAATTTGTTCAGGAAAGCCTGCTCTGGGTCGTATAGCCTCTCCTTTGTTTCGCTGTCTATGCGGATAAGAATCTTCTGCCCCGAATCTGGACTCAGGCCCGATTGATAAAGAATCTTCGGAAACCGGATGTAGCAGTGGTACGAGCCCTTTTCGACCATCCTGTATTCAATCATGAAGCCCTTGTAGGCCATATCCCGGCAGGCGGTTTCCAACAACTCCTCGAACTCCGGGAAAGACAGGTCAAAGTTGTCAAAGTCAAGGTCCTCCGAAAACCGCTCGCTATTGTGGAGGATGCGGATTGCAGTGCCTCCGATGAAACTGAGGCCTGCCGCTGCAGCGTTCTTGAAAAGTGAATCCAAGAGCTCATATTGGAGATATTCAACCAGCATCCCGCGCGGACTTCTCTTTCGCAGTAACAGCGGGAATTGGCTTGAAATCTGGCTTAAGGTAAGCATTGCCGAGCCAACTTCTCCATCTTTTTAACGCCAAAGGCCTCTAAATATTTAAAGAATTTCTTTCTGTCGAGGGTCTTTTTCATCTCCTCAGGGTTCAGGCGGATACTCTTGAAATCGTCTTCGTTGTTAATCCTGCCCATGTTGAGGTAGAAATAATCCAGCAGGGCCTTTTCGGGTTCGGCCAAAAGGTACGGGCCATGCTCGACTTTCATCTCAACGTAGCCCCAAAGGAGTTCACTCTTCACGTGGCGGTATATAAATCGGCCAAAGGGATTTTCAAAAGTCCGGGTAATCCGGGAGGTCACGCTGGTAAAAGCGTACACGATTTCCGGAATAAAACCGTACCAGGCCAGAGCGCTTTCTAGACTGAGATAACTTGGCTGACAGAGGAGAAAGGCGATCTGCTCCGCCCTGAGCTTTTCCATTTCCCGGCGAAAGGCATAGAGCCCATTTTTCAGACGGATAAGATATCCTTTTTTCACCCAGAGACTGAGCTGATAGTCGTGGACCTTGTAGGCGGAAAACGCGAGGTCGTTCCGGGAAAAGAGAGGAGCTTTAATAGTGGATGTCAGTTCATTATATTTCATTAACTTATCATAAATAATAAATTCATGAAATATCAAGCCCAAATATCAGCTTTAACGAGAAAAGGTCTGCTTCTCATTCATCCACCAAAAGCACTTTGTTGAAATGCCTAACGTATCGGCATTTGGGTTCATTCTTAGTACCTGTACAATCACATACAGTATCCGCAAACGATATCAAGCCTTTTTGTAGAGTCAGATCTCTATTTCCAGCGCATTTCGCGCTGCCGGATAATACAAAAGCTCCTTAGCGCTGCATAGCCCGCAAAACCGCAGCGACTCTTTGGATGTCCCCCTCGCTCATGGCCGTGCCGGAGGGAAGGCACAGCCCGTCGCGGAAGAGGGCCTCTGCAACTGTTCCGCCCACGACCTCGCATCCTCGAAACACCGGCTGGATATGCATGGGCTTCCACAAGGGCCGTGATTCGATGTTTTCTGCCTCCAACGCCAGGCGGATATCCTCCCGCGTGGCACCGAACCGCGCCGGATCCACAGTGATGACGGTGAGCCACCTGTTGCAACGGCCCCAGGGCGCCTCTGGCATGAACGCGATTCCAAAAAGATCGCCTAGAAGGTGGTGATAGGTCTCGAATATCTCGCGCTTTCGCCGTACCCGTTCCTCCAGAACCCTCAACTGCCCTCGGCCTATTGCGGCCAACACGTTGCTCATACGGTAGTTGTAGCCGATCTCCGAGTGTTCGTAGTGGGGCGCAGGGTCGCGGGCCTGTGTGGAGAGTTTGCGCGCATGCTCAATCAACGCCTTGTCAGCCGAGACCAGCATGCCGCCTCCGGATGTAGTGATGATCTTGTTGCCGTTAAAAGAGAAAACTCCCGCCCATCCAAGAGTTCCAGGCGACTGCCCCACTTTGCTGTGGCTTGTCCCTGTCAATCCGCTGTGGCTGTTCTCTAGGCGAGCTGCTGATTTCCAATAAGATGCTCCGAGTGCCTCAGCCGCATCCTCGATCATCGGAATCTCATAACGCCCGCATACCTCAAGGATCGGGTCCAGATCGGCGCTCTGGCCATAGAGATGAACAGGAATAACAGCCTTGGGCGGCTTTCCCTGCCGCGCCTTTCGCTCAATGGTCTCGCACACAAGTGCAGGATCAAGGTTCCATGATTCCCGTTCGCTATCAATGAAGACAGGCCTAGCGCCCAGATAGACCACCGGGTTGGCGCTGGCCGAAAAGGTAAGGGTGGAGACCAGCACCTCGTCATCGGCCCTTACGCCCGCAAGGATCAGGGCCAGATGAAGCGCGGCCGTTCCGGAGGATAGCGCCAGCGCGTAAGGCGCTCCGACAGCTTCAGCAAACTCCCTTTCGAATGCGTCCACCTGGGGCCCAAGCGGCGCGATCCAATTGGACTCAAAAGTCTCCCGGACAAAATCCTGCTCCAAGCCCGACATGTGGGGAGGGGATAGGTAGATGCGAGGCCGGTCAGATTTAGGTCTGCTAGTCATTTCATGGTTACGCTTTATGGGGATGGTAAATTTCGTTCCTGCTTACTGATCTTTATGCCTGGTCTATCGAGTGGTTTAGCAGGAACACCGGCAACAGTAACGTTATTTGGCACATTTCTGTTAACTAAGGAGCCCCCTCCGATGACAGCCCATGAACCCACACTGCGCTGAGGTATTATATTAGTGCCGATCCCAATCATTGCAGCGGCTCCGATACTGACTTGGCCAGCGGTATGCACTCCGGGGGCGATATGCACATGGTCGCCGATAATATTATGATGTCCGATCACCGAGCCACCATGTATTATGACATTGGCGCCGATGGTTGTACCGATATCTACGATTACATATCCTCCGATGAAGGTCCCTGGGCCGATACTGACTTCTTGACCAATCAAGGCAGTCGGGTTGACAATCGTTATGAACTTTATGCCCTGCGAGGTTAATTTTTCATAAAGCTGTCCGCGAAGGCGATTGTTGCCTATCCCCAAAATCACTGAATCGTAAGACATGTCTGCTAATGCTTTCAGGGGACCGAACACAGGGAGCCCAAGTACCTGCTTATGACAAAGTTCGGGGTTGTCATCAAGGTACCCCATTGCTGTTACCGGTTGGCCCGCTTTAGCCGCAAGCAAGATTGCATTTGCAATGCATTGCCCTTGTGCCCCAGCGCCAAGGATAAGAATTCGCTTTAAACCCAATCAACCACCTTGCTTCAATTGCAGTTGTCTGGCGGGAACTCCTGCAACCACTGCGTTAGCCGGTACATCCTTATTAACAAAGCTGTGCGCTCCGACAACAGCATTTTCGCCCACAGTCACACCCGGCATGATCACGGTGTGGCTTCCGATTCTAGCGTTTCTCTTGATCAAAACCTGTCCCATTTTGTCGTCAATGGTAGAGAAGGAATAAATAGAGCAGTGAGATCCAATCTGGGCATAGTCTTCTAAAACGACGCCGTACTTTGCATTGATATATGTGAAAGCCCCTATATCCGTCTTATAACCCAGGACAAGATTTTCCTTATGCTGAACAATCCAGTTGTACCGGGTAAGTTTGCCTTCTTCGATCTCAGGGTAATCCCAGTTAGAAAAGCGTTCCGTGGGATCACTATCAGCGATGCAGGGCTTTGGCTGGTACCCCCCCCCATGTTTCACAAGATGGAACAGGTTTTGTGACAACAGCGCCTGCGCCTATCACGGCATCATCGCCGATTGTCAGGGGCTTTTCTTCGGTTCCGTTGATTATCATTGCCCCGGTTCCAATGTAAACGCGTTTTCCCAAATGCACCCATCCGGAGACATGTACTCCCGGAGCCAGTGTAGTAAAATCGCCCATAACAACATCATGACCAATCGTGCAGTTCAGGTTTATTTGAACATGCTTTCCGAGGCGGATATTGGTTGTCAGAATACATCCAGCGCAAATTACAGTTCCTTCCCCAATTTCGATCCAATGGGAACGCTCGACGCGGGGATAAACTATCGTGGCAAATTTAAAGCCTGCTTCAGCGGACTTAGCCATAAGCTTTTCACGAAGCTGAGGGTTTCCTATTCCTGCCGCCACAGCAGCGCCTGGATACTCTTGAGTGGCATCTTCAAAGCTCACTACCCGGATCCCGTTCACAAGCGTGCCGTGTTTGGAAGACTCATCATCAATGAAACAGCCCAACTCGTAATGCACAGCCTTCTCCGCGCATGATTCTATCAGCCACGCAAGCTCCCGGCCAAAGCCGCTGGCGCCGTAGATTAAAATTGGCAGTGCTTTTATTGTCAAAGGTTTTCTTCCATCCTAATGGTCTCTTCCCATGAACTCAGGCATGGTGGCTTCTCCGTCTGCTGAGATGCCTTGCCGCTTTATTACCTTAATGATGGTTAGCAGGATTATCTTTAGGTCTAGAAGGAAAGAGCAATTATCCACATACCAGACATCCAGCGCGAACTTTTCTTCCCAGGTGATGGCGTTTCTGCCGTTTACCTGTGCCCAGCCTGTGATCCCTGGCTTCACTTCATGCCTTCGTGCCTGCTCCGGCGTGTAGCGATCCAAATACTGCATGAGCAATGGCCGCGGTCCGACAAGGCTGATGTCTCCCTTGAGGACATTCCACAATTCCGGCAGCTCATCCAGGCTGGTTGAGCGCAGCCATTTTCCAAAGCGGGTAAGACGCTCCGCTTCGGGCAGAAGATATCCCTTCTTACCTCGGGCATTTGTCATTGTTCTGAACTTATAAATATTGAAAGGCTTAGCATTTAGACCTGGCCTGGTCTGTTTGAAAAGTGATGGAGATCCCATTTTGATTCTTACTATTATTGTGATGATAGCTAAAATAGTACATAAGATGAAAAGTACGAAAATGGCTAATAAAAGATCTGCCAAACGCTTTCCATGCCTGGTATAGCAACCGCGATTAATTTTCAAGACCACCGCTATTAGACGAATTTCATCAGGTCTTTAATTTGGGACTAATTAAGCGTCTCCGCCAAAAGCCGCATGCGTTTTTCAAGACGTTTCACACCTGAATCCATTGAAAGATGTTCAAGATAGAAGTTTGCTGCGGCTCGTCCCATCCCCTCCCTGACCGACTTCGGCGTATGGAATAAAGTTATAACCGCCTCAGCCAATGCCAAGGGGTCATCTGGAGGGCAAGTCAAGCCGGCTCCTGCTCGATTGACTAGGTCAGCGGCATCACCCCTCAAGGCCATGATAACAGGTTTGCCCATGTAGAAGTATGCCTGGGTTTTTGAAGGGATTGTAATTCGGAAAAGCGGCTCATCTTTCAGATGAACCAAGAGAGCGTCAGCCAGGGCAAATAATGGCCCCATCTCGTTAGGTGCCCTTCGCGGTAAGAACCTTACATTCTTCAATCCCATTTCCTCAGTCCTTTGCACCAGCCTGGCTCGATCAACGCCTCCGCCAACCAGCACAAACTGGACTTCGGGTTCGAGTCTAGCACATATCAGCGCTGCATCGAGGAGTGTATCCAGCCCCTGCACAATTCCCATGGTTCCCGCGAACAATACATTGAAGCGCTCGGTTATCCCCAGTTCCTGGGCGAGGGTGTTGTTAGCGGGGACTCGAATCAATTCATTTTCATTACACCAGTTATAAATGACATCAATTTTTTTTGGATCAACTCCACGTTTTTCAAGCTCCTTCTTGAATCCCATGGAAAGAACTACGATGCCATCAGCGCAGCGATAAACCCAATCGCAAACAGCAGCCAAAAGGCGATGAAACATTTTGCTTCTTAGCATGCCTGAATTTATGACGGATTCAGGCCACAGATCCTGGATATCTATAATGACCTTTGCCTTCCAGAAAAGGCGGAGAAGGAATGCTGCCGGAGCCAGAGTAACCAAATTATAAACGTAAATTACATCAGGAGGACGAACTAAAAAAGGGCCTAAGAATAGGCAACTAATCGCAAAGCTTAAGTAATTGATTATACGTCTCATGCCTGATCTATCGTGACTCGGATAAAGCGCAACGCGGGATACGGGAATACCCTCAATAACTTCCCGCCGGCATAGGCGCACACTGTAACCAGGATAGAGACGGCCGCCGGGATAATTGGGGAATCCTGTAAGTACTTCCACTTGGTGTCCCAGCGCTGCCAGTGCCTTCGCTAAAGGAAGCCCCTTATAAAAAGGCTCTGGCTGGAACCACTGTGTTAGGCACAGGATCCGCATATATTGCTTCTTACTTTACCCCACACCACACGGTTGACGTAATCGGTGTAACTGATGATGATTCGGGCAACCTTCTCCGATACGTTGGGCACGGCGTAGTCCTGTACAATGCTCAGAATTCTATGTTCGCCACGAGGCTGCGCCTCTAGAACTGCCAGCCCTTCGGCCACCCGGTGCCAATCAAGCCCTACCATCATGACCGCCCCTTCCTCCATTCCCTCGGGCCGTTCGTGGGCTTGACGGATATTGAGGGCAGGGAAGTTGAGGATTGATGACTCTTCGGTTATGGTTCCGCTGTCGGAGAGTACCGCGCGGGCATGGAGCTGGAGTTTGACGTAGTCGCTGAAGCCGAAGGGTTTATGCACTTCTACAAGCGATGGCAGGGTGACGCCTTCGCTTTCTATGCGTTTGCGGGTGCGCGGGTGGGTGGTCATGATGATTCGGCTACCGGTCTCGGCCAGGTGGGTCAGTACTTCAATCAGCCCGGCGAATTGCTCCGGGTCGTCCAGGTTTTCCTCGCGGTGGGCGCTCACAAGGTAGTACCCCTGCTCGGTAAGCCCAAGCCGGACCAGCACATCTGAGGCTTCTATCTTAGGCCGATAGTGGTGCAAAACCTCAAACATGGGGCTGCCGGTTACGATTACCCGATCCGGGGGCAGCCCTTCCCGCAACAGATACTCACGCGAAATCTGGGAGTAGGGCAGGTTGATATCGCTGATGTGATCCACGATCTTGCGGTTAATCTCCTCGGGGACTCGTTGGTCGAAGCATCGGTTGCCT
>Ga0210053_1003507_pt1 | contig 12698 bp, 15 predicted proteins | sample CryGeymeta201512_FD_185467 | JGI IMG/M metagenome (GOLD analysis project Ga0210053, IMG submission 185467) | Groundwater microbial communities from Crystal Geyser aquifers in Utah, USA - Crystal Geyser metaG 2015-12 (SPAdes) (version 2) | ecosystem: Environmental > Aquatic > Deep subsurface >... | reverse complement strand
CTAGCTTGATTAACATAAAGGAAGGAAACTGTAATAATTAGAAAAACAGCTATGATTTTGTAAAATAATAAATCTTTTTTCATAAATTAAATTTTATAAACAGCATTTTAATAAATTTTTGATAAACGAAGAATAGTTTAATAAAGAAACCAGCCAGAAAAACACAAAAATTATCAGGATTTTCGGTTCAATGTATTTGCCGGCAAGAAAATGACGAGTAAAATAAGCCAATGCCAAAAGTCCGGCAGCCAAGACAATGCTTATTAAGGCTATTAAAACGCCGCGGCTTGAAAAATGCCAAACAAGAAATAATTTTAAAAGATTGATTGTTGTAGCGCTTGCCAGATTTAAAACCAAGGGAATTATTATCCAGCGTCGATACCTCCAAAATCCGTAGGAAAAGAAAAAGCCGAAAAAAGCAAAACTCAAGAAAACAAAGGGAAGATAGCTGACAACTTGATAGAATTTGTATAAAGCGACAAAAAAAGTCAAAATCGCTATTGCCAAAAGAACGATGCTGATAAAACGATAAATAATCAACAACCCAAGAGGCGGCTTTTTTATTATTTCCTGCGCCGATTCCATAAAATAATTATACTTGAAAAATTAAATTATTAGCAAGCCAAGTTATCCACAGCTATGATAATTTTACTGAAATTATTAAACCGTTGTCAATATCCAATAAATAACTATAGTATTTATCACTCTCTGTAACATAAATTAAGTAATCTTTCATAAAATCTTTATAATCAGAGGCGTTATCAGCGACGATAACGGCGTTGTTGTTTAAAAAGGGTTCAAATTGTTTAATATAAGAAAGGTAATTTTCCTTATCGGCGTCCAAAAAAACAAAATCAATTTTTTTATCCCAATCAGATAGAATATCGCATATTTTACCTTCCAACTGTTCAATATTTTCCGCGACTCCCGCTTTTTGAAAATATTTTTTAGCTATTTCTATTTTTGGTTTCGCCAGTTCAATAGTATAAACTTTCCCTCCGTAATGACGTGCGCCAGATGCCAGCCAAATAGTGGAATAACCGGCAGAAGTGCCGAGTTCCAAAATAAGCCTGGGTTGTTTAATTAATACGAACAACTTTAAAATTTCCGCTGATTGTCTGGGGATAGACCAAAGTCTTATTTCGTTATTCGGAGTCCATATTCCTTCATACTCTTTTGGTATTCCTTTAATGACAAAAGTTTTGTCTAATTCTTCAAGTTCTTTGGTAATTTTTTGAAAATTTTCTTCAAATTCGCTCATAAATTTAAAATATTATTAAGTTCGTTAAATAATTCATTCAATTTTTTTCCGTCAGTTGCCATTTTTTGAGCCGTCTCTTGAAGTTTTTCGGATAATTGGTTTAAATCGCCGATTCCTTTATAAGCCAGAATTCCATCTGCCGCTTTTGAGAAATTAAACTTTGTTGTATTTCTATTAGTAGTTGACCAGTTATTAAAAGAATTTTCTAATTCTAAAACTATCACGGTAAAGTTGTGGTGGCTCCCTGCAAATTCATTTCAAAAGCCCGGAAAATATTGTTTGATTCGCCGATTGATTTAATTTTCTGTGTATCATTGGAACTTATAAAATTAGTGTTATTGGACAATGATGGTTTGGGGTAATCAGGGTTTTTGAATTGTTTGTATAATTCCCATTCAATGCCGGTGTCAGCGGCAAATATCGCCTTGGCGGAATTTGTGACGTCCGAGGCGCCTCTCACTTTCAGAAACATCAAATAGCCGGCGATTGTTGAGGCGCCTAAAATACTGCCGCTCAAGACTAAAACCGTCAGTAACATAACTTGCCCTGACACTTTAAATTTTAAATTTTGGATTTTGGGTTTTGGATTTTTCATTATTAAGTATCCAGCATTCTTGCGCTGATAGTGGTTTGGATGTTGGTTGAAGTATTTTCAAAATATTTGCTCTTGCCGGTAACTGACAGAGTAATGGTAATGCGCGGCGGGAAACCGTCGCCGGGATTGTTCCCCAAAAGATTAATGTTAAAATTGATAACTTTTACGTTATCAGCCGTAATTTTTTTATAGGTTCTCTGAAGAAGGGCGTCCTCGGTTCCCCTCTCAATCGTCCCTTCATTAAGCCGGTAAAAAACCACTAAATTGTGAGAGTTAACGAACTGCAGTTCGGTCTCGGAAATTTTATTGAAATTATAACTGGTTCTTATCTCCCGAGCCATCTGTTCCAAAGTTAAAACAGCATTGTCATTGACCGCCATCAGTTCAGGGATTGCTCTTTGGGTCCGAAGCACTCTAATAAAACCGCCGGTGGCAATCCCTATTAAAACTATAAATAAAGTCATCGCCACCAAAAGCTCAACCAGAGTAAATCCTCTATTTTCTTTAAACTTTAAACTTGAAACTTGAAACATTTTATTATCGCCAGTTGAAAAAATGGTCTTCCAAATTAGCCTCAAATTGACCGCCGCCTCGGCTCGTCCATTTTACGATTGAATTAACTTTTATTTCTTCGGAACCGATGAGTTGAATGTTAATTACTCTTGTAAAAGTGGTAGGATTGCCAGTTTGATAACTATAACGGTTGTTGGCTGAATCAAATAAAATCAGTCTGCTTTGGTTAGGTTCTAAACCCATACTCAAATAATCCGCCTCAAAACTGCCGCTGATAAGCCCCTGATTCCATGGTTTATTCTGAATGACATTGGCGTCAATTAGATTTTTCGTTATTTCAATGCCTTCGGCCGCCAAATAATTACCGACAAATTGATTGCTGATCACCCGATTCAGACTAGTTGACCGGGAAAGAAGATTAAGGATGCCTAAAATTCCAACAATGGCAATGCTGATGCCGATCATTGATTCAATCAGAATATAACCTTTGTTAGTTTTAAATTTTTTCATTAAGTGCTAATCTGGCCAGCGCTATTTATTTTAATTGTGGCCGAGGTTCCGGACTTGATGACTTTTATGACAACGGTTGCCTCGTCTTGAGAAGGAGTGATTACAACAGAAGGGTCGGGAGGAATAAAAATTACATCTGAAAGAGTCAATGTATCAAACTTTAGAACCGGGTCTAATTGAAAAGCTTCATATATTTCGGCTCCCCCGGAATATCTTTTATCTGAAACTTGGCAATCACCAGCTAAATCTTTAAATATAAGAAAGGTGCTGGGCGCTTCAAAGTGGACGCCGTAACCGCAGGGAACGCCAGTCTTGCCAAAAGTAGCGACGCCTAAAGACTTGGCTTTAGAAAGGATACTAAGGATTTTAGCCTGTTCTCTGAAAAGAATTACTTGCTGCCCGCCGGAACGGATGTTAATAATCAAAATAGCGGAAATCAAGGATAAGGTGCCGATAATTACCAACATCTCAATAATAGTGAAACCCTTAGAATTAGAATTTAGAATATAGGATTTAGGATTTAGGATTTTCATAATATTTAACAAAATTTATGATATAGGATTTAGAGAGAAAAATTTTTATTTTTCCCTATATTCTATATTCTAAATCCTAAATTCTATTTCTACAACCCAAATAGCTTAAAGTATCCCCCGATAACTTGATAACCGAAAAAGAAAGTTAAGGCGGCGCCGATTGCCAAAAATGGCCCAAAGGGAATTGCGTCTTTCATCTTTTTCTTTTTTCTGATTAAAAAAACAATGCTTACCAGCGCCCCGATGATGAAAGCCAAAAATATAACCATTAAAATATCCGGCCAGCCGAAAATCAGGCCTAAGGCGGCAACAAGTTTGAAATCTCCCAGGCCCATTGCTTTGCCTCTGCTTAAAAGAATAATTACTCCAAAAATAGCCATACCCAATAAGGCAGCCACCGAATAATTTATCCAGATATTCTCTCTCAAACCGAAAATTACCGCGTAATGCCCCAGAAATGACTGTTGACCGTTGACTATTGACCATTGACCTGCGGATTTAATGATTAAAAGAATCAATCCCAAAATCCCCAATGTTAGATTTATTTGATTGGGAATAATTGAGTGACGTAAGTCTATGATTGAAAGCAGGAGTAAAAAAACAAAGACCAACAGCCAAATTAAAATAATTAGTAATTGGTAATTGGGCAATTGGGTAATTGTTAGAATTTTTATAGGCACTAATACAAAAATTAGGCCTGATAAAATTTCTACCAAAGGATACTGGAGAGAAATTTTATGACCGCAACTTCGACATTTACCTCTTTGAAGAAAAAAACTAAAAATTGGTATTAACTCATACCAAATTAATGTCTTAAAGCAAATCGGGCAGTGAGAGCGACCGTCTATAACTTTTTTATCTAAAAGCCTTCGGCCTGACTGATAACGGAGAGAAATTACATTAATAAAACTACCCACTGCCAAACCAAGAACAAAGAGAATGATATAGAGAAAATAATTCATAACCAAAATTCCGCGTTAATCCGCGTATCTCTCCGCGTCAATCCGCTTCTATAATAAATTAAAACTGAACGCAGTAGGTTGGATCAGCGCAGTCAATACTATAAAGGCTACCATCAGGGTCATCTTTAAGGGCCGGGTTGCCGCTATCTTCTAAGGCGGCGGCTAAAACATAATTTTGACCGTCACTAGCTACTCCATAACGATAAGTTTTAGCCGGATAAAGCGGGTCGTTGGAAACGGATGAAACGCCGATACCGGCATTGACCAAACTATTTGTTAAGCTTGCCCAAGTGTCTCCTCCGGCAAGAGCCGAGTATCTTTGATTTTTTGTGTAGTAAAGTTCCAAAGCGTTTTGAGTTTCGCGCAAATCGGCAATTCGACGGGCGTCCCGGCCGCGAGTCCTAAAAGCTCCCAAACCAACCAAAACTATCGAAGCCAAAAGCCCGATAATCGCCACCACGATTAAAATTTCAATCAATGTAAAACCTTGTTTTTTCACAGGATTTAGGATTTAGGATTTAGGAAATTTATTAATAACCCCTATATTCTAAATTCTATATTCTATATTCTCGTAATGTATTCGACCTTTTAGAATGCTTGAGCTAAATTATATATCGGAATCAAAATTGAAGCAAATAATAATCCTACAAACACGCCGATTATCACCACTAAAATCGGTTGAATTAATTCCATTAAATTATCCAGTATATCATTAACTTCACGGGTATAAAAAGTTGAAATCCTTGATAAAATCTCGTCAAGCCGGCCGGTTCCTTCTCCAATCGCCACCATTTGCCCAACCAAAATCGGAAAATAATATTCGTTTTGAGATAAAAGATTGGATAGCAACTCTCCGCCACGAACCCCTTCGGCTATCTCATGTAAAATATCGCGGTAAATAACGTTTCCGATGGCGTGACCGGCAATTTCAATTGCCTGAGTTATTGGAATGCCGCCTTTTATCAGGACGCTTGTTGATTCGGCGAATCGAGCCACATACATTTTTTTGAATAAATTTCCAAAAATCGGTATTTTTATTATCACCTCATTAAGCACTATCCTGCCTTCATCGCTTTGAAGATAGTCAACCAATAAAAACAGCAAGAGTACGGATATTAAAATAATTGCCCACCACCACTGAATTATAAAATTGCCGCTGAACAAAAAAAATTGGGTAATTAACGGCAGAGTGACACCGGCTTCTTTAAAAACCGGCTCGATCTGGGGAAAAACCGTAATCAGCATTATGCCGGCAACCACTAAAAACAAAATAATCAAAATAATCGGATAAATCAGGGCGTTGCGGATTCGACTTCTCCACATCGTTTCTTTGTCTAAATAATCGGCTAAAAACATCATTGCTTCCTCTAAGCGACCGGTAATCTCGGCGGTGCGAATCATGTTAATATAAAATCCAGAAAAAATTTTCCCCTGGCGTTCCATGGCCTGCGATAAAGACAGGCCGGCGTCAACATCGGAAGAAACTCCAAAAATCGCTTCTTTTAAAATAGGCTTTCTTGTTTGTTGGTAAAGAGTCCGAAGGCTATTACCCAAAGGCATTTTCGATTCCATCAGGGTGGCGAATTGACGGGTAAAAATCATCAAATCAACTATTTTTACCCGATTAAAAAAGTTCAAAAACTTGTCATACCAGCGGGCTCTTTCCGCCTCTTCCAAACTCAAGATAAAAAGCTCATGCCCGGTTAAAACATTTAGGGCCGCTTCCCGATTAGCCGCGTCGACAAAGCCCGTCTGTAATTCTCCTTCTTGAGTTCTGGCGTTGTATTTAAACTTCAAATTAGGATTTAGGATTTAGGATTTAGGATTTAGGAAAATATTTAATGTTCCTAATCCTTTGCCCTAAATTCTATATTCTAAATTCTAACTCCTTTCTAATAGTATTCTTAGCTCTGATGGATTCAACGAATATAATTCAGCGTTTTCTAAAGAAATTGCTTTCTTTTTCACCAAATCGACCAGGGCGCGATTAAGAGTAAGCATTCCTTCCTGGACGCTTGTCTCAATGACCAAATCAATTTGGTAGGCCTTTCGCTCCCGAATCAGATTACGGATAGCTGGATTGGAAATCATTATTTCGCAGGCCGGGAGCCGACCGCCCTCAATCCGCGGAATTAAACGTTCAGAGACAATTCCAACCAAAGTGGCGGCTAACTGAGAAGAGATTTGGCCTTGCTGTTCAGCCGGAAAGCTGTCAATTATCCTGTCAACTGTCTGGGAAGCGGAATTGGTATGAAGAGTGGAAAATACCAAATGGCCGGTTTCTGCCACAGTCATGGCCATGGCTATTGATTCGGTGTCGCGCATCTCGCCAATCATGATAACATCCGGGTCCTGGCGCAGAAGCGAACGAAGGCCATTGTGAAAATCCAGAGTGTCAGTTTTTACTTCCCTTTGGGAAACAATACACTTATCCTGGCTAAACATATATTCAATCGGGTCTTCAATGGTAATGATGTGGTCTGTTCGGCTATGATTGATTTCGTCAAGAAGAGCCGCCAAGGTGGTAGATTTTCCATGTCCAGCCGGACCAACCACCAAAACAAATCCTTGAGAGAGTTTGGTAAAATCATGCAAAATTGGCGGCAAATTTAATTCCTCAAGGGTTTTAATCTGGGCTGGAATAAGACGCAAAGCAGCTGCCATATAACCCCGCTGGTAGAAAACATTAATTCGAAATCGAGCTTTATCTTCAAAACTGTAAGAAAGGTCAATTTCTTTTTCTTTTAAAAATTTTTCTTTCTGTTCCGGCGCAAGAAGATTGAATATTAAATTCTCCGTCATTTCCGGAGTCAAGAGCGATTCTTTTTGAAGAGGAATTAAAACACCGTCAATTCTCAAGATCGGATACCGGCCCACTGCCAAATGCAAATCAGAGGCATTCTGCCGCGCCGTGGTTAGGAGTAAATCATTAAGTTTTTGTTTATAGTCTGCCATAATTGTTGACCGAGCACACAAAATTTATAGTTATTACATATGCTCAATACTCATAATTGTGTGCTCGGTCACTACAATTATGAGCACCCGCCGAAGCTCTTAGCGAAGGCGGGCTTCCTTATTATTTTACCATACTTTACTTTTATTTTACAATAAAAGTTTTCTTTTCGCCAGTGGGCATTTCGTTTTGAAGCTTAATATCGGAGAGCTGGCTTAACATTATTTCAAAAATTTAAATGAGGAGAAAATCTGGTTAAATATTTTTATTTAATTTTTTTAATTATTTCCTGTCTTGTTACGAAATCAATATAAGAAATGGCGTCCCTGTCCAACCATTTTGCGTTTAATTGCCTTGATTCTGTTTCTAAAAACCAAGGATGAGAATATCCGACAAATCCATATTCTCCAGGTAAATATTGATTGAAAATTTTGCTGTCATACGAAACGATAATGATTTTCTTCTTTGTTGTAAGCTCATAAAGATAAAGAATTAGCTCATTATTTTCCACCGATTCAAATAATACAGAATTTCTTTCTAAATTAAGATTTTGTAATTTGAGTGAATTTATATATCTGCTTGGGAGAGTAAATTTTTCAATCTCCCAATTTTGTATACTGATTTTGAAATTGGAGCTAAATTATATGAATCAAACGTTCTTTTTTCTTTATTAATTAAATTCATGAAAACCAAATCATCGTTGACTATTATATGAGGTCCGCTCTCTTCGTCTTCTTTTAAGAAATAAGCTGTTGGTGGAGATTTGGAAACCACGGCAAAAGCATAAATTCCATTTGGCGCAATTTGATTTGATCTGATTTCTATATCCGACGTCAAAATTTCTTCTAACATAGATCTAACTTTTAGAAATTTAAAAGTTGAGAGAATCTGATTGAATTCATTTAAATATTGTTTACTACCCTCACCTGTACCTAAAATCATTCGCAATTCTCCGAATGGCAAAATAACCGTCGTATGCGGAAATCCTTGATATTCGTATTCATACTTAATGCCTTGCACTTCAGCAACAATTATTTCAGAAGTAATTTTCTCTAAACCGCGAAAAGAACGTTCAGCGAATTCTGGTAAAACAATATTTACTAAAAAACTTGTATCACGTTTTTCCCCTATTGGCGTAAAAAGTTCTAGATTAAATTTACTATAGTAACTTCTGAAAGTATTTTCTTTAAGAATTAAATTCTGCGGATACTCAAACTCAAACCCCCATTCTTCATTGCGGTAGGTTTTAGTTTCTTGCGTGACATTTGTTGTGGTAGAGGTTGGGACTGAAACTGCCGGCGATTTGGGAGTTGAAGTTGAAATCGGTACTGGCGCTGGTTCTTTCTGAATGGGTCGGTATTTAATAAGCAACCACCCCGAAATAAGACCGAGAGCAATGACAACCAACAAGATAAACAATTTTCTGGGGATTGAACTAAGGATGGGCATAAAGGGTATTTACGACACAATTTTGACCGAATCCGAGCCTTTGATTTCTCTCCCGTCCAAAAGGAATCCATTCAGTTCTGCTTTTGTATTGGTCGGAGTTAATTGAAGCGTCTCGGTAATAACGTGAATAACAACGTCGGTAAAGCCGTCTCCATTAACGTCCTCGTAACTTGTCATCAATCTGTCCCTACCCCTTGCTTTAATCGGAGCATGTGCAAAAGTAACGCTACTAAGATTTATTTGGTGTACATCAAAAGTATTACTGCCAAAAATAGCAACTGGAACAACTCCATTGGAACTCAAATTGATACTGTTCGGATAACTCTCCGGCTTGATATCAATATTATTCATTTTACAAATTTAAATGTTGAAATAATTTGATTGTATACATCTGTGTATCGCTCATCATCTGTGTCCAATATTATCTTATATTCTCCAAAAGGTAATATAATCGCTGTTTCTTGCGAACCCTCGAACTCATACTGATATTTAACGCCTAGAACTCCATTAAGGGTAACTTCAGAGGTTATCTTTTCTACTCCGCGAAAACTACGCTCTGGAAATTCGGGCAAGACAATATTTACCGAAACAGGAAAGCGAGAGTACCAACTCACTGTTGGCCTTACTACCATATTAAATTTACTGTAATAACTTCCGAAAGTGTTTTCTTTTGTAATCCAGTCTTCCGGATACTGAAATTCAAACCCCCATTCTTCATTGCGGTAAGTTTTTATATTAACGGCGGGGGTAGAGATCTGCTCTTCTTCCCTTTTAGGCAAATCTTGGTCTTGTTTTTGCAACTCTTGAGCTGGGCGCGAAGAAATATCGAATTGCCTCTTTTCTTGTTCGTATTTATAAACAAACCACCCTGTAAATCCAATAAGTAGAATAACCTCAATCAAAATAACTAAGGTTTTTTTGTTTAAAAATTCCATAATAAATTTTATGGCACAATCCGAACGGAATCGAACCCTTTAATTTTCTTTCCATCAAGCAAATCTCCGTTTAGCTCTGCTTTTATATCCGCTGCAGTCAATTGAAATTCGTTAGTAGAAATATGAACAATAACATCAGTAATGCCATCCTTGTTAACATCCTCATAGCTTGCCATTGGCTGGCCGTTGCCTTTTAGCTTCACTCCAGCATTCGCGAGTTTAATCGTGGTTAGATCAATTTGTTTTACATCAAATGTTGTGAAGCCGAAAACTGCGATAGGAACAACTCCATTAGAACTTAAGTTGATGCTATTAGGATAGCTATCAGGCTTAATATCTATTAGAACTGGCACAAAAGAATTCAATGTCCCGGTTTCTGTTATAGAAATGCCATAACCTTGAACTGGTGACTGACTTATAGAAACATTATTCGCCAAAAGAATTGTTTGATTCCCTACTTGGAATTCCAAATTATAAGTTTCGGTTGGAGAAATTCCGGTTTCGGGAATAGCTTTGATAACATAATCTCCCGCCTTTTGAGTGGGCCAGTAAACTATATCTTCTGGACGTCCATCGGCCCCTAACACATTCTCCGTATAATAAAGTTCACCAGGTATTTCTCGGAGGTACTCTCTGCTAGTCTGAATTGCCGTCGTTGGCGCGATAGTAAATCCATCCGGATCTGTCACAATCAAATCAATCGGAGAACCGGCCTTAACTTGACCGCCTATTGATGGACTAAGTGCTACGCGGCGAAAACCATCAGAGCCAAGCACGAGGAATTCTGGAAGTATTTTCAAGTCATCTTTCGAAGAAGCAATAATACCTCGTGCTGGTGAATGTGCTTCTACGATATCACGGTTTTCTCCACTATATATGAATAGACCCACATACATCGCCACATGATCTATTTCCCCAACTGGCATCTCGCCATCAAAAAACAAAAGATCGCCTGGCTGTAAATCAACTTCTGCTACCGTTTCCGTATTATTCTTATATTGTCCATCCGCTCCGTCATAACGAATCACATTGCGCAAAAGGCTTTTTTGAGGATCGAAAGAACGATTAAATGCCCATTGCGTTAATCCAGAGCAATCAAGACCTACTCCAAATTCAATTTTTCTTTTCTTAATATTATTATTCCAATAATTATATCCATTAAAAATTTCGTTGGAGGACACATATAAAGATTGCAGAGAGTCCCATCCCTTACCTCCGTAAGTATCGCCGTCTCCGAGATAAGGAGCATTAATAACTTCCTTTGCCAAATCAGCGGCTGCTTGTTCTAATGTTTTAACAATGAAATCCACATTTCCCACTGTCCCAAACTCCTGCCACTCTGAAACATTACTTTTGTCATCAACCGCTCTTGCACGCCATTTGTAAGAACCAACAACTAACGACCCACGACTAACAACCGCTTCGCTGCCAGAATTCACAAAACCGCTCTCCAAAAGATTTTGTCCGTCAAACGGCTGATTGAATTCTTTGAGTTCTATTTGAAGCTTTATTTGGTCATCATCGGGATCGGTAACTACAGCCTTAAAAACAACTATGTCTTCAGTAGTAACACCATTTTCGGGAATTTGAGTAATGTTATCAGACTTAAATTGCCAAGGGTTAGAAATTGTTGGCGGCTGATTAGCCGGAATTTTCCAGCCATCTTGTTTTGTCCACGGCAAATTATCTTGTCCGCCAGAAAAAACATAGGGCGAATCGCAGAAGTTGTCGTTGTTTAAATCAAAACAATTTTTTTCTGGAGTATCATAATTGCTAAAATAGTTACCGCCAATTGGTTTGTCTAAATTAAGAATATTGCCACTACCCCCATAAATAGAAATTTGCGTAGAATTATTAATAAGATTATTATTGTAAATTTTATTATTAGAACTATAAACAAGATAAATCCCTGCTCTATTAAAACTAACGGTATTATTTATCAAGGTATTACTATTAGAACGATAAGGGTAAATTCCAATATCGTTTGAGTTAGCGATATTGTTAGCTAAATTATTATAATGAGTGTCGAAATACAGATAGATACCATAAAGATTATTGTTATTGGCAGTATTATTACTAATAATATTGTTATTAGAATAGGAAGAAACATTAATTCCAAAACCACGATTGTAATTAGCAATATTATTAATTAAATTATTGTTATTAGAATACCAATTAACAATAATCCCGGTAGCAGAATTATTATTTACTATATTATTAATCAAAGTATTATTGCTAGAGGAAAATAAGTAAATGCCATTAGTAAATTGATTAATGTTTAAATTTTCAAGAATAACATTTGTTTTTTGAGGAAGATAAATCCCGAAACCAGTATTATTACCGAATATCGTATAATTATCTCCGTCAAGAATAATTCCATTACTATCTATTTGAATTGTTTCGTAAACATCTTGGGATAAAATACAAGTTTTGGTAATAATATTCCAGGTCCCGATTAAATAACAATCGCCGCCGGTGGTGTCATCTTTAATGAATTTCGTGCTGGCTCTTGGTTGAATAAAAACAAAGTGAGGTTTTGATAAATCTTGAGTATAAGTGTATTGGCCGTTTTCGTCGGCAATAAACTCCGTAAGATTGTGATAATCATCCTGATATTTATAATATTTAGTTAAAGGAAGAAATCCTGATAAATTGATTTGAGCTAAAGCGGCGCTGGAAGAAACGGCTGGCTCAATTATCATTGTTACCATTTCCGGGATTGATTCCATTCTAAGTTTTATCAATTCAGAACTTTTAAACGCAATATTCAAATATTCGCTGTCAGTAATTTCAAAATGGGTACCTTCGCCTTGAATAGTGCCGAGAATTTTTAATTCTGTCGGCAAAGAAATTTCTTCGGCGTTAGTTAAATTTACAAAAAAAATAAAACCGCTAAGAAAAATGGCGGTTATTAGAAATTTTGTTATAAGATTTCGGTTAATTTCCAAATGTAAATCCGAGGCATTCTGCCGAGCCGTGGTTAGGAG
>Ga0210053_1003496_pt1 | contig 12739 bp, 9 predicted proteins | sample CryGeymeta201512_FD_185467 | JGI IMG/M metagenome (GOLD analysis project Ga0210053, IMG submission 185467) | Groundwater microbial communities from Crystal Geyser aquifers in Utah, USA - Crystal Geyser metaG 2015-12 (SPAdes) (version 2) | ecosystem: Environmental > Aquatic > Deep subsurface >... | reverse complement strand
GTAATCCTCCCAGCGGACGGTCGGCTCTTTCGATTCGATGGCGAGCGGATTCTGTCCCGCCGCGGCCAGGCGTGGGTCGTAGCGATAGACCGGCCACGCGCCGGACTGGACGGCCAGTTTCTGCTGGGTGAGGCCGTGCGACAGATCGTAACCGTGCGCGATGCAGTGACTATAGGCGACAATCAGCGACGGGCCATCGTAGGATTCGGCGTCAATGAACGAACGCAGGGTTTGCTGGTCGTTGAAGCCCATGGCCACGCGCGCCACGTAGACGTAGCCGTAGGCCATGGCGATCAGGCCGAGGTCTTTCTTCGGGAGTCCCTTGCCGCTCATGGCATACTTGGCGACCGCCGCCATGGGCGTGGACTTGGATGCCTGGCCGCCAGTGTTTGAATAGACTTCCGTGTCCAGCACCAGCACGTTGACGTCCCGTCCGCTGGCCAGCACGTGGTCGAGTCCGCCGTAGCCGATATCGTAGGCCCAGCCGTCGCCGCCGATGATCCAGACGGATTTCTTGACGAGGCTGTCCGCCACCGAGATGAGGTCTTTGGCGCGCGCGTCTTTATTCTTTTGCAATTTTGTTTTTAGGTTTTCGACGCGCTCGCGCTGTTCGGCGATGCCCGTCGCGGAAGATTGATCCGCGTTGAGCAGTCCGTCCACGAGAGTCTGTCCGAGTTCCGCCGCGAATACGGTCAGGAGTTCACGCGCGTATTCGTTTTGTTTGTCGAGCGTCAGCCGCATACCCAGGCCGAATTCAGCGTTGTCTTCGAACAGCGAGTTCGCCCAAGCCGGGCCGCGTCCCTCGGCGTTGACCGCCCAGGGCGTGGTCGGCAGGTTGCCGCCGTAGATGGAGGAACAACCCGTGGCGTTCGCGACAATCGCATGGTCGCCAAAGAGTTGCGACACCAGTTTCACGTAGGGCGTCTCGCCGCATCCTGCGCAGGCGCCGCTGAACTCAAAGAGCGGGCGCAGGAGTTGCGAATTTTTGATCGTGCCCGGGTTGATCAGTTTCCGATCCGGGTCCGGGAGCGATATAAAGAATTTCCAGTTGTCCGCTTCCTGTTGCCGCAGGGCGGGCTGGGGCGCCATGTTGATGGCCTTGCGTCCCACCTGCGTTTTGTCCTTCACGGGACAGACACCCACGCACAACGTACAGCCCGTGCAGTCCTCGGGCGCGACCTGCACGGTGTAGGCCATGCCCTGTGAAAATTCCTTGAATTTCGACGGCAGGTGTTTGAAACTCTGCGGCGCGTCAGCCAGCAGTTTTTCATCATAGACTTTGTGGCGGATGACGGCGTGCGGGCAGACGAACACGCACTTGCCGCACTGGATGCACAGGTCGGGTTCCCACACGGGGATTTCCAGCGCCAGGTTGCGCTTTTCCCATTGCGTGGTGCCGAGCGGGAAGGTGCCGTCAATCGGGAAGGCGGACACGGGGATATTGTCGCCTTTGAAATCAATGATGGGCGCGATCACCTTCTGGACGAAGTCCGGCGCCTCACGCGGGACGGGGAGCCGGCGCGTCACCTTCGACGTTACCGCGGCTGGGACCTTGACCTCGTGCAACTCGCCGAGGGTCGCGTCCACCGCCTCGAAGTTTTGCTTGACGACGGCTTCGCCGCGCTTGCCATAGGTTTTCTGGATGCTATGCTTGATCTCTTCAATCGCCTGCTCGCGCGGCAGGACGCCGCTGATGGCGAAGAAGGCGGTCTGCATAATGGTGTTCATGCGCCCGCCCATGCCGGTCTTTTCGGCCACTTCGTAGCCGTTGATGACGTAGAATTTGAGTTTCTTGGCGAGGATGTCCTGCTGGACTTCGCGCGGCAGTTTATCCCAGACCTCGTCCGGGTCGTACAAACTGTTGAGCAGGAACACGCCGCCCGGTTTGGCGTACTTGAGCATGTCCACGCGCTCGAGGAAGGAGAACTGGTGACAGGCCACGAAATTGGCCTGGTTCAACTCGATCAGGTACGGGGCGCGGATAGGCTTCGGCCCGAAGCGCAGGTGTGAAATAGTGACCGTGCCGGATTTCTTGGAGTCGTAGTGGAAATATCCCTGGGCAAAGTTTTCGGTCTCTTCGCCGATGATCTTGATGGAGTTCTTGTTCGCGCCGACCGTGCCGTCCGAGCCGAGGCCGAAAAACACACAGCGGATGGTCTCGTCCGACTCGATGGAGAACGAGGAGTCCACTTCGAGGCTGGTGTGCGACACGTCGTCTGTGATGCCGACGGTGAAGTGAGTCTTTGGCGCAGATTTCTTCAATTCGTCCAGCGTGGCCTTGACCATCGCGGGTGTAAATTCTTTGGAGGACAATCCGTAGCGTCCGCCAATGACTTTGACATTCGACCTTTGACTTTCGACGAGGGCATTTACCACGTCCATGTACAGCGGCTCGCCCGACGCGCCGGGTTCTTTTGTGCGGTCCAGCACAGCGATGGATTTTACGCTCTTCGGCAATGCCTGAATGAAATGTTCGATCGAGAAGGGAAGATACAGCCGCACGCGGATGACGCCGACCTTTTCGCCTTGCGCGGCCAAATGCTTCACTGTCTCCTCGGCGGTCTCGCCGCCCGACCCCATGATGACGACGACGCGTTCCGCTTCGGGATGGCCGACATAATCGAACAGGTGATATTGCCGCCCGACCAGTTTGGCGAACTTGTCCATTGCTTCCTGGAGGATGGCGGGAGTCGCGGCGTAGAACGGGTTGACGATCTCGCGCATCTGGAAGTAGACATCGGGATTCTGGGCGGAGCCGCGCAGGACGGGTTTCTCCGGGGTGAGTCCCCGCGCCCGGTGCGCGCGAATCAACTCCTCGTCCAGCATGGCGCGCAGGTCGTCGTCGGTCAGTTCTTCGATCTTGGTCACTTCGTGGGAGGTGCGGAATCCGTCGAAGAAATGCAGGAAGGGGACGCGCGCCTTGAGGGTGGCGGCCTGCGCGATGAGGGCGAAGTCGTGCGCCTCCTGCACCGACCCGGACGAAAGCAATGCCCAGCCCGTCTGGCGGACAGCCATCACATCCTGGTGATCGCCGAAAATCGAAAGGGCATGCGCGGCGATGGAGCGCGCCGCCACGTGGAAGACCGTGCTGGTGAGCTCGCCCGCGATCTTGTACATGTTGGGGATCATCAGCAGGAGTCCCTGCGAGGCGGTGAAGGTGGTGGTCAGCGCGCCGGTTTGGAGCGCGCCATGCACCGCGCCCGCCGCGCCGCCCTCGGACTGCATCTCGATCACGAGGGGCGTTGTGCCCCAGATGTTTTTTCTGTGTTTGGCCGACCACTCGTCCGCGAATTCGCCCATGGCGGAGGAGGGGGTGATCGGGTAGATGGCAATCACCTCGTTAATGCGGTGCGCTACGGAGGCGGTGGCTTCGTTGCCGTCAATCGTAACAATCTTGCGTTTCATGCTTGCTCCTTCTAATCGGGTGTGCTTCACAGGGCAAAATAAGCCCTATGCTATTTTCAACCAACTTATAAGTTTATACCCCCCTCATGACCTGCGATAGTTATTTAAAACATGTAATAAACTGCGACATGTCATGATGAATTATTTCAAGTACTTTTCCAGATGCGGGCGCGCCAGGAGCAGCGCTGCCAGCGACTTGGAATCGGGGATTTCGCCGCTTTCGGCCATTTTCAAAGCCTCGGCCAGGGGAAAGGCTTCGACTTGCAGGAATTCGTCATCGTCGGCCTGCAGCGGATCGTGGCGCAGGCTCGTGGCCAGATAAACGTGCATGTATTCCGTGGAGTAACCCGGGGCGAGGAAGAATCCGCCGATGAGCTGGATTTGGTCGGCGGCCATGCCCGTCTCTTCACGCACCTCGCGCCGGGCGCAGGCTTCTGGCGCTTCGCCTTCATCCAGGGTGCCAGCCGGCAATTCGAGCAGGGACTGGCTGGCCGCGTGGCGGTACTGGCGGACGAAGAGCAGGTTGCCTTTATCATCAATCGGGATGAGGACGACCGAGCCATGATGCTCGACGATGTCGAACTTGGTCGTGCGCCCGTCTGGCAGGCGTAAGTGGTCGCGGCGGATGGTAAAAGCGCGGCCGGGGTAGACAATTTCGGAATTGATCAGTTCGAAAGGCATGTCATGACCTCTAGTAGTAAACTGAGACCTCACAGGTCTTCAAGACCTGTGAGGTCTTCCTGCCTGGGTGACGATGAGGCGTTTGCTTTTATGGTAGCTGGCAGTACAAGCTACCATTAGGGGATGCTCAAGGACTGGCCGGCAGTCAGCGTGTAAGGCGCAGTCAGGCCATTGACCGCCGCGATGGCCAGCGGGTCCACATCCCCGTATTTGCAGGCGATGCTGTAGATGGTGTCGTTCGCTTGGATGGTATATGTAGCCGGGTGTTGGATCAGGGCGCGCGGGGAGGGGAAGGCGGCGGCCGTCTGCGGGATCGTGAGCACCAAGCCGGGGCTGAACGTCTGTCCTCCGCTCAAGCCGTTGAGCGACAGCAAAACGTCTGGGTCAATGTTGTAGCGACGGGCGATGCAGTAAGGGAATTCACCCTCGTGCAGCGTATAGGTCGGCGGCCGGATAGGGGGCGTGACCGTGATGGCGAGCGGCGTGGCTGGTGTGGTTGTGATCCCTGGAGCACCCGTGGGAGGGATCAGGGAGGTGGGCGTCGGGCTGGGTAACGTACCCTCTACGGTGGGCGAGCTGGTCAGGTCCGGCGTGGGAGTGTTGTTGACCGGAAGCCCAGCCCCAGCCAGGGCTGTCTGCGTGGCCAGGGCTTGCAACATCTGCATTGGGTCGGTCACTGGCGGATTGCCAGTTGCGGTCGGCGTGGGCAACGGAGCTTGAGATGCAGATCGCTCGCACGCAACCAGGAATAAAGCCAGAACCATGCCAACTGCCAGGATCGAGATAAACTTCTTAGACATGAGCATCCTCCTCGTTCGAGAGCCTATGTTTCTATAAGCTCAATGGTGTGATACTAGCACAACCTTTCTAAAGCGTCAAGCAGGAACCAGGCTTGCTCCGGCGGCGGCTTGGCAGATATACACACTGGGCGTCAGCCCGGTCTGGCGCGTATATTCCTGGGCCACGTGGAGGCTGAACTCTTGTACCTTTTCGGCGCGGACGAGGGCGACGGCGCAGCCGCCGAACCCCGCGCCGGTCATGCGCACCCCGAAACAGCCCGCGGCCTGACGGGCAATCTCCACCATGCTGTCCAGCGCCGGGCTGGAGACCTCGAAATCGTCACGCAGGCTGGCGTGGCTGGCATCCAGCAGGCCTCCAAGCCTCTCCATATCGCCACGCCTCATGGCGGCGACGGCCTGGCTCACGCGCTCGTTTTCGCGGATGACGTGCCGGGCGCGGCGGCGGGTCAGCGGGTCGAGCTGGCCGGCGCGCGTCTCGAAGGTCTGCCTGTCCACGTCCCGCAGGGCGCGGACACCGAAGAAGCGCGCGGCGGCATCGCACTGGGCGCGGCGCTCGTTGTAATCCGAATCCACCAGGCCGCGGCGGGTGGCGGTATCCAATACGGCGACCGATAGTCCGCCCGGCAGGGGGATTTGTTCGAAGTCGAGCGAGCGGCAGTCCAGGAAGAGGGCGTGACCCGCCTGGGCTGCCGCGCAGATCATCTGATCCATGATGCCGCAGTTCAAACCCACCCACTCGACTTCGGCCTTCAGGCCCAGGCGGGCCATTTTAACGGGTTCCCATTCCAGGTCCGAAACGGCGGCGAAGGCCCGCGCCGCGGCCAGCTCCAGCGCGGCGGAGGATGAGAGTCCGGCCCCAATCGGAACGTCGCCGGTCATCACTCCCTCCCAACCTTTCAGCCCGTGGCCTTCGACTTGAAACGCCCAGGCCACGCCTTTGATATATTCGGGCCATCCTTTCCCCTTGTGCAGGTTATCGAGAGAAAATTCTGCGGCTTCGTCGAAATCGAGCGAGTGGACGATCACCTGCCGGTCGCGGCGCGGGCGCAGGGCGATCCACACGGCGCGGTCAATCGCCATCGGCAGGACGAAGCCGTCATTGTAGTCGGTATGCTCGCCGATGATGTTCACCCGCCCCGGGGCGCGGATGATGAAGGCAGGGGGTGCAGCGAAGCGACTCCTGAACGCCTGCGTGATCGTTGGCTGTAAATCCATGCCTGGGATTATATCTGTTTTCATAAGAAATCGGAGTAAAGTGTCATATTTGAGGCATGACCTCCATCACTTGCCCCAAAGCGGGGGGAATTATACAATAAAGAAGATAATTTCTATCCTGATTAGCCGAGAGGAAGGTAACATGCAGATCACCCGTCAGGCAGATTATGCGGTTCGCGCGGTACTGTACCTGGCTCGTCTAGGCCCCAACCAGCGCGCCGCGACCAGCCATGTTGCCCACGAACAACGTATCCCTCCCTCGTTCCTGGCCAAGATCATCTCCCAGCTCTCGATCGCCGGCTTGCTGCACACCTCACGCGGGGCGCGCGGCGGCGTCTCGCTGGCGCGCGAGGCGAAGGAAATCACCCTGTTGGATGTCGTCGAAGCCATTGACGGCCCGATCCTGCTCAATGAGTGCGTTGGCGAAAAAGGGATGTGCGCCTTCGCTGATGAGTGCCCGTTGAAGCCCATCTGGTGTGAGGCGCAGGAGACGTTGGTCAGGCGATTGAAGGATACGAAATTCGACCAGTTGGTGAACGGGCATTCGAGCTGATCGAAGGAGCAACATGTCTATGCCTCGTACTGTCCGTGCCCCGCGCGGGACGCAACTCACTTGTAAATCCTGGCTGACCGAAGCTCCCTACCGCATGATCCAGAATAACCTCGACCCGGAAGTGGCCGAGCGCCCGCAGGATTTGGTCGTCTACGGCGGGCGCGGACAGGCGGCGCGCAACTGGGAGTGTTTCGACGCCATCCTCGAGTCGCTCAAGAATCTCGAAGATGACGAGACGCTGTTGGTGCAATCCGGCAAGCCGGTAGCCATCTTCAAGACGCACCGCGACGCCCCGCGCGTGCTCATTGCCAACTCCAACCTCGTCCCGCACTGGGCCACGCAGGAGCACTTCGACAAGCTGGCCGCCCAGGGTCTCATCATGTACGGCCAGATGACCGCCGGTTCGTGGATCTACATTGGCACGCAGGGCATCCTGCAAGGCACTTACGAGACCTTCGGCGCGCTGGCCAAACTGCGCGGCTGGGGTTCTCTCAAAGGTAAATTTGCTCTCACCGCCGGTCTGGGCGGGATGGGGGGCGCGCAGCCGCTGGCCATCACCATGAACGAGGGCGTCGGCCTGATCGTCGAAGTGGACCCGGCGCGCGCCAAACGCCGCCTCGAGATCGGTTACGTGGATACGGTGGTGGACACGCTCGAAGAGGCCATGACGCAGGTCGAGGAAGCCAAAGGGCAGCAAAAACCCAAGTCCATTGGTTTGATCGGCAACGCGGCCGACGTGTATTACGAGCTGGCGGCGCGCGGCGTCACCCCCGACGTTGTGACCGACCAGACGCCGGCCCACGACGTGCTGATGTACGTGCCAACAGGCCTGAGCGTGGCCGCCGCCGAGGAGCTGCGCAAGTCCAATCCGAAAGAATACGAAAAGAAATCCATGGCTTCGATGGCGAAGCACGTCCAGGCCATGCTGGAATTCAAGCGCAGGGGCGCGGAGGTGTTCGACTACGGCAACAACCTGCGCCAGCGCGCCTACGATTACGGCGTGACGGACGCCTTCGAGTTCCCTGGCTTCGTCCCGGCTTACATCCGCCCATTGTTCTGCGAGGGCAAGGGGCCGTTCCGCTGGGTGGCGCTTTCGGGCGAGAAGGAAGACATCTACAAGACCGACGCAGCCATCCTGGAACTCTTTCCCCAGGACGACCACCTGCGCCGCTGGCTGAAGATGGCGCGCGAAAAAGTCCCCTTCCAGGGACTGCCGGCGCGCATCTGCTGGCTGGGCTACGGCGAGCGCCTCAAGGCCGGGCTGAAATTCAACGAGATGGTGGCCAAGGGCATTCTCAAAGCCCCCATCGTGATCGGGCGCGACCACCTGGACTCTGGCTCGGTCGCCAGCCCGAACCGCGAGACCGAGGCCATGAAAGACGGCACGGACGCGGTCTCCGACTGGCCGATCCTGAACGCGCTCATCAACGCCGTCGGCGGTGCGACCTGGGTCTCGTTCCACCACGGCGGCGGGGTGGGCATCGGCTACAGCCAGCACGCCGGCCAGGTCATCGTGGCGGACGGCACGCCCGAAGCCGCGCGGCGGCTGGAGCGTGTCCTGACCACTGACCCGGGCCTGGGCATCGTCCGCCACGCGGATGCAGGCTACGCGATCGCGGTCGAGGCGGCCAAGCGGCATGGGATCAAGATGCCGATGCTGAAGTGAGAAACCTTTTAACCACGAAGGACACGAAGTGGGACGAAATTTTTCCCTTCGACAGGCTCAGGGCATCGCCTTCGTGTTCCGTCGTGTCCTTTGTGTTAATTGGTTTTCCTCCACCCCGCGGACCGTGCCGCCGCGCACAACCGGCCGCTCGGCTCACCTGCACGCCCAATCAACAAAATAATTGCCAGACCTTGATTTTTCCTCGATAATTCTTGGGGGCGACCATGATTTTTATCCAATAATTTTCAAGGTCAACCCTAACAATTATTGAGCAGTTATAGTCACCCTGCGAGCGGCGGCGTGGACGTAAGGCGCGAGCCAGCTTCCCCCCTGCGGTTGGACGCGGCTTCCCGCGAGCGGACGCGAGGGGGAATAATCGGATGCTAGTTCAATATACTCTCCTATAGCTCAAACTCCTCCGCTGAACAGAAAGGTCAACCTGTCTGGCGCGGCGCACTCCCCCGTTAAACGCCAAGCGCCCCGGCACGTGTATGTCGGGACGCCTGGTTGAGTAGAATGCGTTTTGCTCTACTGCTTCTTGCCGCAATACGGGCAGTTCTTCCAATCTTCCTGGACCGCTTGTCCGCATTTGGCGCAAGTGTGCGTCAGGGCCGGCGCCGGGGCGGTCGGTACTGTCATGGCGATGATAGCGCGTTTCTTCCCCAATCGGTACGCGGCGTAGACTAGCAGACCCAGCAGCGTCAGCGGGATCAGCCCGCCAAGGAATGCGAAGCCCATACCAAAGGGCATGAAGCCTCGCACGCCCATTCCGGGGCGATGCCAGCCGTCACCGCCGCCCATCAGCGGACTGTTCCAAACGCGCGATTGGGGGAATTCCCGGAAACCGATGCTTCTGCCAAAAGCGTTGTGGAACATGAACGCCAGGGCGAACAAGACAGCCAAGACTACCAATACGATGAGGATCCCAAGGATCCATTTCCATACTTTTTTCATAGCGACTCCTTTCGTTATCAGGAAAAAGTATAAACCACGTTTGTAAAGGTTGTGTTAGAACAATACGTGTTTTTTATGTGGGATTTGTAACTGTTCAGCCAGATTGTCATTCTGCCTGCACCGTGCGCAGGCACGTGTGAGCCGCTGATGCTCTTCCAGCGGCGAAGAAACTCCTCCGGCCGGCTGGGAGACCCTTCGGTCGCACCCTTGCCCAGCCCGCAAGGGCAGGGAAGAACGCTTCCTCAGGGTGACACTCCTGAGCGGTTACCAGGATTTACTCTTTTTGCAATCTCCTCCGCTTTCTAAGGTAAAATTCAGCCCATGTCCAGATTACGATCCCCTTTTGTATGGTTCATCCTGATCCTGCTGTTCATCGCCGTCTTCACCTTCTTCGGGCCAGAGGAGAAGTCGCTGGGGGACAACGTGCGCATCGTTTACCTGCACGGCGCCTGGGTGTTGAGCGCGCAAATTGTCATCCTGGCGGCGGCGGTGGTGGGGCTGATCGGCCTGCTGACGCGGCGCGAGTCCGCCCATCATTGGTCGCAGGCCCTCGGCCGCGCCGGCATCGTCTTTTGGGTGACTTACCTGCCTCTTTCGCTGTGGGCCATGCAGGCCAATTGGAACGGCCTGTTCCTCGCCGAGCCGCGTTTCCGCGTCGCCCTCATCTTTGCCATCGCGGGCGTTTTGCTCCAGATTGGATTGGCGCTAATCGCCAAACTTCCCTGGACTTCGCTGGCCAACCTGGCCTACGCCATCTCGCTGAATTTCGTTTTGAACGAGGCGGGCAACGTTCTGCATCCGCCGCCCTCGCCGATCTTCGGTTCGGGGAATTTGAAGATTGAGGTGTTCTTCATCCTCTTGAACCTGCTCACTCTCCTGGCCTCCTGGCAACTGACAAGGTGGTGGATGAGGAAGTGATGATTCGATGAATCGCACCCTCCCCGCCTTCATCGCCATCCGCACCGTGCTGAACACCGCGCATCGGATGGTCTACCCGTTCCTGTCCATTTTCGCGCGCGGCCTGGGCGTGGATTTGACGACCATGTCCCTTGCCCTGACTGCCCGCAGCCTGGTCGGGACCTTTGGCCCGTTTGCCGCTTCGGCGGCCGACAGCCACGGACGCAAGCTCGGTATGCTCTTTGGCGTCGGCCTGTTCACGCTCGGCGCGGCGCTGGTCGTCTTCTGGCCGACCTTTTGGGTGCTCGCCGTGGCGCTCTCCCTGGCCACGCTTGGCAAATACATCTTCGACCCGGCGATGCAGGCCTATCTCAGCGACCGCATCTCCTACCAGCGGCGCGGACTGGCCATTGCCGTGACCGAGTTCGGTTGGTCGCTGGCCTTTATCCTCGGCGTACCGCTGATGGGTTTCCTGATCGCCCGCCGAGGCTGGATGGCGCCCTTCCCGCTCCTGGCCCTGCTCGGCGCGCTGACGTTTGTCGGGATCGTACTCATGCTGCCGAAGGATGGGAAGCCGCGCGCTGACAGGTCGCCTCTGTGGGCAAACTTCCGCTCGGTACTGACCTACGTCCCTGCGCTGGCCGGCCTGGCGGTCGGACTTTTCGCCAGCACCGCCAACGAGGTGGTCAATCTCATCTTCGGCGTCTGGCTGGAGGATTCCTTCGGCCTGAAGATCGCCGCGTTGGGCGCGGCCTCGGCGATCATCGGACTTTCGGAATTGGGCGGCGAGGGGTTGGTGGCTGCCTTTGTGGATCGGCTCGGCAAGCCGCGCGCTGTCGCCATTGGCCTGCTGGCGAACAGCCTGGCCGCGCTGTCCCTGCCGTTCCTCGGGCGGACGGAGGCCGGCGCGCTGACCGGGCTTTTCTTCTTTTACATCTCTTTCGAGTTCACGCTGGTGAGCTGCATCCCGCTGATGACCGAGGTTCTGCCCGGCGCGCGCGCCACGCTGATGTCTTTCAACGTCGCCGCCCTCTCGCTCGGCCGCGCCCTGGGCGCGCCGCTTGCGCCCCTGCTCTATGGTTTTGGCTTTCTCGCCGTCGCGGCGGGGGCGGTGGGGTTCAACCTGCTGGCGCTGCTGGCCTTACGGAAATTGCAGAAAAGCCAGATGGCAAGGGTTGATATTACATAGGATATCGCCTATAATACTGTTATGAGTATTCCAAATATTGTCATTGATACCAATATGTTGTAATTGCAGCCCTTCGTTCCAAGAAAGGAGCATCCTACAAGTTATTGTCACTTGTTGGACCAAAAAGATTTAAAACGCACGATTCGGTTGCCCTTGTCCTTGAGTATGAGGATGTCATACAACGGTATCGAGTAGAACTTGGTTTATCACAAGATGACGTTTCTGATTTGGTTGACTCTTTGTGCGCTTTGGCAAAACATCATAAAATTTATTTCCTGTGGAGACCATCTTTGCCCGATGCAAATGATGAATTGATTTTAGAGTTGGCTGTATCGGCCCAGTGTGATTACATCGTCACGCATAACTTATCCGATTTTAAAGGCGTCGAAAAGTTCGGTGTAAAAGCAGTGACGCCAGGTGCTTTTTTGAGAATCATTGGTGAGGTGTAATATGAGTGCTCTAAGTTTGCGTTTACCCAAGTCTTTACATGAACAACTAAGAGAGTTGGCGCAAGAGGAAGGTGTTTCTGTCAATCAGTTTGTCGTGTTGGCTGTGGCCGAAAAAGTTGCATCCATTTCGACAATTGAGTATTTGGAAAAACGCGCCAAGCGTGGCAGCCGGGAAAAGTTATTGTCAATCCTAAACAAAGTCCCCGATGTCGAACCAGCAGAGTTCGATAGGCTGTAACGGGGTCTTACACCGCGTGCGTTGGACTTTTTTTCTGTTGCCGAAAGATGCGAAACCGGTCAACGGTGACAACAGCCTTTGTACTACTTCCGCAGCAAGCTGACAAACGCCCCGGCCATCGCCACCCTCTCGCTCGGCCGCGCCCTGGGTGCGCCGCTTGCGCCGCTGCTGTATGGATTGGGGTTCCAGTTCGTCGTGCTGGGCACGGTGGGATTCAATTTGCTGGCACTGGTTGCACTGAGGAAGATGCAAAAATAAGTCGCTGCTCAAGTCAAGACCCTAAAGGTCTTCTTTGCAATCAGAAATGTGTTTCGAGCCTGAACTTCGTGCAAATTCAGCCTCTCGTTTTGCGGGAAAGACCTTTAGGGTCTGCTTTTGTGAGAAGGGCTGAGCAGTTACAAAAATAATCTGAGTGTTGACTGGGTGGCTGTTTTCAGGTGTAAAATAGAACTCTATGAGAGCCAGTGAATTCGATAAAAAGTTCGATGATGGTGAAAGCATCCTGGACGCGCTCGATCTTTCCCGCCAGCGAGAAAGTGAAAATGTTAATCGTGATATTGGTCAGGAAATTCTCGAAGGTATCCGCGACATCAAAGCGTATAAAGCAGGCGAGAAAACGCTGCGTACCCACGCTTTGAAAGAACCAGCGCCAGTACAAATTATCCGCGCAAAGTTGAAATTGTCGCAATCGG
>Ga0210053_1003481_pt1 | contig 12767 bp, 7 predicted proteins | sample CryGeymeta201512_FD_185467 | JGI IMG/M metagenome (GOLD analysis project Ga0210053, IMG submission 185467) | Groundwater microbial communities from Crystal Geyser aquifers in Utah, USA - Crystal Geyser metaG 2015-12 (SPAdes) (version 2) | ecosystem: Environmental > Aquatic > Deep subsurface >... | reverse complement strand
ATTAATTTTTGGTTTGGGCTAAAGCCCGTTTTCTTTTGTTTATATTTTGAACACGACATAAATGTCGTGTCTAATGATGTTCATATAATAAATATTGAAAGCATGCGTAACATCAGTTATTAAATTATTCCCAGCTTGGTTTAATTAAACTTCCCAATTCCTCATTATTAATTATTTGTAGATTTGATTCAATTTCTTCTTTCATATCTTCGACGTGCGAAATAACACCTACAATTCTATTTTCTTTTTGAAGCAATTTTAACGTATCGAAAACAATGTTCAGTGAATCTTTATCTAAAGTGCCAAAACCTTCGTCGAGAAAAAAGAAATTATGATTTGAAGAAATGATTTTTTGAACATTATCGGCTAATGCTAATGCAAGCGAAAGTGCTGCCTGAAAAGTTTGACCACCCGATAATGTTTTAATATTTCGGGTTTTGCCGTCATTCATAAAATCGCGAACCTGAAAACTATTTTCTTCGGTAATTTCGAGACTAAGTTTTTGTTTTGTAAGCTTATAAAAACGTTCGTTTGCATTATTACATAAATTTTGAAGATATACAGTACTAACAAAGTTCACAAATCCACTTCCTTTAAATAAGTTTTTAAGGATTTTAATGTCTTCGGCTCGTTCACTTAACGATTTTCCTTCTTTTTGTAATATTTTTATTTTTAATAAGTCATCATTTAATTTATTGATTTCGTTTTTAATTTTTCCAAAGTCCTGATTTAATTGTTTAATGTTATTTATTAAATTAAGTATTTCCGCTTTTAGTAAATTGTGAGATTCTGCAACGTAAACCCTGTTGTTTATTTCGATTGTAATAGGTTTTAACTGATTTTCTATTTCTAAAACTGCCTGTTTAAAATTATTTACATTTAATTTTTCTTTATCAATATCAATTTCTTGCAAAAGAATATTTTTTATTTCTTCGATATTATAAGACGAATTTTTAAGTTGTTCGTTTATTTTGTTATTTATTTGTTCTGATTTTTCTTTTTCATTAACAAGGATAGTTTTATTTGCTCCAATTTTACCCGTTAAATTATTGCAAATATTTTGTGATTCTGCAATTTGTTTATTTAATAAATTAAAATTCTCAATTGTTTTTTTAATAAAGTTCTGCTTATTGTTTATTTCATTTTTTAATTGCTCAATATCAGAATTTAGAAAATCGTTTACTTTTAATATTTCAATTTGTGATTTCAACAATTCAATAACACTTTTATTATTTGTTAATTCCTGATTTAACTTATCTAAAGTTTCTTTATATTTTTCTTTGTTTTTTGTTTCTTTTTCGATTTCTTTTGAGTTTTTTTCAATAGTTTTCTCAATTATTTCAATTTCAACTTTAAGTTTTTCGGCTAATTTAAACTTGTTTTCAATTACCTCAAAAGTATCAGAAACTTCCCATTTAAATAATGTTTTATGATGCTCAATTTTTGCAAAAGCATCTGTTTTTTTTGTAAAATTCTTATTAAGTTCTTCTTGTTTAAACAATAGTTTCTGAGAAATGTTATTTAAAGAATTAATAGAATTTTCTATTTCGGTATTTTCCTTTTCAATTTTATTTTTGCAGTTGCGAGAGTTCTTTAAGGAAATTGACACGTTCTGAATATCAAGAATTTTGGGGTGTTCTAAAGAACCACACAAAGGACAAGGTTCGCCGGCATTGATTGATTTTGTATATTGTTCCAGTTTTGATTGAACATTTAAATGTTCCAGTTCATTTTCAATCAGTAATATTTTTTCTTTATTCTCTTCAATTTTAGTAGTTAAAAAATTTATTGTTTTAGCAATATTTTCAATCCGATAACTATCGAATTTAAAATTTTTTAACAAATTGTTTGAATTACACAAATTATTATATTGTTCTTGAACTTGCAATTTATCGTTTTCAATTATTTTTATCTCTTTTTCAACTTCTAACAAGGCATTAAATAAATTATTGTTTTGAGTATGCCATTCTTTAATTTTATACAATTCTGTTAAATCCGGCATTTGAGTTTTTAAAGTTTTTAATTGTTCAGTTAGCGTTTTTTGTTCTACTTTAATATCATTAATTATTTGCAAATTTTGGGCGCTAATTTTTTCACCTTTTTTTAATCGAACTGAAATTTCTGAACAGTCAAATTCGAGTTTTATAATTTTAGATATTTTACTTAATTCATCAATTTCTTTTTGTATTGTTTCTTTTTTGTCATATTCAATTTTTACTTTCTCAAATTTATTATTCAAATCTTTTAAATTATTTAAAGTTAAAGTGAGTTTTTTTTTATCTGAATCTAATAGTTTTTGAGATTTGTTAATTTCATTTGTTAACTCTTCTTTTTTGTCAAATATATTTTTAAAATTTAAAATACAATATTCATATTTTTTTAAAGTGTTTTCAATTTTTTCAATATCTTTATGTTTTGATACTTTTTCTTCTTTTCTTTGTTGTAATTGCAATTTTTTATCAAAAAGTAATTTTAATTGCTCTAATTCGGTTTCAGTTTTTTGTTTTGCCCCAAGTTGTTTAGAAAAATCATCTGATTGCTTTGTTATAATTTGAAGTAAGTTATTTTGCTGTTCAATATATTCGGGGTTTATTTCGCCCAATTGCTGTAATTTTCCATCAAGGGTATGGATATTTTCGTCATTTTTCTTTTCGATTGAAGCAACTTTAAAATACAATTCAAATTTTCCAAGATTAAAAAGTTCTTTAAGCATTTGGGTTCTATCTTTGTTCCCTAACTGAATAAACTCCTGAAATTTGCCCTGTGGTATAATAATAGTTCTTTTAAAATTTTCGTAACTTAACCCAATAACATTTTCCAGAATATTTAACTCAATTGGTATCCAATCATTTTTCTCAAATTTATATGCTAAGCGTTCAATTGTTTTTACATCATCAAAATTTTTACTGTTACGGCGACTTTTTGCGGTTGCCATGTACATGTTGTTATTAATACCTGTAACGAAAACAAATTCGATAAACATTTCGTTTGATTTCAGATTCATCATATTGTATTTACGATTATCTCTCGAATCTAATCTGTCAGTTTCGCCATATAAAGCAAATGTAATTGCCTCAAGGATAGAGGATTTACCGCTACCAACCTGACCAAATATTCCAAACAATCCTGCACGTGTTAATTTTGTAAAATCAACTGTTTGCTTTTTTTGATAGGAATATAACCCTTCAATTGTTAGTGAAACAGGAATCATTCGCCTGCCTCCTCCGATAAAACTTCTTTTAATAGATTCATTATATTTTCGTTAGGTTCCTGACCTTTTTCGTGAATAAAATATTCTTTAAAAAGTTCGTCAATATTTTTTGAAATATCTATTTGTGCATTATTGTAATTTAAAATTTCCTTATTTTTTATTTCAGGAATTATATTTATAATTCCATTGTGTGTATTTACAAGTTGTTTTCGGTCTTTTGCCGATAAATATGTATCAGAAACAATAGTTAATTCAACTAAACATTCCTTATTATTTTTTAACCATTCAATTGCATCTGCAATACTTTCGGCTTTATGCCTTAAAAGTTTTTTTCCCTTTGTTAATGCAATTTCTTTAACAATTGCTTTTTGTCCGCAATTTATTTGAACAGAAATAACATATTTATTTTGTTCGGTTTCGGCAAATGAGTATGACAATGGACTTCCCGAATAAATTATTGGACAAGGTTCGTTGTCAACAATTTGTTTTCTGTGTAAATGCCCTAAAGCCACATATTGCATTTGTTCTGGAATATTGCTTGAAAATATTTCCTGAGCACCGCCAACGTGCAAAATTGGTTTTTCGTTTTCAGGTTCTTCAGGTTTTATTCCATTTTCTTTAATAAAAAACAAATGACTAAGTAAAATATTTACACCTTTATTATCACAATATTTATCTGCAATTTGTTTCCATTTATTTTCCAATACTTTACGTAACTGTTCTTCTTTATCGTTACAACCTAAAAATGTTTTCAACCGGAACTCATTTGCATAAGAAGTATGTATAATACGCAACATTTCTGCAACATTAGGTAATTTAATTTCGATAAAACCTTCTTCCGATTTTACAACTTTAAGTCCCGAATCCAGCTCAAATTCAGCAACTTTTGTGTTAGGATAGCCAATAAAAATTATTCCGCATTCGCGGGCAAGAGGGTCGGGTGTTTCGATACGGTCGGGTGAATCGTGATTTCCTGCAATTGCAACTATTGCACGTTTGCCATTATTTGATAGTTTTTTTAAAGTTTTATAAAACAATTCTATAGATTCAGTTGGTGGATTGTATGTATCGAACAAATCGCCGGCAATAATTACTGCATCTACATTTACTGAATTAGCTATTTCGCATATTTCATGTAATACTTCAATTTGTTCGTTATGTCTCGAAAAATCATCAAGATATTTTCCTAAATGCCAATCGGAAGTATGCAGTATTTTCATATTAATGATTTTTGATTCTTTTAAACTTCATCATTCAATGTTCATTATTCAATATTCGTTATTCATTAAATTAATTTTAATTCCCTCAATCTCCAAAAACATTTTGCAGTAGCTTCAATATCAGCGGCTGCATTATGTGCATCTTCAAAATCTTTTCCAAAAAGTTTAATATGTAATTCCGAAAGTTTTGGCCATTTATAACCATAATTTCCCGGAATTTTACAATAATTGGTTGATGCGTGCATTGTACAAAGACGTGGTTTATTAAAAAGTTTTGAATTTATTTTTTTTCGAAAAAATTCGGCTCCAACAATTTTTTCGTCAAAACTAATGTTATGTGCAATAATAAATTGCGATTCTTCAATTTGAGTATTAAATAAATTTAAAACAAATTGCAAATCTTTTCCTTCGCTTATTGCACGTTCAGTAGTAATTCCATGTAATTTTGACACTTCTTTAGGAATTATATATCCTTCGGGTTTAATTATAAATTGCTGCTCATCAACTTTTATTTTATCGGAATTATAAACTAACCATGCAATTTGCACCATACGAGGCCAATTGTTTGAATCTTCTACCGAAGCTTTATAATTACGGGGAACTCCCGTTGTTTCAGTATCAAAAAATAAGTACATAATGTTATTTTTTAAAATTATTTGGAAAGTTAAATTGATTTTTAGTGATTACAAAAAAATGTTTTGAACAAGTATAAATAGTCCTATTTTTTTCTTCCCTCCAAATTGCTATCTTTGCAATTCTTAAATTTTAATAAATTACGCAATTATATATTAATTGGTATTTTAACATTTGGCATGATGTTTGTTAAATAAAAAATTAATGTTAAAAGCATATAAATATTGCATAAATCCTACTGATGAACAAAAAACGCTTATTAATAAGCATTTAGGTTCGTGCAGATGGCTTTATAATTATGCTTTAAATAAAAAAATAACTGCTTATCAAAAAACTCAAACTAATATAAGCAGGTTTGCTCTACAAGCAGAATTACCACTATTAAAGAAAAACTCCGATACGGAATGGCTATCTGAAATAAATAGCCAGTCATTACAAGCCGAGTTAAGAAATTTAGATATGGCTTATACTCGTTTTTTTAGGTTAAAAAAGGGATTTCCACAATTCAAATCTAAACATAATAACAGACAATCGTTTCAAATTCCTCAAAGAACACAAATAGACTGGGAAAACGAAAATATCATTTTACCAAACATCAAAGCAGTTCCTATTATATTGAGTAGAAAATTTAAAGGCACAATTAAAACTGTTACTATTAGCAGAACTCCAACAGGAAAATATTTTGCAAGTATTTTAGTGGACACAGCTCTTGTTTTACCAAAGAAACCAAAACTCAATGCTGATACTACAATAGGCATAGATTTAGGAATAAAAGATTTCGCTATATTAAGTAATGGCGAAAAAATTGCTAATCCAAAATATTTAAAAAATGATTTAATAAGATTAAAATGCTTGCAAAGACGTTTAAGCAGAAAAGTAAAGGGAAGTAATAATTGGAATAAAGCACGATTAGTGGTTAGTAAACAACACGAAAATATTACAAATAAAAGAATTGATTTTTTACATAAATTTACGTACAAATTAACCCACGAAAATCAAGTGGACACAATTTGTATAGAAAATTTAGCTGTTAATAATATGCTCAAAAACCATTGCCTTGCTCAATCAATTTCAGATGTGAGTTGGTATAAATTCAAAGAACTATTAACTTATAAATGCGATTGGTATGGTAAAAATCTTATAACAATAGGTAGATTTGAACCAAGTAGTAAATTATGTACATGTGGTTATTTGAATAAAGAACTGAAATTGTCAGATAGAACATGGACTTGTCCAAATTGTAATACTACACATGACAGAGATTTATTAGCAGCGAACAATATTAAAACAATGGGTTTACACCCAAAAAACTATTCAGGGACAGGATGTTCCGGTGGGCTTCTGGAGTTATCGGCAATAGCCGGGGCGAAGAAGGAAGAAAATATATTAATACCAATTAATGTATAATTCCGAATGGAACATATTCGTAATTTCTGCATTATAGCACACATTGACCACGGAAAAAGCACACTTGCTGACCGATTATTAGAAATTACCGGAACTGTTATAGGAAAAGACTTGCAAGCTCAGGTTTTAGATGACATGGAACTTGAACGCGAACGTGGAATTACTATAAAAAGCCACGCTATACAAATGGATTATGAATTTAAAGGCAAAAAATATATTCTTAATTTAATTGATACTCCCGGTCATGTTGATTTTAGTTACGAGGTATCGAGAGCTATTGCTTCATGCGAAGGAGCTTTATTGGTTGTTGATGCTACTCAGGGAATTCAGGCACAAACTATTTCTAATTTATATCAGGCAATTGACCACAACCTTGAAGTAATTCCAGTTCTTAACAAAATGGATATGGCATCGGCAATGCCCGATGAAGTTAAAGACCAAATTGTTGATTTGTTAGGTTGCAAACGTGAAGAAATTATAGAAGTAAGTGCAAGAACAGGAGATGGCGTTCAAAATGTTTTAGAAGCAATTATTGAACAAATTCCTGCTCCTAAAGGAAATCCTGATGCTCCATTACAAGCTTTGATTTTTGATTCTGTATTTAATTCATTCAGAGGAATTATAGCTTATTTCAGAATATTAAACGGAAGTCTTAAAACAGGCGAACATGTTAAATTTGTTCATTCTGCAAACGATTATCATGCCGATGAAATAGGAGTATTAAAATTAAAACTTAAACCAAAAGATATTTTAAGTACCGGCGATGTTGGCTACATTATTTCGGGAATTAAAAATGCCAAAGAAGTAAAGGTTGGCGATACAATTACTCATGTTGAAAACCCCTGCTCAAGTGTTGTAGCTGGTTTCGAGAATGTAAAACCTATGGTTTTTGCAGGTATTTATCCTGTTGATGCAGATGAATATGAAGAATTACGTGCATCGCTCGAAAAATTACAGTTAAATGATGCTTCGCTAACTTTTATTCCTGAATCATCGGCTGCACTTGGCTTTGGTTTTAGAGGTGGTTTTCTTGGTTTATTGCACATGGAAATTGTGCAAGAAAGACTTTATCGTGAGTTTGACATGGATGTTATAACTACCGTACCGAATGTTTCATATAAAGTTGTTACAACAAAAGGCGAAACTATTGATGTGCACAATCCTTCGGGTTTGCCGGCTCCTACTTATATTGATTATATTGAAGAACCATATATAAAAGCTCAGGTAATTACAAAAACCGAATATGTTGGTGCAATAATGAATTTGTGTATTGATAAACGCGGTATTTTACAAAGTCAAAATTATTTAACAACTAACAGGGTTGAGCTTACTTTCGAAATGCCACTTGCCGAAATTGTTTTCGATTTTTACGATAAACTTAAAAGTATTTCTAAAGGATACGCATCATTCGATTATCACCCAACCGTTTACAAACTCTCAAAATTAGTAAAACTCGACATACTTTTAAATAGCGAACAGGTTGATGCGCTTTCTACATTAATACATTTCGATAACGCTTATCCGTTTGGACGAAGAATGTGCGAAAAATTAAAAGAACTTATACCTCGTCAGCAATATGAAGTTGCCATACAAGCTGCTATTGGCACTAAAATTATTGCCCGCGAAACTGTTAAACCTTTAAGAAAAGATGTTATTGCAAAATGTTATGGTGGTGACATTTCTCGTAAACGCAAATTACTCGAAAAACAGAAAAAAGGTAAAAAGCGTATGCGACAAATTGGCTCGGTAGAAGTACCACAATCGGCATTTTTAGCTGTTCTTAAATTAGATTAGGTCATGCTTCAAGTGCCTAATCATTAATGAATTGCTCAGTGTAACTAAATTAAAGTATAAAAAATAGTCGGCATTGTTAAGTAAGTATAGAGATTGCTTCGTCTCGAAAAAAATTGGGACTCGCAATGACGCCACTATTTTCACGTCATTGCGAACTGAAGGGTTCGCTTGTGTAAAAGAGTGAAGCAATCTGTAAAACTATACATAATTAACAATGCCTTTATTTTTATTGAATCTTGTTTAGCATTTTTATATTCTTGCCAAAGCGAATCGAGTTTTGCATTGTTTTGAGCCAAAACAATTTGTACTAAAAATATTAATATAAGACTCGTGAAAATAATTCTAATTTGCAAATGTTTTGAAAACTATTGGATTCCATTTTATTCAACTATCATTCTGCTTGTTATACTTTGTCCGTTTTTTCTATTAATTTGCACAAAATAAAGCCCTTGATTTATATTTGAGAGAGATAAATTAACCTCATCATTAGAATTAATTATATTTATTGTTTTAACAACTTGCCCATTTGAATTAATTAAATTAAGATGGTCTCCATTTTTTGAATCATATTTAACTGTACACGATTTATTTGCAGGATTGGGAATTATTTTAATTTCATTATTGATATTCATATAAAGCATTCCTGTACTATTATAAATTTGCCAATCTCTGATACCTAATGTATATTCGCCTTTTTTTACAGTATCTATTTTTATATAACCATTGTAATCGTTCCCTATAAGGGTATGCGGAATAATTTTCCAATCGTCCCATGTGCCTTTTCTATATAATAAAACAAGAGAATCGGCAACATTTGTAATTAATTGATTATCTAAATAACCACTTGCAGTAGTAGTTTTATTGTAATAAAATTTACCTGTCATAACTAAGCTGCTTGGAATTATTCCATCAATTTTCCAATATCTTTCGCGTGAAATAAGAACACCTGGAATGTGAGTTATAAAATCGTCGGGAGCTACCCAATTATGCTCAACTCTAATAAATGCAGAATCTGGAACCGATGTTACATTACCCGAAAAATAAGTTTGGTCGAAAGTTAGAGAACCAGTGTTTTTAATAGTTTTGTAAATATCGCTTGTAGCATCATCAGTTTTTTCGTACAAATCCATAAAAACACAAACCGGATTAAATGGAATTGAAAACGTAGCCATACCTGTTCCACCCGAAATTTCAATTATTTCAGAAGTTTTATTCCACAAACTATCCATAAAAGTTATTTCAAGCATATTGTTATAAGAATATGCAGAACGACCACGTAATTTTTCGCGTGCATAAACAGTTACATCGTAATTTGGTGTATTTGAAACGACTTCAAACGAATCAACCGAAAAATGTGGAAATCCGGGAGTAAAAACCCAATTATTAAAAAATCTTGTCAAATCAACTCCCGAACGAGAACTTAAATAATCACGCATTTGTCCAGAACTAATATCCTTAAATTTAAAAGTGTCGAGCATATCTTTTACACAGGCATAAAACAAGCTATCGCCCAAATAAGAACGAAGTGTTTGAACTACTAAACCACCTTTGTCGTAAGCAGTTGAACCATAAGTAATGCTGTCGGGGACTTGATTTAATGTTACATAACCACCTTCTTCTACTTGATTATAACGCAATACTTTATTTAATTTTATTCGTTTATTTGTGATAAAAGTTGAATGTCCAATAAATGCTTCTTCATAAACCATTTCGCAAAATGTAGCCCACCCTTCGTTAATCCACATATCCTGAGCAGTACTGCACGTTATTAAATTTCCAAACCAAGAATGCGAAAGTTCATGTGTATATAATTCCTCATAAGCTGTAGTTCCAGTAATACAAAGATTAGGAAATGCAACAGTTGTTGCATGTTCCATAGCACCTGCATTAAAATCAACTCCAACATAGCCAACACGTTCCCAACGATATGGACCAAATTTATTTTCAAATAAAGATAAAATGTTTTTTAAATTTACAAATGTGTTTTTTGCTTTTAAAGTGTCGGAAGTACGAACCCAAAGTTGAATAGGAATTTGTCCTAAAATACCATTAAAAGTATCGGCAACTAACGAATATTTATTTACTGCAACTGAAGCTAAATAAGTAGGTATTTCGTTTGATAATTTCCATCGATATTCAGTTAAACCGATACCTGCATTAATAGAATCAATTCCTAACAACGTGCCATTACATACAGCAACATGTTGTAATGTTTTGCTAACTTTAATCCAAAAATTGTATGTTGCACGGTCAACAAAATTATCATTACACGGAAACCACGCTCTGCCAAAATTATGGGGAATTGCTTCGAATCCAACACCTAAATTATATGCCGAATTTCCCGACCATTTAAATCCACCCCAGTGATTTGCTCCAGGGTCTTCCTGAGGATACCCATTATAAAATACCGAAACTGTTAATGTGTCGGAAATATTTGCTGGATGGATTAAAGGTATTGTAAGTAATGTATCGTTATAATTCCAAGTACTTTGCAAATTGTTATTAATTTTAATAGAATCAATAACAAATGACAATAAATCTAAATAAACGTTATGTAAATTATTGGTTTTTGGGCATAATTTAACATCAGTGTAACCCGAAATTGTTTTATTTGTAAAATCAACTATTGTAAGATGAATATCATAATTAATAACATTAATCGAATCGGGATGATATGATTTTTGAGCATAAATATTTGTACTTATAACTGATAGAAATAAAATTTTAACAAACTTGTTTATGTTTTTCATATTATTTATTTTATTACAAATTTATAAAATATTAATTAAAATATAAGTTAATGGTAAAATTTTTATTTTTTTATGACCACACCTCCGCCCCCGCTCCAATGTAGAGGGGAATGAAATGTAATTTAAAATTTTACCGTTTTGAGTATAACAGTATATCCATCTTAATTATTATTCAAAAATATTTTGGTTTATTAAAAACAATTAGTAATTTTACTCATTATAATTAGTAATTTGTATATGGCTTTTGAACGACATGAAATTCAGGTACTTGGAAAGCGGCTTAAAGAACAAAGACGCTTTATTCAAGTCCTTATGGGACCACGTCAAGTTGGCAAAACAACATTAATTACTCAACTTTTAAAAAAAGTAAAAAATCCATATTATTTTGTTTCGGCAGACGGGGCTACAGCTTCGAAATGGATTTGGATTGAGCAACAATGGGAAATTGCACGAATTAAATTTAAAAAATCGGGTGCTAAAGACTTTATTTTTGTAATAGACGAAATACAAAAAGTTGAAAACTGGAGCGAAACAGTAAAATTACTTTGGGATGAAGACAGTCGTAACAATGTTCAGATTAAAGTTATTCTTTTAGGTTCATCAAGGTTACTGCTTCAGAAAGGATTAACAGAATCATTAGCTGGCAGATTTGAAACTACTTACCTTGGTCATTGGTCTTTTATTGAAATGCATAACGCATTTGGTTGGGACGAAAATAAATTCGCATGGTTTGGTGGATACCCTGGTTCTGCAGAACTTATTAAAGATGAAAAAAGATGGAAACATTATATTTCCCAATCGCTAATAGAAACAAGCATTTCAAAAGATATTCTTATGTTAACCCGCGTTGATAAACCAGCTTTAATGAAACGTCTTTTTGAACTTGGTTGTCTTTATTCGGGACAAATACTTTCGTTAACAAAAATACTTGGACAGTTACAAGATTCTGGCAATACAATAACTTTATCGCATTACCTAAATTTACTTGATACAGCAGGTTTATTAGCAGGAGTTGAAAAATATTCAGTCAATAAAATAAAACAACGTTCATCAAGTCCTAAATTTCTTGTGCACAATACCGCTTTAATTAGCTCTCAAAAAGTTGAAACATTTAAACAAACTCTAAATAAACCTGACCAATGGGGCAGAATAGTTGAATCTGCAATTGGTGCACATTTAAAAAATTATTCTTTAACAGAAAACTATAACTTATATTACTGGAGACATAGAAATGATGAAATTGACTTTGTTTTAACAAAAGGGAATAATGTTATAGGTCTTGAAGTTAAAAGTGGAAACACTCAAAAACTATCTGGAATGATTGCATTTAAAAAACAATTTAACCCCAATAAAACATTCTTAATTGGAACACATGGAATCACTTGGCAAGATTTATTAAAAATGAATCCTGCTGAGCTTTTTTAAATTATGTTGTTTATTGGGTAAAACTAACAATTGTTGCATTTACTACTTGAATTTAAGCAATAATATAATCAATTTAATTAACTTCCAAAATTATTTAATTTTATTTTAAAAACATTTATTTTTTATGAATTGAATAAATTTAATATTTTATTCTTAACAAATGATATAGTTAATAAAATATGAAATCTTTTAATGGAAATGTTTTTTTTAATATCTTAATTTGTAGTTCAACAATATTTTTTTAAACTATTGCATTTTAATGGAAAAATATCCAATAAAGCTTATACTTAAAGATGGAATTGAAATAAAAGGAACAAGTTTTGGTTA
>Ga0210053_1003440_pt1 | contig 12879 bp, 9 predicted proteins | sample CryGeymeta201512_FD_185467 | JGI IMG/M metagenome (GOLD analysis project Ga0210053, IMG submission 185467) | Groundwater microbial communities from Crystal Geyser aquifers in Utah, USA - Crystal Geyser metaG 2015-12 (SPAdes) (version 2) | ecosystem: Environmental > Aquatic > Deep subsurface >... | reverse complement strand
CAAAGTGAGCTCCTCGGCACGCCGCGAAACCATTGAGGTGTCCTGCAGAAAAATCAGTGCCAGGCCATCGTTGCTGGACAGCCGGGTGAAGCGCGGCAGCACTTCCGGCGCATCGCTGGCCAGCGAAACCGCGGTGTTCTGGAACGCTTTGCGGTTGCGCCAATGCCATAGCCGGCGCGACAGTTCGGGTGCGATTTTTCCCAGATTGCGTTGTTCCGGCGCGGGTTTTCCGAGTACCAGCCAGGCCGCTTCGTTGATCACCCGCACATGGTTGGTTTCATCCACTACCAGTACCCCGGCACGCATGCGGCGGATGATCAGTTCGTTGATCAGCGCCAGACTGGCCAGATCCTCACCACGTTGCTGCGCGATGCGCTGCGAGCTGCGCATGTCGTTGCCGAGCAGGTAGGTGAGTACGGTGGCGGCGAGGTAGGTGATGGCCAGCATTACCGACTGCACTGCAATCGAGCCGTTTTGCTCCGCCATGGCAGCGAGCAATTGCGGCAGTGCTAGCGCCATCGCTGCCAGCAGCGCCAGGATCAAACCGGTGCGCAGGCTCAGAAACAGCGCGGCGGCGGCAATATTGATGATCAGCAGCAGGGAAACGCCCGTAGCGATGTCGGTGATGGCGTGCACGGCGATCACCGCAGCGGCGATATCCACGATCAGGCCGATTGCCGCTTGCTGGCGCAGCGACAGGCCGCCATTTGCGCGAGCGGCAAACCACAGCAGCAACGCGAGCGCGAGGTAACCGGCACCTGCGGTTTGCGCCAATGCTGGGCGGTCGGGTGCCGAAATGATGCCGGCAAGCGGGCTGAAGGCGAGAAATACCAGGAGTCCCGCTTCCAGCACGCGGTACATGGCAAACAATTGCAGCTCGCGGGTAAGCGATGCCGCAATCGGATCGGGCAGTGGCAGTATTGCGGCTGTGCGGGGGCTCACAGGCGACTCGGTCAGCGTGTTTGCGGGAAGTATAGGCCGACAAACGGCGCTTGCCTCATATTCCGGCCGTGCCCGCTTTGCGTTTGTCGCGTGGGGAGGTGAAAATAGCGGGCTCTCGCCGCGGTTGCCGCCACAATTGGTACCGATGCGCTTCGCGTTCGCTCCGTTTCGTGTGTCGGTGCTCGCCGGCACGCTCTTTCCGCCAAGCAAGGTGACACATGAACTTTCACGAATATCAAGCCAAAGAACTGTTCGCCCAATACGGCATCGCGGTGCCGCCGGGCCAGGTTGCGCGCTCCCCGGACGAGGCGGTGGCCGCAGCCAGGGCCATCGGCGGCAATCACTGGGTGGTCAAGGCGCAGATTCATGCCGGTGGCCGCGGCAAGGCCGGTGGCGTCAAGCTGGTGAAAACCCTGGATGACGTGCGCGCCGCAGCAGCGGCGATGCTCGGCACCCGCATGGCGACCTACCAGTCCGGTGGCCGCGCCCTGCCGATCGATTCGGTGCTGGTCACCGAGGCTGGCGATATTGCCAAAGAGCTGTATCTGTCGGTGCTGGTCGATCGTTCATCCAAGACCATCAGCTTCATTGCTTCGGCTGAGGGCGGGGTGGAAATCGAAAAGGTGGCGGCCGAGAATCCCGATGCCATCCATGTGGTGCAGGTCAACTACGTGCAGGGCTTGCAGCCGTTCCAGTGCCGCCAACTGGCGTTTGCCATGGGCCTCAACGCGCGGCAAGCCAATCAACTCAGCAAGATCATGCTCGGGCTGTACAAATTGTTCAACGACGCCGACCTGTCGCTGGTCGAACTCAACCCGTTGGCGATCATGACCTCGGGCGACCTGATGGCGCTCGATGGCAAGGTCAACTCCGACGACAACGCCGCATTTCGCCAGCCCAGGCTGGTGGCGATGCGCGATGTGGCGCAGGAGGATGAAACCGAGGTGCTGGCCAGCCAGCATGACCTGAACTACGTCACCATGGACGGCAATATCGGCTGCATGGTCAATGGTGCCGGGCTGGCGATGGCCACCATGGACGTGATCAAGCTCAACGGCGGCGAGCCGGCGAACTTTCTCGATGTTGGCGGCGGCGCCACCAAGGAGCGCGTCACCGAGGCGTTCAAGCTGATCCTGAGCTCGGACACGGTGAAGGCGATTTTTGTCAACATCTTCGGCGGTATCGTGCGTTGCGACATGATCGCCGAAGGCATCATTGCCGCGGTCAAGGATGTCGGTGTCACCATTCCGGTAGTGGTGCGCCTTGAGGGCACCAACGTCGAGGCCGGCAAGGAACTGCTGCGCAACAGTGGGCTGGACATCATCGCCGCCGACGACATCACCGATGGTGCCATCAAAGCTGTCGCCGCTGCCGCCTGAACGCCATTCGCCGGAAGGAAAAATGGGAGAAAAATGGGGTCAGAGTCAACGACGTGTGTACAGCACGACTTTCGCTCCGGATACTGATCGAAATTTGACTCTGACCCCGTTTTTCGTTTTTCCAAGCGTCAACCACCAAGGATTCGAATCATATGTCCGTGTTAGTCAATAAAAATACCCAGGTTATCGTGCAGGGCTTCACCGGCCAGCAGGGCACCTTCCACGCCGAGCAGATGCTCGATTACGGCACCAAGGTGATGGGCGGCGTGACCCCCGGCAAGGGCGGCAGCACCCATATCGGTTTGCCAGTGTTCAACACCGTGCGCGATGCGGTGGATGAAACCGGCGCCGATGCGTCGGTGATATACGTGCCACCGCCGTTTGCGGCCGATGCCATCCTCGAAGCCGCCGATGCCGGTATCCGCGTGATTGTATGCATCACCGAAGGCATCCCGGTGCTCGACATGCTGCGCGTGAAGCACGTGCTGGCGCAGTATGAGGACACTTGGCTGATCGGCCCGAATTGCCCCGGCATCATCACCCCGGGCGAGTGCAAGATTGGCATCATGCCCGGCCACATCCACCAGCCGGGCAAGATCGGCATCGTCAGCCGCTCCGGCACGCTCACCTACGAAGCGGTCAAGCAGACCACCGATGTCGGCCTCGGCCAGAGTACCTGCATCGGCATTGGCGGCGATCCGATCCAGGGCATGAACTTCATCGACTGCCTGCAACTGTTCCAGAACGATCCGCAGACCGAAGGCATCATCATGGTTGGCGAGATCGGCGGTAGCGCCGAGGAAGAAGCGGCCGAGTTCATTGCGCAAAACGTGACCAAGCCGGTAGTTGGATTTATCGCTGGGGCGTCGGCGCCAGCCGGCAAGCGCATGGGCCATGCCGGTGCCATTGCCTCGGGTGGCAAAGGCACCGCCGCTGGCAAGTTCGAAGCATTGGAGAAGGCCGGTGTCACCACCGTGCGTTCGCCGGCCGATCTGGGCCGCGCGATCGCGGAGCGGATGAAGGCGCGCTGAGGGTATTCCGGCCGACCCCGCCAGGGAGCACAAGCCACTGAAGTCCGCAAATAACGCAGAGGTCGCAAAGCGGCGGCGGTCGTGATGCAATTGCGCCACCCAGGCGGGGAATCCTGCGCTCGGTAGTGGCGCACCTAACGAACACGATGTCACAACAAACATCATTCGCGTCCTTTGCGGACCCTCGTTTTCTCCCGGTTTTCTCACGGCGACAACCATGTCAAAGCTTCGCGTCGCTCTGGCCCAGTGTGCATTTCGCGTCGGCGACGTTGCCGGCAACGCGCGGCTGATGGGTGATGGCATCGCCCATGCGCGCGACGAACTGGGCGCGGATCTGGTGCTGTTCCCGGAATTGAGCCTGTGCGGCTACCCACCCGAGGACCTGTTGCTGCGGCCCAGCTTCCTCGCCGCCTGCGAGGCGGCATTGGCCGATCTGGCCGCGCACACGCACGGCATCGTGGCGATAGTCGGCCACCCCTTGCCGGTGGAAGGGGCGCTGTACAACGCCTTGAGCGTGCTGCGCGAGGGTCGGATCGTGGCGAGTTATCGCAAGCAGGTGCTGCCCAATTACGCGGTGTTTGATGAGCACCGTTATTTTGCGTGCGGCGATACGCCGCTTGTGGTCGATGTCGCTGGGGTCGGTGTGGGTCTGCTGATCTGCGAGGACGTGTGGCACCCCGAGCCGGTGCGCGCCACCGCGGAACAGGGTGCGGCACTGCTGCTGGTAGCCAATGCCTCGCCGTTCGAGCGCGACAAGCATGCCGAGCGCGAGGCCATGATGCGTCAACGCGCCGCTGAATCCGGTTGTGCCATAGCCTATCTCAATCGGGTCGGTGGCCAGGATGAACTGGTGTTCGACGGCAGTTCGTTGCTGATTGCTGCTGACGGCACGCTGCAGCCACCGGCACGGGCGTTCGAAACGGCATGGTTGAGTGTCGATTTTGATGCCGATGCGCGCCGCTTCAGCCCGCGCCTGTGGCCCGCGGAAAGTGAGCGCGATGTTTCCGCCCTTGCGTATCGCGCCATCGTCTGTGGCCTGCGTGATTACGTGCATCACAACGGCTTCAAGGATGTGCTGCTCGGGCTGTCCGGCGGTGTCGATTCGGCGCTGACCCTGGCGATGGCGGTGGATGCGCTTGGCGCGCCGCATGTCACTGCCGTGCGTCTGCCCTCGTGTTACACCGCCGATCTGAGCAACGATCTGGCGGCACAACAGGCGCAACGCCTGGGCGTACGCTTGCACACCTTGCCGATCAGCGCTGCTTTCGACGGTTTTCTCGATATCCTGGCGCCGCAGTTTGCCGATACATCAGCGGATGCAACCGAAGAAAACCTGCAATCGCGTTGCCGTGGTGCGTTGTTGATGGCGCTGGCCAACAAGTTCGGCGGCCTGTTGATCACCACCGGCAACAAGAGCGAGTACGCGGTGGGTTACGCCACCATCTACGGTGACATGTGCGGCGGTTACGCGCCGCTCAAGGACCTCTACAAGACCGAAGTCTATGCCCTGTGCCGCTACCGCAACGCGCAGGTGGGCGAGGGCGAAGTCGCGGTGATTCCGCAGGCGGTGATCGAGCGTCCGCCGTCGGCCGAGTTGCGTGAGAACCAGACCGATCAGGATTCGTTGCCGCCGTACGCGGTGCTGGACGCCATTTTGCGGGCTTGGGTCGATCAGGAACGCTCGCGCGCGGAGATTGTGGCGGCGGGTTTTGACCGCGACACGGTTGAACGCATCGTGCGCCTGGTGACGATCAGCGAATGGAAACGGCGACAGTCGGCGCCGGGGCCGAAAGTATCGCGCCGCGCATTTGGCCGCGAACGGCGCTATCCGATTTCCAACGCCTGGCAATAGGCACTGTTGGGCATGCACACAAGCGCGCTGGTGCAGCTTGCGCGCGCCGCAGTCCCCTGCGTTCACCCGCACACCGGTACAATGGTGGGATGCTCTCTTTACGAAATTTCGCGCTGCGGCGCGGCCCCAACCTGTTGTTGTCGGGCGTCGATATCACCATTTATGACGGCTGGCGTGTCGGCGTGATCGGCCGCAATGGCTGCGGTAAATCATCCTTGTTTGCCGCCATCCGTGGTGAACTCGATGCCGATGTCGGCGGCCTGGACCTGCCGGCAAAGATGCGCCTGGCCAGTGTCGCGCAGGAAACACCGTCCTTGCCCGATCCGGCGCTGGAGTTCGTGATTGGTGGCGACGCGGCACTGGCGGCAGCGATCAAGGCCGAAGCTGATGCCTGTGCGCGTGAGGATTGGCAAGCCGTTGCCGAGGCGCATCATCAGCTTGAGGCACTCAACGGCTACGATGCCGAGGCGCGTGCCGGGCGCTTGTTGCATGGCCTGGGTTTTCCGGCAGCAACCCACCGCCGCCCGGTGGCCGAGTTCTCGGGTGGTTGGCGAGTGCGGCTGAATCTGGCGCGTGCGTTGATGACGCCGAGCGACATGTTGCTGCTCGATGAACCGACCAATCACCTCGATCTGGATGCGGTGTTGTGGCTGGAGCAGTGGCTGCTCAAATACCCCGGCACCTTGCTGCTGATTTCGCACGATCGTGAGTTTCTCGATGGCATCAGCACGCACACACTGCACCTGCACGAGGGCCGCGCCAAGCTGTACACCGGTGATTACACCGCGTTCGAACGGCAGCGCGCCGAACACTTGCGCCAGCAACAGATCGCTTTCGAGAAGGAGCAGGCTGAGCGCGAGCACCTGCAGAAGTTCATCGATCGTTTTCGCGCCCAGGCCACCAAGGCCACCCAGGCGCAATCGCGGATCAAGCGGCTGGCCAAGCTGGCCGGCACCGAGGCGGTGCGCGCCGAGCGCGCATTGCATATCAATTTTCAGGTTCCCGCGCGACTGCCGTTCTCGCTGCTGCGCCTCAACGAGGTGGACGCGGGTTATCGCGCCAGCGCCCGCCATGACGACCCGGCCGAAGAGTTGCCCGATGCCCGCGACGGCGCGGCAGGTAGCGACGCGGTAATCTTGCATCAGGTCGGTTTTGGCTTGGAGGCGGGCGATCGGGTTGGCCTGCTGGGCCCGAACGGTGCCGGCAAATCGACCCTGGTCAAGACGCTGGTCGGTGCGCTGGCGCCGTTGAGCGGCGAGCGCATGATCCACAACGACACCCGGATCGGCTATTTTGCGCAGCACACGGTGGAGAGTCTGGATGCCGGCCGCAGCCCGATCGATCATCTGCGCGATTTGGCGCCGGATGCCTCGACCCAGGACATGCGCAATTTTCTCGGCCGCTGGTACTTCGCCGGCGATCGCGCGTTCGAATCGGTTGATGGCTTTTCTGGCGGCGAGCGCGCGCGTTTGGCGCTGGCGCTGATCGCCTGGCGCAAGCCCAATGTGCTGCTGCTCGATGAGCCCACCAACCATCTCGATCTGGATATGCGCGAGGCCTTGGCCGAAGCACTGTCCGATTTTGACGGCGCCATTGTGCTGGTTTCGCATGATCGCCACCTGATCGGCCTGGTCTGTGACCGTTACATCCGGGTTGCCGATGGCTGTGTGGATGCCTTCGATGGCGACCTGGACGATTACGCCACTTGGCTGCGTTCGCGCAACAACCGGCCGATGGAAACGGAATCGAACAAACCGACGGCCAAAGCGGTGGCACCGGCAGCGAGGCCGGTCGACGACAAGGCCACGCGCCGGCAACGCAGCCGTTTGCAGCAGGTTGAGGCGCGTCTGGCGCAGATCGATGCCGGCAGCGCCGAGATCGCAACCCAACTGACCGACCCGGCGATCTACCGCGGCGACAGCGCGCAGGCGGCGCGGCTTGCGCAGCAGCAACGGCTGCTCTCGACAGAACGCGAAGCGTTGGAGGCGGAGTGGCTTGGTTTGTACGACGCCCTGGCGGCGAGTTGATAGCAAGCTTGAAGCGGCGGCGGTTTGCCCCCATTGTCTGTTCACCCGTGACTGAGACCTAATCGAACGATGCCTCTGTACGCATTTGCCTGCATCACCTGTGGCCACACCTTCGAGCGTTTGCAAAAGCTCGCTGATGCCGACCCGTCGATCTGCCCCGCCTGTTCGGCGGCCACGGTGCAGCGGCAACTGACGGCGCCGCAGTTTCGTTTGTCCGGCAGCGGCTGGTACGAGACCGACTTCAAGAAGGACGGCGAGACCCGGCGCAACCTCGCCGATACGGGCGATGGCGCGGGTCACCCTGCTGCCAAGCCCGACGGCAAAGGCGACAAAGGCGACGCATCGGCGGCCGCTGCAGCGCCGGTCAGCAAGCCGGAGTCAAAGCCGGCGTCAACACCGACAGCCAGCAGCAGCGACAGCGCCTGACCCGTTTGCTGGTTTGTGCTTGGCGGCCCATCAGCGCTCGCCGCACTGGCCCTAACCGCGGCGAGCGTGGCCGCGTGCAACGACGCCGCGACGATCGGGTTCGCCGCATGTTTAACACCGGTTTAATGCAAGGCGCCCTAAGATCGGCTGGCGGGGCGGTACCACCCGCGATGCGTGATATGCGACGCTCGACTCTCAGGTGTTCGGGGCTTCATGTTGGGGCCCAGGCTCGGTGATTTCCCCTTTGTTGCCGGGTTTGGGCCCGCGTTTTTTCGCCGGCATGACCACATAGCGCGCATATCTGTCTTGCTTGACCACTCCGGCGGTTGTTGCGCTCGTGTCAGTCGGGGCTGTTGCTCGGCCGCACGCTCGGATACAGTTGTGGGCGCTGTGGCATCACGGCATGGTCGTTGCCGGAGCGCAACGCAATTCCGCTTTTGGAGCGAAGCATAGATGCGAATCTTGGTGGTTGAGGACAATCGCGACATCGCCGCCAATCTTGGCGACTACCTTGAAGAACGCGGCCACACGGTCGATTTTGCGGCCGATGGAATCGCCGGCCTGCACTTGGCAGTGAGCAACCCTTTTGATGCAATCGTGCTGGATTTGAACCTTCCTGGCATGGATGGCCTGGAGGTTTGTCGCCGGCTTCGACGCGACGCGCACAAGCAGACGCCGGTGTTGATGCTCACCGCGCGCGATTCGCTCGATCAAAAACTCTCGGGGTTTGAATCGGGTGCCGATGATTATCTGATCAAGCCGTTCGCCTTGCAGGAAGTGGAGGCACGGCTGGCGGTGCTGGTGCGGCGCGGGCGCAAGGCGCAGCCACGCGTGTTGCAGGTCGCGGATCTGGAGTTCAACCTCGATACGCTGGAAGCCAAACGGCAAGGCAAGGCTGTGCCGCTCAACCCGACCGGCCTGAAGATTCTGCAAGCGCTGATGGAAGCATCACCGTCGGTAGTAACGCGGCAGGAACTGGAAACCTGTGTCTGGGGCGAGGAACTGCCCGATTCGGACAGCCTGCGTGTGCACATCCATGGACTGCGCGCGGTCGTCGACAAGCCGTTCGAAAAGCCGCTGATCCATACCCGCCATGGCATCGGTTACCGGATTGCCGACCCCGATGCAGTATCGGCGTAGGCTGCGCAGCCGCATCATTCTGAGCTTCGCGCTGCTTGGCACTGGGCTCACCGCGTCGTTCGCACTGGCGACGGTGTTTTTGCGCGCGCACCTGGAAAACCAGCTCATCGGCGAGGCGCTGGAAAACAATCTGGAGGGGTACGCCAGCTCGTTCTACCGCTCGCCGGATATCGAGGGGGTTCCGTTCGAGCAGATCGAGGGCCGCGTTTTCAGCAAACGCCGCTTCGGCAACGTGCCGTTGCAGTGGCGTGATCTGGACAGCGGTCTGCATGATCTGGTTGAGCGCGACCAAAGCGGCAAGCTGGTGGTTTACAAGCTGGCGGTGCGCAAGGATGCCGATTACTGGTTTTTCCTGAAATACGACACCAGCCAGACCAAGCGCAGCCAGCAACAACTGGTTTATGCGCTGGTCGGTGCGGTGCTGGCGTTCTCGTTGCTTTCGCTGTTGCTCGGCTACTGGTCGTCGCGACGGGTGATTCGACCGGTGGCGGAACTGGCGCGGCGGGTGCGTGCCTTCCGCGGCAGCGACAAGCCTGAGCCACTGGCACAGTGGTTTGCCGACGACGAGGTCGGTGAACTGGCTGCCGCGCTGGACGATTACGCCGCCCAGTTGACCCAGGTGGTGCGGCGTGACCGCGAGTTCAACGCCGATGTCAGCCACGAACTGCGCACGCCACTGGCGGTGATCCGTGGCGCCACCGAGTTGCTGATGGTCAGCCCGCAATTGACCGATAAAATGCGCGAGCGCCTGCAACGCGTCGAGCGTGCCGAGCAGCAATGCACGCATCTGATCAGCGCGCTGTTGATGCTGTCGCGCAATGAGCGCGGCAGCGGCCAGACCGATGTACGCAAACTTGCGGAGGTGCTGGTGGATGCCAATCGCCTGCAACTGGTTGGCAAGCCGGTTACCTTGCGGGTTACCGGTGATGAGGGCCATATCGTCAACGTGCCGGAAGCGGTTTTGTCGGTGGCGCTGGGCAACCTGCTGGGCAACGCCTGCAAGTACACCGCGCACGGCGAGGTGGTCGTCCACGTCGAAGCCGGGCGGGTGCGGATCGAGGATACCGGCCCCGGCCTCAGTGCCGAAGACGCCGCCAATCTGTTCGAACGCGGCTACCGTGGCAGCAGCGCTGGGGCCACCAAAGGCGCGGGCATCGGTCTGTCGATCGTGCGCCGTTTGTGCGATCTGTATCAGTGGCAGGTGCACGTAGAGCCGCGCAGCGATCGGGTCGGTGCGGTGGCGATACTGGATTTCACTACGGGCAAAGCCTCTGCCTCTTGGTAGCTTGGTTCACACGCAGCGGCCACCTGGCGCGCAGGCTGCGCCGTTGAGCGCTGCGTGTGCGTGTTTGCGCCAGGCTTCGCTCCGCCGCTGCACCGCTATTTGGCTCGCTGGTCGCCAACAGGGTGGGTCTGCAAGGGACGTTCACCGCTCGTGGGAGCGTGCCTGCGCACGCAGCCGATTCGCCAGATTGTGCGCCGTCAGGCCGGCTCCCACCGACGTGCTGGCTCGCACCGGCGGGCAACACAGTTGCGCCAAACAGTGGTCTTGGCGCAGCAGATCACGCCCAGATCAGGTTTGGGGCAGGCTCTGTGAGCAGCATGTGGGTACCCATCGGGGGTCACACCGCGACCTGCGAATACACCGCAACGAAGTGGCAACTGCTGCCAGCGAGCACGAACAGATGCCAGATCGCATGTGCGTAGGGGATGCGTCGGCTACTGTAGAACAGCGTGCCAAGGGTATAGGCAAGGCCGCCGGCAAGCAGCCAAAGCAGGCTTGCGGCCGACAGGGCGCGCATCATCGGCGCCGCCGCCAGCACGGCAATCCAGCCCATGCCGAGATAAAGCAAGGTGGAGGTGCGTTCAAAACGGCCGGTGTAGAACAATTTGAACACCACCCCGGCTACCGCCAGCGTCCAGATCACCGCAAACAGGCTCCAGCCCGTGGGGCCGCGCAGCGAAACCAGCATGAATGGCGTGTAGGTGGCGGCGATCAGCACATAAATGGCCGCGTGGTCGAGAATCTTCAGGCGTCGCTTGGTCGCCGTTTGCTTGCTGGCGTGGTAGGCGGTAGATGCGCTGTACAGCAGTACCAGTGCGCTACTGAACACGATCGCGCTGGCCAATTGCCAGCCATCGCCGCGCAGGGAGGCCAGCGCGACCAGAATCAGCCCGGCCGCCAGGCTGGCGGCGGCGCCCAGGCCGTGGGTGAGGGTGTTGGCGATTTCTTCGCGTGACAGGCTGCTGCGGTACATGCTCGGGTTCCACGGGCACAGGGGTATACCGTGCCGGGTTTTGCTGCACTGCGCAAGTAGGCTGGGGTGGTTACTGCGCGCAGCCCAAGTCGTTCAGCAGTGCCGCCAGAAAGCGCGCCGCTTCGCCGCCGGTGCAGGCGCGGTGATCGAAACTCAACGACAGCGGCAACCGGCGGTGTACTTCGATACCGCCGATGACGGCCACCACGTCGTGTGACAGCTTGCCAGCGCCGATGATCGCCACCGTCGGCGGCACCACCACCGGGGTGGCATAGCGGCCGGCAAACATGCCGAAGTTCGATAGCGAAATGGTGTAGCCGGATAGTTCGCTGGCAGCGATGGAGCGATCCGTGACCTGCGCACGCAGGCGCTGGATCGCGGTGCGCACACCGCTGGCATCGAGCATGTCGGCATTGCGCAACGCGGGCACGAACAGGCCATCGTCGGTATCCACCGCAATGCCGATATCGACATGCGGATGCTCGGTGCGCACCAGTTTGTCGCCATCGAACCAGGCATTGAGCGCAGGCACTGCCTTGCACGCCACGACGATGGCGCGCACCAAACGGGCGGTGATGTCCGGTTTGCCGACCCATGCGTGCAGGTCGGCGTCATCGCAAATCGTGGTCAATGCCACCTTGCTGTGGGCATCGGCCATCACCCGCGCCATGTTTCGGCGCACCCCTTTGAGTGGTTCGGGTTGGCCGCTGGCGCTCACGCCGGGCGGCAGGGTCCGCATCGGTCGGCCCGACGCCGAGGTCGCGGTGCGCGGACGCTCTTGCGTTTGCGCTGTGGCCACCGCCGCCACCGCGGTGCCGGCAGGAGTGGGGAGCCGTGGCGCTGTTCCCGCCGTCGCCGCATCCTTGACATCCTTGAGGGTGATCACGCCTTCGCTACCGCTGGCGGTGACCATTGCCAGATCGATATGCAGCTTCTTCGCCAGCGCGCGTACCGCCGGCATTGCCTTGATGCCACCGACCTGGCTGGCTTGTTCGGTATGGACCCGGTTGCTCGATTCCATCGCACCGACCACGGTGCCGGCATCAGCATCAGCATCAGATGGCGGGGCGGTAGCGGCGGCGGGCTCGGCGGGTGGCCCGTTGCGCGGTGCGGGCGCGGGGTCGCTGGTTGCCGACGCCGGTTTGCCGGCATGGTGATGGCCGGTGTCATGGCCTTCGGCACGCTGCGGTTTGCTGGCATCGAGCTCGAACTCGGCAAGCATGGCGCCGGTCGTGATGATGTCACCGGCGTTGCCGGCCAGCTTGAGCACTTTGCCCGATACCGGCGATGGCACCTCCACGACGGCTTTGGCGGTTTCCATCGAAACCAGCGGCGCATCGAGGGCAATGCTGTCGCCCGGCTTGACCAGCCATTCGACGATGGTGGCATCGGGCAGGCCTTCACCGAGGTCGGGGAGGAAGAAGGTTTTGGTTTCGCTCATGGTGGGGGCTCTGATGATGTCGGGGCTCGGGGCGACAAGATTGCGAATCTCATGTAGGTCGGATCAAGCGCCGTCAGGCGCGGGTCTCATGTCGGTCGGATCTAGCGCCGCCAGGTGCGGGTCTCATGTCGGTCGGATCAAGCGCCGCCAGGCGCGGGTCCGACCTACGACTTGAACTTGGTTTGCGTTAGTTTGCGTCCTTCGCGGACATCCGCTCTGGCTGGTGCGTGGTTGCTGGCGCGTTTCCGAGCCCCGGCATTATCCCGCCGCCAGTGTGCGTTTTACCGCGGCCACGATTTTCTCGACACTCGGCAGGTACTTCATCTCCAATCGGAACAGCGGAATGGGCACATCGTAACCGGTGACGCGCTCAACCGGAGCGA
>Ga0210053_1003429_pt1 | contig 12897 bp, 10 predicted proteins | sample CryGeymeta201512_FD_185467 | JGI IMG/M metagenome (GOLD analysis project Ga0210053, IMG submission 185467) | Groundwater microbial communities from Crystal Geyser aquifers in Utah, USA - Crystal Geyser metaG 2015-12 (SPAdes) (version 2) | ecosystem: Environmental > Aquatic > Deep subsurface >... | reverse complement strand
TAATAAATCAACAAAAACTTATTCACACTTTAGAATTAATTAATCGGGTAAGTATAAAACATGTTACCTTACCAGTTTTACAATGTGTTTTAATTACTGTAGCTGACAATAAAATTATTTTTAAGGCTACTAATTTAGAAATTAGTATTGAAGTTGTGGTAGAGGGTAAAATTGAAAAAGAAGGAACAGTGGCAGTTTCCGCTATTACTTTATTACAAGCTATTCAATATATTTCCAGTAAAGAAATTACTATTTCAGTTGTTAATGAAATAGTAATTGTTGATAGTGGTAATGGTAAAACTACTATTAATACTATTTCATTTAATGAATTTCCTAAAATTACCAAATTATCTGGAAATGGAAAAACTATTCAAAAAAATTTATTTTCTTTAGGTATTAAAAATGTCGCTTTTGCTGCTTCTCAATCATCTATTAAACCAGAATTAGGAAGTATTTTTATTCAACAAAAAAAAGAACACACTCTAACATTTGTAGCCACTGATTCTTTTCGTTTAATGGAAAAGACAGTTTCTCAAAAAGGATATATTTTAGATCAATCACTCTTAATTCCCCAAAAGAATGCTATTGAATTAGCTCGTATTTGTGATTTATTAGAAACAGATCCAATTTTAATAATAAATGAAAATCAGTGTGCTCTTTCTTTTTCTGAAGGCGTTTATATAACATCAAGATTAGTAGCAGGTTCTTTTCCTGATTATGAACAAATAATTCCTAAAGAATATAGTACCCATGTTACAGTTTTAAAAAATGATTTATTACAAACATTTAAAAAAACAAATATTTTCTTAAATAAATTTAGGCAGGTTACTTTACAAGTTTTAGGTAATAAACTTACTATTTCATCTCAAAATGGAGAAATTGGAACTACTACAGATACAATCAACATAAATACTGAAGGTAGTGATATTACTTTAAATTTTAACCAACAATATTTAATTGACCCATTTGCTTATCTAAGTGATGAAAGTGTTGTATTACATTTTGCTGGAATTGGAAGACCATTAGTAATAAAAGGATTATCTGATACTACATTAAGATATTTAGTGATGCCAATGAATAAATAAAGTATGAAAAAAAGACGGGGAGAAATTATAAAAGTTGGTTCATTATTTGAAAAATATAAACAACGTCTTAAACCACCCCAAGGTAGTGTAATTAAAGAGGTAATTGAAGTAATTATAGATTTAACCGGAATTACTTTAGAAAATAAACAAATTAAATATTCTATTCACACTAAAATAATTTCTATTCAAGCCCCTAGTTTGATTAAACAAGAAATTAAACTTAAACAAGATGAAATTCTTTTACACCTTAAAGCTAGATTAGGAATAAATAATACTCCTAACTTAATTCTTTAAAATAAAATTTAATTATTTTATTTTGTAATAAACCTAGTATATTAAATAAATTAGGTCTGTGATTTTTTATAAAATAATTTATTTTAATTAGAAGTAGAGGAAGAAACATTATTTGGTTGTAAATTACCATAAGTCTCATTTTTCCATTTTTGAACGGCATATTCCCAATTATGATATTGACCCTCGTTGTTTGGGTTTTCTGGATAAGGACCCCGAGGGTCGTCTTTATTAACAAAATAAAGAATAGAATGAATATTATTTAGAATATCTCCCATATTAACAGTGGTGGTTCCTGAATCATTCATTTTTGTTAATAAAACAGCACTATCTATATATTCACCTCTAATAATTGGTTTAATACCAGTTAAATCAATTTGTGGTTGACTAAACTTTTCGTCAGGAATTTTATTCAAAGCGTAATCCATAAATTCTTTCCAAGTTGGAGCGGTAATTAAACCTGATAAACCCCCACCCATGGGAGAATTATTATTATTTCCTGACCAAGTACCCACTGCTAAATTTGGAGTAAATCCCATTACCCAAGCATCACGCAGATTATTAGTACTACCACTTTTAACAGCCACATCGCGATTAGAAAAATAAACAATTGAATTAGCCCCCCAAAGCGGAGTTCTGGCAACATTATCGCTTAAAACATTATTAATCATTAAGGCAACGTTTTTATCAATTACTTGTTTAGCCGATACCTGACTTTCATAAATAGAATTTCCTTGGTTATCTTCAATTTCTAAAATACTTCGCGGTTCTGCTTTTAAACCATCATTAGCAAAAACACCGTAAGCATAAGTCATATCCAATAATCTAACTTCTCCTCCACCTAAAACTAAAGTTAAACCATATCGCTCTGGATCATTAAGAGTAGTTAGACCCATATCAGCGGCTAATTTAAGGGTATTTTTAATGCCAGCTAGATAAAGCGTTTTAACCGCTGGAATATTTAATGAACCAGCTAAGGCATTTCTCATACTAACTGGACCACGAAATTTATTATTGTAGTTATTAGGAGAATAACAAGGTGATTCTGAGCTGGGGCTATTAGCTTCACAAGCAGGCGAAAATTGTGTTTTTACATCAAATAAAATAGTATTTGGTAAATAACCTTTACTAAAAGCTGTGGCATAAACAAACGGTTTAATTGAAGAACCAGGTTGTCTTGAGGCGAGGGTAATATTGAAATTTCCTTCAATATCTTTACTAAAATAATCACGAGAACCAACCATTACTAATAAATCTCCATTTTTTGGATTTACTGTCACCAAACCAGCATTAGTGGCTTTGAATTTTTCAGCATTAGCTAGAGATCTTCTATTAACAATTTCTTCCGCTTTTTGTTGTAGATCGTAATCAAGAGTAGTAATTACTTTTAAACCACGTTCCGCTAAGGCCTCTTCGCCAAATTGTTTAACTAATTGATCTTTGACATACATGACAAAGTGAGGGGCTCTGATACCAGTGACAGCTTGAGGTAAGAAAGTTACTTTTTCTTCTTTAGCGATATTATATTCATCCTTAGTAATAAGATTATTATCTAACATATGTCTCAAAACAGAGTTTTTTCTTTGATCTAAATCACTTTGGTGATTACCATAGGGAGAAAGATAAGTTGGAGCTTGTGGCAGAGCAGCAATATAAGCAGCTTCAGCAATAGAAACATCCTTAGCAGATTTACCAAAAAACGACTGAGTGGCTTCTTCTACTCCATAAATAGTTCCGCCATAAGGAGATTCATTTAAATAAATTGCTAAAATTTGATCTTTAGTTAGTACTCGTTCCAATTTAACTGAAAGAATTGCTTCTTTTATTTTACGAGTTAATTTTTTATCATTTTGTAAAACAGAATTTTTAATAACTTGTTGCGTTAAAGTTGACCCACCCTGTCCACCAAGTAAATCACCATCTTTAATATTTACAAAAGCTGCTCGTAAAATACCTTTTATATCAATACCAAAGTGACTATAAAATCTTTCATCTTCAATGGCAATTGTGGCATTTTTAATATTTCGGGAAATATCTTCAAATGGAACGATGGTTCTTTTCACATCCTGATGAAGATCATAAAGTAGGATTTCCCCAGTGTGGTCATAGATTTTCGTTGATTGCAAGATTCGTCTATCTTCAAAAGAAGAGAGATCTGGTATTTTCATGGTGGAAACCCAAACTAAAAGTCCACTAATACTAAGTATTCCAACTACAAAAAGGGTAATAAAACTATCAAGAATGATACCTTTTATTCTTTTTTTCCAGATTCTTTTAGCCATACTATATATTATAGTGTCAATCTTAACACGATTTGTCTAGTTACTTTATTTTTTTATGTGATACATTATCTATTATCTATATGAAATTATCAGAAGAACTTATCGCTCGCGGATTTATTCATCAATTTACGGCCCCTACCTTAAGCGAAATTGTGGATGGACCAAAAAGAATTATTTATCACGGGGTTGATCCCACGGCTGATTCAATCCATGCTGGCAATTTTGTGCAATTTATGTTGCTTCGTCATCTAATTGAGCATGGTCATAAAGTAATTCTTTTAATTGGTGGTGGAACGGGTATGATTGGTGATCCAAAACCAGATGTAGAACGACCGCTCACTCCACCATCAGTAGTGGCAGAAAGAGTGAAAAAATTAAAAATCCAAGCCAAAAACTTATTTGGTGGAGTAGAGATTGATTTTGTTAATAATTATGATTGGCTTGGTTCCCTCAATTTGGTTACTTTTTTGCGTGACATTGGGAAGCATTTTACCGTTAATGAATTAATTAAAAAAGATGCCATTGCCACCAGACTAAATAGCGATAATGGTATTTCCTATACGGAATTTGCTTATCCCCTCCTACAGGCCTATGATTATTTAAATCTATATCGTACTTATGGTTGTAATGTGCAAATTGGCGGTTCAGATCAATGGGGTAATATTATCGCTGGTGTTGATCTGATTAGAAAAAAGGAACAACAGACCGTTTTTGCCTTTACCGCACCTTTGATTGTGGACAAAACAACGGGAAAGAAATTTGGTAAAAGTGAAGGTAATGCCGTTTGGTTAGATCCAACTAAAACTTCTCCTTATAATTTTTATAAATTCTGGCTGAATACTTCTGATGAAAGTGCGATTGATTATCTGAAATTATTTTCACTATTGACACTAGAAGAAATAGCCGAGGTGAAAAAAGATTTTAATAGCAATCCAGAAGCCCGGAGTGCACAAAAAAGACTTGCTAAAGAAGTCACCACGCTAGTCCATGGTACTACTGTTGCTAACAGGATTGAAAAAGTATCCAATAGTTTATTTGGTAAAGTTCCTTTTTCTGATTTATCAAACGAAGAAAAAGAAATTGTAAAACAAAATGCTCCGATTTCTCTAGTTCAGACTGGAATGAATATTATTGATATTTTAGTAGTTTCTGGTTTAGCTAGTAGTAAGAGAGAGGCGAGAACCTTTATTGAAGCTGGAGCAGTTTCTATTAATAATAAAAAGATTGAAACGATTGATGAGATAATCACCGAAAAAAACTATAGTAAAACCTTTCTCCTAAAAAGAGGGAAAAAGAATTTGTCAGTCATTGAAATTGAAGCTTAATTTTTTGTTAGATTAAATTTATTGCAAAACAAATTAAAGTTCATCAATATCATCAAAAGTGTCAAAATCCACATCCTCAGCATCGTCTTCTAAATCATGATCCACATCGGCCTCGCTTTTTTTATTGTCGCCTTCTTCATCATCTTCTTCATCACTTTCTTCTTCTACTGGTAAAATACCAAAACCTTCCACCGCGTCATCTTCTAATTCAGTCACATCACCACTAACCTCGTCTAATAAATCGTCTGCTAGAGTGGCATCATCATCATTGATTTCTTCAGTTTCGTCAGCATCACTATTGGTATTTGAATCTTTAATCATACTAATTAATTATATGTAAATGTTGTAACAAAGGTAAGGATAATTTGCAATACCCCCAAAAGGTATATCAGTCGCAGATTTTACTTGGTTCTTCCATATTGTGCAAGGCAGGTAATCCCAACAGCAATGGCATCATACTCATCATCTAGAGCTTTGGGTGGCACATCAGGTAATAAACGCTTTATCATGGCAAAAACTGCTTGCTTGTCGCTTTTTCCGTAACCAGTTACCGCTATCTTTATTTCCTGGGGACCAAATTCATAAAGCTGGCATTTGGCTTGTTTGGCTAAATAGATAATAATTCCTCGAGCTTCAGCGACACCAATAGCGGTCTTAATATTTTTATTGAAAAAGAGGGTTTCAACTGCCACAGTATCTGGTTTATACTTTAAAAGTAGAGTTGATACAATTTTACCAATTTCATAAAGCCGTTCAGTTAATTCGGATTTTTTATCAGTTTCAATACAGGTGGAATAAATAATTACTTCCTTGCCGGCTTGATATTCCATTACCGCTACCCCCAATCTATCGTAGCCCGGATCAATCGCTAAGACTTTCATATTAGACAAAGAATAGCATTAAATTAATAATTTTAAACAAGTAAAAACACTGGAGTAAAAAATTAAATCTTCAGTTTAGAAAAAAAGTTTGCTTTAGATTTTATTCTATTTCTTCTTCAGTATCAGCGGTAGTGAAGACAGCTTGTACATCATCTTGATCCTCCAAATGTTCAATTAAGTCTGCTAGTTTTTCGCCATCTTCATCAGATAATTCTACTGGGTTTTGAGGTAAGTAACCTTCGGCAGTTTTAGTAAAAGCCCATAAAGCTGATCCCGGACCCCCAAGAGATAATCCAGCTTTATGAAAGATATTGCGAATTTCTGGGGCGGTACGATTATTGTTATCAGTCACAGCCATAACCAAAATAGCTGTACCGCCTGGACCAAAGGCCTCATACATTACTTCATGAAAAGCTTCACCCAGGCCACCAGCCCCCTTAGCTACAGCCCGGTCAATATTTTCCTTAGGCATGGAGTCTTTTTTAGCTCGGTCAATAGTGGCAATTAAACTAGCTGAGGCCAGATTACCACCAGCTTTTCTTGATTCCATCGCAATGAGAGCGGCATGCTTACTATAAATTTTGCTTTTCTGGGCATCAGTGGCTGCTTTTTTGTGTTTAATTTTTGACCATTTGTTATGTCCGCTCATATTTTGATTTTTAAATATTCATTACTTATACTCATCTTTTATCCTTGATTATCTATAATATTAACATTTTGTAACTTTGCTAACAACCAATTACCTAATCCCACTGATAGAGTAATCCATGTTGTTCGTCCTGGCTGTAACATCAACGTGTCTTGGTGAGCTTGCGAAGCATTTTATGTGTCATTCATTCATCTTGGCGAGTCGCAATAAAGCAACCCATGTCGTTCTATTTTTTAGAGTTAAAGATTTTCTAAATGTTTATAAGCTTCGGCACTAGCTATACGCCCCCGCGGAGTTCTTTGTAAAAGTCCCTGACGAATAAGATAGGGCTCAATCACATCTTCAATCGTTGATTGCTCTTCGCCAGTAGCAGCCGCAATAGTATTTAGACCGACTGGACCACCATTAAATTTATGGATAATGGCTTCCAGAACAGCTCGATCTGGTGACCCTAAGCCAAGGGTATCAATTTCAAGTAGTTTGAAGGTACGATTTACTATATCATCAGTCAAATCAACTTTTTCTAGTTGAGCAAGATCACGGCAACGTTTTAGAAGATAATTAGCCGTGCGAGGAGTAGCCCGACATCGATGAGCAATGGTATCCATAACGATAGGATCAGTTGTTACTTCTAGTAACAAAGCAGAACGAGTAAGAATATCGGCAATTTCATCATCAGCATAAAACTCTAAACGAAAAGTTCCGCCAGAAAAACGACTACGCAATGGGGCCGAGAGTAGAGAAATACGGGTGGTGGCAGCCACGAGAGTAAAGGGTGGTAATTCTAATTGCACGGTGCGGGCTGAAGGTCCCTTTCCGATAATGATATCAAGAACGCCAGATTCCATTGCTGGGTAGAGCACTTCTTCAATTGTTTTACTTAGACGGTGAATTTCATCAATGAACAAAACATCCCCCGGAGCCAAATTAGTAAGAATGGCAGCCAAATCACCCACTCGTTCAATCGCTGGTCCAGAAGTGGTCCGCATATTAGTACCAAGGGTTTTAGAAATAAGATGGGCCAGAGTTGTTTTTCCTAATCCTGGAGGACCATAAAGTAAAATATGTTCAGCAGCATGTCCTCTTTCTTTGGCAGCTGTGAGTAAAATTCGTAAATTTTCCTTGATTTTACTTTGCCCGACATATTCTTCCCAAGTTTGTGGGCGTAACGTTTGATCAAGATGTCCGGTATCGTCACGGGTGATATTTTTTTTAGTATTTTGGTCTACCATAAGTTGTTATAGTATAGCAATAGAGATAATATTACGCATCCTAAAAAAACTTGACAAATTAATACTATATGCTAGTATAGTGCCTATTGCAGTTTACCCCATCCGGGGCTGATCTCTTACAGCTTAAAGACGAACAAAATCGCTAAAATCTTAGCGAAATTTTTTATGTCTTTTCCAAAATATAACTCTCTAAGCAACTTGAATAAGTGGCGAGGTTTACGTGGCGTCTACCCTAGAGTAGGAGTGCTGGGTATTCCCTTAGCGCGGTATTCACTTTCAATGCGGAAGCCTTGCTTAGAGAGTTATGTTCTGGAAGACTGATTTTGTTAACAACGAACTGATTACTTAGACTATAGCACAATACCTTTAAAATACAGCTTGACCGTTTGTTTTTTTGTATTAGAGATTAATTTATAAGACCAGTGAGAGGGAGAAAAACCCAGCCCAAAAACTCGAAGGGTTTTTGGGCTGGGTTTTGCGATATCTTTAGATTAAATAATATGTGATGAAAAATCATTTTTTAACAAATCATTATCATCATCTTCTACCCCAATATTTTCGCGTCCTTTCGTTTGGGATAAGTCTACCACTCGTTCCAGTTCAGCAAGCGAAGTCACACCAGTGACAACCTTTACTATACCGTCCTCAACCATGGTGGGAATTTTTTGTCCAGCGGCTGCTTCCAAAATAATATGTTCTCGCGGATCGCGGATTACAGCTTCTTCCACTTTGTTATCTATTACAATCGCTTCAAAGATACCGATACGACCCTTAAAGCCAGTGTGGTTGCAGGCCTCACAACCATTTTCTTTGTAAATAATAAGTGGATTAGGGATAATATATCCGTCTGGATAGGTTTTAAGTATTTTTTCAATTAACTCTTTTTCATGTAATGATGCTTCATATTGAATTCGGCACTTATTACAAAGAATTCGTACTAAGCGTTGCCCAAGCATAAGATTAACCGCACTACTAATAATTCTGGCATCTACCCCCAAATCAATCAAACGAGGGAAGCCCCCCACGGCACTATTGGTGTGCAGGGTGCTGAATACTAAGTGCCCAGTTTGCGCAGCATGAATAGCGGTTTCGGCCACTTCACGATCACGAATTTCACCAATCATAATAATATCGGGATCTTGACGAAGAATGGCCCGCAGACCAGAAGAAAAGGTGTAATCAGGACTAGTTTGAGTTTGCACAATCCCTTCAATTTTGTACTCCACCGGATTTTCAATCGTAATGATTTTTTTATCGGGTTGATGAACGGCTCGTAAAAAGGCATAAAGAGCGGTTGTCTTTCCGGAACCAGTCGGACCAGTGGTTATTATTAAACCGTTTGGTCTTTTTAATTGTTCATCCATTACTCTAGCTAATTGTGAATTAAGCATCAATTTATCCATATTAAAACTAGCCACTGATGGATCAAGTAGTCTCATCACTATTGATTCGCCACTTGCCCCGGGAATAATAGAGGCACGAACTTCAATCTCTCTTTCACCCAGATTAAACTCAAAACGACCATCCTGGGCCTCCATTCTTTCATTAAGCATCATACCGGAAAGAAGTTTTAAGCGAGAAATTATTCGTCCGTATAGTTGTTTTTCCAAATCAAAAATATCCAACAAAACACCATCAATACGATAACGTAACCGAATATCATTTTCTTCTGGTTCAATATGAATATCTGAAGCCTTAAGAGCGAGAGCCCCGGCAAACATTAATTCTAACGTTTCTGAAATCTGACGGGGGCTATTAATAGTATGAATTTTCCTTAAGGCCCTACTAACATCTTCTGGAACAGAAATTGATTTTGCTGATTTAAGAATATCATCAGGATTTATATCCAACACCCCTTTTTTAGTGGCGGTGGTATTTTTTTGGTCAGCATAGCGAGTATAGCCATGTTCTAAACTGGCGCTGGAACATAAATAAATAAGTAGATTAAACCCTTTTGCTTCTAATTCCTCAAGTAATTGGATTGTTTTTTGTTCGCGCGGAGTATGGATAGCCACTGATAAAGTATGACGATTTAATTCAAAAGCCACTACCTGACCTGACCGCGATTTTGCTTCTGGTATTTTTATTAAGGCCTCGGGGTTGATAGTGTAACCGCGGAGATTAATGTATTCATAACCATATTGCACCGCTAAAGATTGCATGAGACTTTCTTCTTCACGTTGTCTAAGGTCTGTCATTTGCGTATGGAGACCAGCATCATCAAACTTTTTCATATTAGTTAATTGTAACACTGGAATTATAAAAAACCTTTGTTTATACGCATGTTTATTCCACATAAATATTACCAGTGTTAGTCCAAATTATTTTTCATCGCATAATTTTCCAGCAATGATACAATGAATTTATATGAAGCAATCAAAAACAAAACTTAACTCACTGATAGATTTAGATGCTTATGGTATTGAGCTTCTCGCAGAAATACAATTAAAACCCAGTGACAAAGCAGTGGTCATTGCCCTTTCTGGTGACCTCGGTACTGGTAAAACAACTCTAGTGCAAACTATTGCCCGCGATCTTGGTATAACTGAAATAGTTACCAGCCCTACTTTTGTAATACTGAAGCAGTATGAAACCACTGATAAATATTTTTCTCAACTAATCCATTTAGACGCTTATCGGATAGAGAAAGTGGAGGAGATGCAACCATTAGGCTTTACTACCTTACTCAAACATCCTAATACTCTTATCTGTATTGAATGGGCTGAGCGAATAAAAACCTTATTACCTAAAGAGACTATATGGCTTAAGTTAGAAACTGATAGTAAAGGAACTCATCTAATTTCTAGACATGACAATCAATAAACCTGTTATAAAAAATAAAAAAGTTGAATGCAAAACTCTGGTGTTATTAGATGCCCATGCTATTTTACATCGTGCCTTTCATGCCTTACCAGATTTTTCTTCACCGTCAGGGGAGCCCACTGGAGCTCTTTATGGAGTGGTAGCCATGCTTTTAAAAATTATTGAAGAATTTAAGCCTGACTATATTGCTGCTTGTTTTGATCTTCCAGAACCCACTTATCGGCATGATGCTTTTGCGGACTATAAAGGTAAGCGAGCAAAAACTGATGACACGCTTATTACACAAATAAAACGCTCGCGCGATATCTTTGCCGTTTTTGGTATTCCTATCTATGAACTATCAGGTTTTGAAGCTGATGATATGTTGGGAACAATTGCTTTTCAAACTAAGAATGATAAAAACCTGACGGTAATTATTGCTTCTGGAGACATGGACACCCTTCAGTGTGTTGACAAAAAAAGAGTCCAAGTCTATACGCTAAAGAAGGGAATTAAAGATACAATATTATATGATGAAAAGACTGTTCTTGACCGTTATGGCTTTTTACCAAAATTAGTACCAGATTATAAAGGCCTAAGAGGGGATGTCTCGGACAACATTCCAGGAATTGTTGGTATTGGCGAAAAAACAGCTACTGATCTTATTACTCAATTTGGTTCAATTGACCAAATTTATCTAAAACTCAAAAAGAGCGAAGCTCCTTTTTTAACGGCTGGTATTAAACCACGAATTATAAAGCTACTAAAGGACGGAGAAGAAGAAGCTCGGTTTTCCAAAATGTTAGCTACGATTAGAACAGACGCCCCAATTACTTTTGTAGCCCAAAAAACACCCTGGCGAGAACGAGCCGACACTGATGCTATTTTAAGTTTGTTTAGCGAACTTGGTTTTCGCACTTTGGGCTCAAGAATAAAAACCCTCTTTGCTTTAGAGGAGGAAAATACTAAAAACCAATCAGGAACAAATATCCAGTCCGAGGAAATCAATCAAGCTGGAGTAATGTTGTGGTTATTAGAAAGTGACCGAACTAATGTCACTTTAGAAGATATTATTGATTACGGACGAGCTTATTTTGATACTACAGATTTTAAGGAAATCACTGCCAAATTAAAAGAAATGATTGAAGCGGAACCAGAGATAGCTAAAGTTTACAATGAAATAGAAAGACCACTAATGGCTGTCTTAGCTGAAGTAAATGCGACGGGTATTTTGCTTGATAAACCATACCTAGCCAAACTTTCTATCGTCATGCATACAGAATTGGATGCTCTAAGAAACACTATTTATCATCAAGCTGGAACAGAATTCAATATTAATTCACCTAAGCAAATGGGTGACATCTTGTTTGATACTTTAGGACTAAAACCTAAAAACCAAAAAAAAACAGCTGGTGGACAACGTTCTACCAAGGAATCAGAATTAGAAAAAATGAAAGAAGAACATCCGATTATTGGAGCTATTTTACGTTATCGGGAACTACAAAAACTTGTTTCAACTTATGTGGATAATTTACCACCTCTTGTGAGCGATGATGGACGTTTACGGACTACTTTTGTGCAAACTGGGGCAGCGACTGGTAGAATGGCTTCACAAAATCCCAATCTACAAAATATTCCTGTTCGTACCGAAGAAGGAAAAGCTATTAGAAAGGCATTTATTTCCGCTCCTGGCTACCAACTAGTTTCAATTGATTACTCACAGATAGAATTACGGATTGCCGCTATTTTGTCGCATGACTCAAAGCTAATTGATATTTTTCATCGGGGTGAGGATGTTCATACTGGAGTAGCAGTTAGAGTATTTGGTATTAATGCTGACGAGGTGACGAGAGAAATGCGTCGCAAGGCCAAGATTATTAATTTTGGAATTCTCTACGGCATGGGAGTAAATGCGTTGCGGGGAAATTTGGGTGAGGGTACTACCCGTGAGGAAGCACAGGAATTCCTTAACGCTTATTTTAATACTTTTACTAGATTGGCAGAATATCTTGAAGAAACTAAAGAATTTGCCAGACGAAACGGATATACTAAAACTCTCTTTGGTCGTAGACGACATTTTCCCGGCATCAAATCAACCGCACCATTTATTCGAGCACAAGCGGAACGTATGGCTATTAATGCCCCAATCCAAGGCACTCAAGCGGATATTATTCGGATTGCCATGAATCAAATTTATACTTATTTACATCAAGAAAATAAACAAACTATTGTGAAAATGTTGCTACAAGTACACGACGAATTAGTGTTTGAAATTAGAAATGATGTCTTAGATCAGGAATTGCCAAAATTAGTGATGATTATGAAAAGTGTTTTTGCCGACCATGATACT
>Ga0210053_1003427_pt1 | contig 12902 bp, 12 predicted proteins | sample CryGeymeta201512_FD_185467 | JGI IMG/M metagenome (GOLD analysis project Ga0210053, IMG submission 185467) | Groundwater microbial communities from Crystal Geyser aquifers in Utah, USA - Crystal Geyser metaG 2015-12 (SPAdes) (version 2) | ecosystem: Environmental > Aquatic > Deep subsurface >... | reverse complement strand
TTTTCATCACCCATACTGATCCAAGTATCGGTGTAAATGATATCAGCATTTGAAGCCGCTTGTTGGGGATCATCAGTCTCGATAATTTGACTATCATTTTTTCCGGCTATTTTTAAAGCTTTTTTAACTACATTTCGATTCATCCAATAATCTTTAGGGCAAACCGCTGTAAAATTCATCCCTAAAATACTTGAAGCTAATAGCAAAGAGTGGGGGATATTATTTTCACCATCACCAAAATAAACAATTTTTAACCCTTTAAATTTATTTTTAACTTCATATATAGTCAATAAATCAGCTAAAATTTGACAAGGATGTTCTAAGTCCGAAAGACCATTTATTACCGGTGTGGAAGAATATTTCGCTAATTCTTCAATTAATGAGTGTTTAAAAACACGAGCCATAATAATATCGGTCATCGATGAAGTGACTTTAGCAACATCCATTACCGATTCCCGCTTTCCCATACCAATATCAGCTTGCGTGAGGTTTATAGCGTGGCCTCCAAGTTGTGTCATTGCGGTTTCAAAAGAAACGCGGGTTCTAAGAGAAGGTTTTTCGAAAATCATCGTTAGTGTTTTATTTTTTAGGTACGGTATATTACCTCCATTGCTTATGAACTCTTCCTTTAGATTTATAGCAAGACCAATCAAATCAATGATTTCTTTTTTTGTAAAATCGGTGATAGAAAGAAAATCTTTTTTCATTTTTTTTGATTTGCCAGTTTCATCTGTAATGTATAAATTTCAGTGAATCCGGCACTGGCATTGACGTTAAAGCCATAACCTTCGTTGTTATTAAACGAAGTATGATCTAAGCCAAACTTCGATTTCATCGCCACCGGTTTGGCACTGCCTTTGTATAATTTAACCGTCACTTCACCGGTTACTTTTTCATTCATCTTATCATTAAAAGCGTTTATAGCTTTCATTACCGGGTCATACCACATAGCGGCGTAACAAAGATATGCCCATTTCGTGTCCATCGTTTCTTTAAGTTCATTTAGCATTCTGGTTGAAACATATTTTTCCAGATGTTTGTGGGCTTTAATTATGACGTGGGCAGCCGGCATTTCATAAATACCCCCGTTTTTAAGTCCAACCAGTCGGTCCTCAAACATATGAACGACTCCGACTCCATGAGCGCCTGATATTCTATTTAATTTTTCAATCAGCTTGGATAGCGGCATTTTTATTCCATTTAAAGACACAGGCATACCTTTTTCAAAAAATATTTTTACATATTCTTCTTTATCCGGCGCATTTGAAGCTAAGGTATAGGTCGTCAAAAATTTTTCAATCGGGGCAATCTTATTTGGTTCCTCAATTTCGCCTCCTTCCCATGTCATTCCCCACATATTGTCATCGACACTATATGGAAAATTAATACTGGCCGGTACGGGTATTCCATACTTTTGGGCATATTCTATTTCCTCATTTCGGTCCATAGCCCACTCTCGGACTGGAGCAATAATTTTGATACTTGGATCAAAAGATAAGATATATCCGTCAATACGGACTTGGTCGTTACCTTTTCCGGTACAACCGTGTGCGATTGAATCAGCTTTCTCAATTTTGGCAATTTCAACTGCTTTTTTGGCTAGCACCGCCCGGCCCATCGGGGTAGATAAATGATAATCACCTTGATAGGAAGCGTTGGCTTTAATTCCATAGGATAAAAAATCTTCGGCAAACTCCTGCTTTGCATCAAGAACGATTGCCTTAACAGCACCAAACAAGAGTGCTTTTTGTTTGACTGCTTCCAAGTCATCTTTTTGTTGTCCTATATCTAGGGTCAATGTAATAACCTCGGCTTTATAATGGTCTTGAATCCATTTGAGCATTACTGATGTATCAAGTCCACCTGAATACAACAGCAGAACTTTTTTAACTTTTCCAAACTGCGCTTCGTAAGACGCAACTTTAATATACGATGTTTTGTTTTTCATAATAAAAAATAAATTAATAATTATTGGTTAGCTATATTATTTGGCTCGCCTGAGAGAAGAGGAAATTGAATCAAGTTTTAAATTATTTGTTCCACCAGAATGATTAGATTTTTTTAAAAAAGAAACCGGATCAGGAGACTTTATATTCTTTAAGTTATTTTTTATTTGCAAATAAGCCTCTCGGAATGGAAGACCTTTTTTAACAAGCTCATAAGCATAGTGTGTAGAATATATTTCCGGTGAACAACTTTTAATCAAAATATTCAAGTTAGGTTTGATGGAATTAACAGTTAACATAACCACATCGATTGTTTGCAGGGTAATTTCAAATGATTCCATAAATGGTTTTTTTGTTTGACCAAAGTCTGCATTATATCCAGATGGTAGGCCGGCAGTCATTGATGAAAGCAATTGTTGATTAGAAATAACAACGTGAGTTTTAGATCGAACATATTCCATTAAATCAAGATTTTTTTTCTGAGGCATGATACTTGAGCCGGTACAAATAGACTCGTCAACTTCAAAAAAATTAAATTCGCTAGTGGTGAAAAGCAGTAGGTCTTGAGCAAATCGGGACGCACACAACATTATTTGAGTTAATACTTGAATAATAGACAATTGTATTGTTGGTCGGGAAATTTGACAATAAAGAGCATTATTCTGAACTTTAGAAAAACCTAAAAGTTTTGCAGTTAATTCTCGATTGATTGGCAAACTTACCCCGTATGCAGCACCAGAACCCAAGGGTGATTGATCATTCAATTTGTAAACAGATTTTAACATTTCAAGTTGATCCACTAATTGTTCAGCAAAGCTTCCGGCCCACATTCCGACTGATGAAGGCATAGCTTTTTGCATATGAGTATAACCAGGCATCGGCACGAATTCATGTTTTTTTGCAAATTTTATAAATGCTTCAATTAATTGATGGGTTGAAGTATCTATATTTGATAATTTTTCTTTACTATAAAGACGTAAGTCGACTGAGATCTGGTCATTTCGACTTCGACCGGTATGAATTTTTTTACCTAAATCACCCAATTTTTCAGTAAGATAATTTTCAATTTTAGTATGTACATCTTCATCTTCTTCGACTATTTCAAAATTACCATTTTTGTACAAATTAATAATTTCAATCAAAACTTTATTTAACTTTTTAAATTCATCTTCCTTTAATATTCCAATTTTTGACAACATTTTTGCATGAGCAATTGATCCGTAGACATCATAAATGACAAGTGAGTTGTCCAGCTCAACACCTTCTTTAAAACAATATTTATCGACTAACTTATTTGATTTTGTTTTTGTGTTTTTCCAAAGTTTTTTCATAATTTTAAATTTAATTTATAATTTTCCCCAAAAAAAATCCCCGGGTCTTATCCGGGGTTGATAATAACTTTTTACTCTTTTTAGCACATAAAAATACTACCCTCCCCAAAGAGTCGCCTGACGGACGAATTGGATACAAATAGTACTTTTAACATGAAGTTATTATATCATACTTTTTTAAAAATCAACGTGTTAAAATAAAGTTATGACAAACATGAAAGGTAAGTTATCACTTCTTTTAATATTGGTCCTGTTGTTTGTAGCTTTTATTGCGGTGCGTTTTTTTATTTTAGATAAACAAAATGAATACGGAAAGATGAAAATAGTTTCTTCTCCAACAGCAAGTATTTTTTTAAATAGCGCCTTCATAGGAAAAACACCATTTGAAGATAAATACAAAGTTGGTGAATATTTACTAAAATTAATTCCGGAAACAACCGCGAGTGACACTGCTTCATGGAACGGCAAAATTAATATTTATAAGAATGCCTTAACGTATGTAAATCGTGAATTAGGCTCATCAGATATTGCCTCAGCCGGTGAGATATTTACAACAGTAAAGATGACCAAAAAACCATCAAATCCCGAATCAGGAGAAATTTATGTTGAGACGGAACCTCAAGGAGCTATTGTTACTTTAGATAATGATGAAAAAGGAGTAGCCCCCGCTTTAATGGAGAATGTTACTAGAGGCGACCATGAACTATCAGTCTTTATGCCGGGATTTTTCAGAAGAACACAAAAGATTAATGTTGATCCAGGGTATCGAGTCAATGCTACTTTTAAGCTCGCAATTGACCAAAGTTCATCATTTGCCAAAGAGCCGGATGATAAAACAAAGACAGCCAGCAGTAGCGGAGATACAAATAGCAAAATCTATGTAAAAATAAAATCAAACGATCAAGGTTGGCTTAGAGTAAGAGTTGATGGTGCAATTAATGCCTCAGAATCAGCCAAGGTTAAACCTGGTGAGAAATATGAATTTTTGGACGAGAAAACCGGTTGGTTTAAAATTAAATATAACGATAATAAAGACGGATTAGTTTCAGGAGACTTTACTGAAGGCTGGGTATCTTCGGAATACTCTACTAAAGAATAAAAGAATTTTATTTCTTCTTCCAGATAAACTTGTTATAAAGAATATAAGAATAGGGGATGATGATGAAGGTGATGATTAAGATTTTATAAATAATCCAGGAACCGTTGTTGTCTCCAATAAATTTTAATGCCAAACTTAGTCCAACACCTTGAATAATGATTGAACCGGAAGAAACAAAATTGAAAGTTACAAATTTAATTAGATAAGCAAAAAACCCGCCAACAATTTTTTTATCTTTAAAACTCCAAAAATTATTGAGCATGAAGTTAAAAAAAATAGCCACTTCAGCGCTATACATATTGGCTGGCGCTTTAGTGATATGTAATTTATTAATAAATAAATAAGCAAAGCCAAAATCTACTGCAAAACCGATTAAACCAACAATGACAAATTTTATAAATTGCGAATGTACAAAAATATAAGTCAGTATTTGGAATATATATTGAGAAACAAATATTTTGGATTTGCCATATTTTCTGTCAATAAAATTATTGGGAATTTCTGCCAACTTTGCCCCTTTTTTAATAGCATAATCCAACATAGCAATTTGAAAAACATATCCCGAATAATTTTCTATATGATCAAGGGCATCTTTTATTAACCAGATTTTTATGGCACGATAGCCATTTGTCCATTCGTGTATTTTCGGCTTCATGAACCCTAGGCGAATGACCCAGTTCGCTATAAACGATAGTATCTTTCTGTGAATTCCCCAATCTTTTGGAATCGAACCACCCTTGATATAGCGGGCTCCAACGACAAAATCAGCTCCTTTAGCAATTTCATTTAGAAATAGTGGGATATCATTTGGATTATGAGAGAAGTCAGCATCCATTTGTATGATAATAAATGGCTGAATGTGTTCGATCGCATAAACAAATGCTTGATGGTAAGCCTTACCTAATCCCTCCTTCTTCGTCTCAAGCAAATAAATTTTTTTAGGAGATTTTTTATGAAGATCTTTAACTATTTTGGCAGTATCATCAGTTGATGAACTGTCATTAACAAGTACTTCAATTTCCCAATTTTGGAGTTTATCATTTTGTAATAAAATATCTTCGATTAATTTTTTAATAAAACCTGCTTCATTATAGGTTGGAAGAACAACAAGCGCTTTTTTCATATTTTGCTAAAATAATTAATTGTTTTTAATAACCCTTCTTCAAGTGCAACTTTTGGCTCCCAACTTAATATTTTTTTAGCTTTTGTAATATCAGGACAGCGTCTTTTTGGGTCATCGGCTCCAATTTCTTTAAATACGATTTCTGATTTAGAACCAACTAATTTTTTTATTATATCAGCAATTTCAAGAATTGTCTTTTCGTTAGGATTTCCAATATTAATGATTTCTCCGGAAATATTTTCAGTCATTGCTAAGGAATATAAACCTTCAACCATATCTGAGACATAGCATAAAGATCGAGTCTGTTTTCCATTGCCGTAGATTGTCAATGGCTGATTGTCTATTGCCTGATTGACCAAGTTTGAGACAACCCGACCATCGTTCTTTTTCATGAATGGTCCATAGGTATTAAAAATGCGGGCAATTCTAATATCTTTTTTATATCTTCTGAAATAGGCCATCATAAGGGCTTCGGCAAATCTTTTTCCTTCATCATAACAAGAGCGAAGACCGACTGGATTAACGTGTCCAAAATAACTTTCTTTCTGCGGATGTTCCAGCGGGTCACCGTAGACTTCAGAGGTTGAGGAAAAAACTAATGTCTTGCTGTTACTTTTTATAAAGAAATCCAATATATTCATTAAACCCAGACTATTTGCTTTAAGAATCTCTATTGATAGGTTTATAAAATCCTTAGGGGAGGCAGGGGAGGCAAGATCATAAATAATATCAAAACTTGGAGGATTAGAAAAATCAAAGTTTGTAACGTCTTCTTCAATTATTTTTAGATTTTTATTATTTATTTCAGACTTAAGATTTTTTTTACTCCCGGTGACAAAATTATCAATGACAATAACTTCATCATTTTTTGCAAGATGAAATTTTGATAGGTGAGAACCTATAAAACCGGAGCCACCAGTAATTAGAATATTCATAAAAAACAATTAAACGGTTAAAACTTAAACAGTTAAAAAAACTATTAAACCTTAAACATTAAATATTTTTTTATTTAACAGTTTAGTGTTTAAAAGTTTATTTAGGTTTTAACAGTTTAATATTTAAAGTTTACTGTCTCCCTATCGAATAATATTTAAATCCCATTTTTTTAAGATCAGAAGGGTCATAAATATTTCTTCCATCAAAAATAGTTGGGTTAGCCATTTTCTTTTTAACTTTATTAAGATCAATTTGCCTAAATTCATTCCACTCGGTGACAATTATTAAGGCATCAACCTTACTTACAGCTTGATACGGATCCTTGCTATAGGAGATTTTATCAGCAAATATTTTTTTAATATTATTAGTTGCTTCTTGGTCGTAAGTATTTATCTGGAAACCTTGTTCTAGTAATTTTTTAATTATAAAAACAGAAGGAGCAAATCTTATATCATCAGTATTAGGTTTGAAACTTAGACCCCAGATGGCGACTTTTTTTCCGGGAGAATACTTAATAATTTTTTCCAAAAAATTCTCTTGAGCCTTTGTATTTATATTTTCGATTGCTGTAAGTAACTGAACATCGATTAAAGATCTTTTTCCTATATCCAAAAATGCTTTCACATCTTTTGGCAAACAAGATCCGCCATATCCAAGACCAGGGTTTAAAAATTTTTTACCGATCCGCGCGTCAATTCCAACTCCGGCCAAAACCTCATCAACATTAGCACCTGTCTTTTCACAATAAAATGAAATGAGATTGGCAAACGATATTTTACTAGCCAAGAAAACATTAGATGCATATTTAATCATCTCAGCCGAAGATAAATTTGTAATCACTCTTTTCCCGTTGATTGGTTTATGAAGCTCAGTGAGTTTTTCAATGGCACGTTTATTATTAGAACCAATGACTACTCGATCAGAATTAATTGTATCGGAAATTCCTGTACCTTCCCGCAAAAATTCAGGGACTGACGCAACAGCAAAATCAGCCTGTTTAGATTTATGTTTACTGATAATAACTTCTATTTTTTTGTTAGTACCAACGGGGACGGTACTTTTACAAGAAACGACCGTAAACTTACTTTTTAAGTTTTTTCCTATATTGCGAGTGACTTCAATAACCGCCGTTAAATCAGCCTCACCGGTTTCTTTTGGGGGAGTGCCAACGGTAATAAAAATTATCTCTGATTCGGGAATAGCTTTTGCGTAATCTAAGGTAAAAAAAATTCTTTTTGCTTGAATGTTTTTTTGTAACAGTTCTTTTAATCCTGGTTCATAGATAATTGGATCACCGTTTTTCAGGCGGGCTATTTTTTCCTTTGTGTGTCCTATTACCCAAACATGATTTCCAAAATCGGCTAGCACACAGGCAGTTACAAGTCCAACATAACCATGACCGACGATTGTGATTGTCATAAGGTTTTATTTTACAATTGTTTTTTTATTTCTTCCAGTCCTTCGCTAAATGATTTAACTTTCCAAAAATTATTTTTTTTACTTCTAACATCGGCAAATTGTGGTAGTTGAGCTTTTCCTTGCACATATTCCTCATATGTAGTTTTTCCAATAAGAGATTTATCAAGTCCGAAGGTTTCGGCAACTTTTATAGCTGCGTCATATGGAGACAGAGATTGACTGCCTACTAAATGATAAATTTCCTGGGAAAAATTATTAAATAAATATTTTAATCCATAAGCAATATCGTCAATAAAGGTAGGAGTCATTAGGGAGTTGGTGATCATTGATAAAGGTTTTCCATTTTCTAAATATGATTTAAATGTTCTAAAAAAATCTTTCTTTAATTCATAGTTAGCTCGGTAAGGATAAGCGATCCGAACAATCATGGCTTGTCCTTTAAGAATTTTTTCACCTTCATATTTCGATTGAGCATAAATTCCTATAGGATTTGGGATTGAATCTTCGACGTAAGGAGGTGTTGTTCCATCAAAAACAAAATCGGTAGAAACGTAAATAAATTTTTTTTGTTTTTGTTTGACCACTTCAAAAACATTTCTCGTCCCTTCGACATTAATATTAAAACAAAGATCTTTATTCGTTTCAGCTCCGGGAACATTGGTGTATGCAGCTAAATGAAAAAAAATATCAAAATTCAAATCTTTTAAAGTATCATCAACCTGTTTTTTATCGGTAATATCCATCGAAGCTTGAGCCAAAGGAACAAACTCGAAATCATTTTTAAGAAGTTCGATTATTCGTGAGCCGACCAAACCATCAGCACCTGTTAAGGCAATTTTCATCATAAATATTAAAGATTAAATATTAAATCTTAAAGAAATATTAAAGATTAAACAGTTAAAAAAAACGTTTTTAGTTTAATATTTAACAGTTTAAAAATTATTTAACCTTTCAAATTTAAGATTTAAGATTTTTCCACCACTTTCTAGTATTAACATACCAATCTACCGTTATCTTCAGATATTCATCAAAGTTATATTCCGGTTTCCAACCTAGTTCCTTATTAATTTTTGACCAATCGATAGCATATCTTCGGTCATGTCCAAGTCGGTCTTTAACAAACTCAATTTGGGATTCTTCTTTTCCCATAATTTTCAAAATTTTCTTAATAATGTCTATATTAGAAATGTCTTCAGTTAATCCTCCAATCAGATATGTTTCCCCAATTTTTCCTTTTTGTAAAATTAAATCTATCGCTTTACAATGGTCTTCGACATACAGCCAGTCACGGACATAAAGTCCATCGCCATATATAGGGACCTTTTTTCCTTCAATGATATTAGTTATTGCCAAAGGAATTAATTTTTCCGGAAATTGGTAGGGACCAAAATTGTTAGAACAATTCGAGATTGTGGTGGGTAGGTTGTAGGTAGTAGCGTAAGAACGAACTAAATGATCCGAAGATGCCTTCGAGGCAGAGTAGGGACTATGTGGATTATATGGAGTCGCATCATTAAATTTTTCCTTGGAATTTAATGGGAGCGCCCCAAAAACTTCATCGGTTGAGATATGATGAAATTTTTTTGTTTTATATTTTAATGCGGCTTCAAGCAAGACATAAGTTCCCTCAATATTTGTTTTGATAAAGGGAGCTGGGTCCATTATTGAGCGGTCAACATGGGATTCGGCAGCGAAATGAACTATAGTATCGGTTTTTTCGGTTAACGTGTTAACGAGTTGCGGGTTGCAAATGTCACCTTGGACGAATTCGTAGTTGGGGTTTTTTTCAATTGACTTTAAATTTTCCAGATTGCCGGCGTAGGTTAATTTGTCTAAATTAACAATTTTGTCTTGGGGATATTTTTTCAACCAATAAAGAATGAAATTTGACCCTATAAATCCCGCTCCGCCTGTAACAAGTAATTTCATTAATAAAATTATATCAAATTAAATCTAAAAACAGTTTTGCTATAATACTTTCTTAAGTATGAAGGAACTAGTAAAAAAAGCCTTGAAAAGACAATATAAACCGTTAAATATTGTTGAAATTTCAAAAAAGAGGTTGATAGGAAATTATAGATATTTATCTTCTCTAAATCATAAAATTAAAGTAGCTCCAGTTTTGAAAAGTAATGCTTATGGTCATGGAATAGTTGAAGTTGGATCAATCCTGGATAAATTAAACCCGGTATTTTTTTGTGTTGATAGTATATATGAAGCTTATCAATTGTTGAAGGCTAAAATAAAAACTCCACTTTTGATTACGGGTTATATCAATCCAAATAATCTAAAGTTTAAGAAACTGCCCTTTTCTTATTCTATATTTGATGTTGAACAACTTCGGGGAATTTTGAAATATCAATCCCAGGCAAAAGTACATCTGTTCATTGATACTGGCATGCATAGGGAGGGACTACGGGTTGATGAGCTAGAGAAATTTTTAGAACAATTGAACAATGAAGAAAAAAATAGTATCAATGGTCTGATGTCTCATTTGGCATTTTCAGAAGAGCCAAAAAATATTGATACTAAGAAACAAATAGTTCAATTTAAGTCAGCGATGAAGATATTAAAAAAATATTCTATCTTTCCAAAATGGATTCATTTTGGCAACTCCTCAGGCTTGTTAAATAACAAAAAATTAGGGCTATCTTTTACAAATGTTTCAAGGACAGGGTTGGCTTTATATGGGATAAGTTCAATTAAAAATAAAGGACTCAAACAGGTGTTGCAGCTAAAGACTCACGTGATTCAAGTAAAAAAAATCAAACGAGGAGAAAAAGTCGGATACGATTTTACTTATGAAGTAAAAAAAGATGGGCAAATTGCTGTTCTGCCAATTGGGTATAACGACGGAATTGATAGAAGATTATCTGATAAAGGAGTTGTCCTGATAAAAAATAAAACCTGTCCCATTATCGGTCGGGTAAGTATGAATTTGATGGTTGCTGACATTACGTTAGTTAAAAATATCAAAATTGGAGATGAAGTAATTATATTCTCAAATAATGAATCTGAAAATAATGTTGTTAGTTCTGCAAAAAAAATTGGAGAAATTCCTTATGGAATATTAGCCCACTTAGAAAGAAGTACAAAAAGAAAAATTATTTGAAATTTTTTCAAGTGACAGTGATTTTTTATTACGTGATATAATAAAGCATATGAAACAAGATATAAGTAATATTATTCAAATACTTCAGAGTTATCAGGTAAAAAAAGCGGCCTTTTTTGGATCTTATGCTCGAGGGGATAATAATGAAAAAAGTGATATCGATATTCTTATTGAACCAGCTAAAGGAACCACTTTGTTTGACATGGCCGGGATGCAAATTGATCTTCAAAATAGTTTAAAAAAATCAGTAGACATAGTAACTTATGGAAGTATCAATCCGATGCTTAAAGATAATATTCTAAAAGATGAGCAAGTAATTTATCAAATATGAAAAAGGATAATTTGTTATTTCTTAAACATATTTTGGTCGCAATTGAAGATATTGAGGAATTTATAAAAGATACTGCTTCGGTGGAAGATTTTGTTACTGATAAAAAAACTCATAGCGCAATTCTTCGCAGTTTTCAAGTAATAGGAGAAGCTACTAATAACCTAGATGAAAATTTTATCGAATCAAATACTGATGTCGAATGGGAAAAGGTGATTGGGATGAGAAATTTTATTATTCATGAATATTTTGGAGTAGATTTAAATATTGTTTGGGATACAATTAAAGAAGATTTACCAACATTCAAAGAAAATGTAAAAAAATTACTTCAAAAGTCTACGATTTAATTTTAGCTGAGGTTGGTTTATTAGATTTTCAAGTACCAACCAACGCTTCTTTTTAACGGTGTGAGAAACATCGTCTTTGAAAACTTTAGTGGCGGCGGTATTAAACCGCGGGGAATATCTTGAAACATAAGCCCAACTGAACCCAACTTTCTTGCAGAGTTTAACTGTATTTTCAAATTCCGCGTCCGTTTCTCCACAAAATCCCACAATTATATCTGTAGTTAATTTTAAGTTTTTGATTTTTGATTTTAATTTAGCAACGAGATTCAAATATTCGGCACTTGTGTACCATCGGTTCATTCTTTTTAAAACATTATCGTCGCCAGATTGAACAGGGAGATGTAATGTGTGGCTTATGTTTTTGTTTTTAGCAATAACATCAACTAGCTCATCAGAGAAATCCCAAGGGTTGCTAGACATAAATTCGACCTTTTCAAAGCCCATTTGTGCTATTTCATTGAGAAGGTGGGGGAATAGGGTAGGAATACGGTGGCGACCTAAATGTTTAACAAAGACTGGTTTATAATTTTTAATTTTAAATTTTAAATTTTTATTCAAATATAAATTTTTCATTTCTAATTTTTCAAAATACGTTTTATCCATATCTCTCATTACCTGAACGTTTTTTTCACCAACAAGTAGATCGGTTCCGTAAGAATTAACGTTTTGACCCAATAGCATTATATTCTTATAGCCTTTATTTTTAAGTTCAAGACATTCGGCAACTATATCCTCATAAGGTCTACTGATTTCCCGACCACGAGTGAAAGGGACGATACAGAAGGTGCAAAAATTATTACATCCATTGGAAATTGGTACCCAAGCACTTACCTTATCAGTGCGTACTGGTGGTAAATTAAATCCAACTTCTTCGATTGGCATAAATTCATCCGCATTTAACATTCTACTTTTAAGGGTTTTTAGATATTTACCGGTTTTATCCCGATAAACAATACCGATCATGCATCCGGTGATTATTATTTTGAAAACTTGACCTTTTTTTATTTTTGATTCTTTTATCTTTCCGAGATTGTTCACTAGTCCGTATACACGGTTTTCAGCGGTCTGTCTGATCATACAGGTATTGATAATGACGTAGTTTGCGCTTTTATAGCTTCGGGCTTTTGTATATCCACGTGATTTAAAATCAGCCTCTATCCTTTCTGAATCGGCATGGTTTTGCTGACAACCAAAGGTCTTGATGTAATACTTCATAAAATTACTAATTTCTAATTATTCTAATTGACCTAAATAATTTCCA
>Ga0210053_1003424_pt1 | contig 12912 bp, 13 predicted proteins | sample CryGeymeta201512_FD_185467 | JGI IMG/M metagenome (GOLD analysis project Ga0210053, IMG submission 185467) | Groundwater microbial communities from Crystal Geyser aquifers in Utah, USA - Crystal Geyser metaG 2015-12 (SPAdes) (version 2) | ecosystem: Environmental > Aquatic > Deep subsurface >... | reverse complement strand
TGCATGCAAACCTATTACACGGGCGATCTGATGAGCTTACCGACCTTGGATGTCATGATTGAAATAGAAAAAAGAATCGGCCATCGCGTAAAACTGGATGATGTTGCAAAGGCGACGCTCGGAGTAGGGAAGAGTGGCCACGGACTTATGGCGGTGGAATATTGGAAAAATGGAGAAATAGATAAGCTCCGCGATTATTGTCTGCAAGACGTGCGCGTGACTCGCGATGTCTATGAACATGCTCTTAAAAATGGATTTGTTTGTTACACGGATCGCCAAGGCGCTGCTCAAGAAGTTTCTATGCCCATCGAACTTCCTGAGCCGGACCAACGAACGGCTATCAACTTGTCCCTCGGGCTTTAGAAAGATTGAGTTATCCACAATTTTGGGTTTTTCAACATAACAAACCACTACATGTTGTGCTATAATCATTTTTGTACCACAACATATAGTTATTTAGCTTAATTCCTTGTTTTATTCGTTTTACCGTTTTTCAAAATCGGCATTTTGTTTTTTTGTCTCTCAAACATCCCCATGAATACTTCAAATCCTATGCAAGACCCTATAACACAGCCACATACCGCAAGCGGTGATTTTATTCCGCGCCGACGCCGACTCGCCGACGAGCGCAAAGCGATTACTCATAAATTTCAAATTGGAAATAAAACCGAAGGCTATATAACGGTCGGCTTGTATGAAGATGGACAACCGGGAGAAATTTTCATCACCCTTTCTAAAGAGAGCACGAGCATTGCCGGACTTATTGATTCATTCGCAACCGCCATTTCGATCAGCCTTCAGTATGGCGTACCGCTTAAAGTTCTTGTAAACAAATTCGCCCACGCAAAATACGAACCTTCCGGACCTACACAGAACCCGAATATCCCTCAGGCAAAATCCGTTGTTGATTATATCTTCCGCTGGCTCGCGCTCAAATTTCTCACTCCGGAAGAACGTCATGCGATCGGGATTCATCAAGAAGAGGGGACGAACACGCATACGGACACGCATCAGCACACAGAATCCATGTTTACGAAAATAGATTCGTAAATCTTTCCGATCCATTTAATTCCGTTTGTGCTTTTCTTATGAGCCAGCTTTTCGGCGCCTGCCCAATCCTTACCCATCGCAAATTTTATCGTCCATTCGAATACCCGGAGTTTTTCGAGTACTTCCGCCAGCAAAACCAAGCGCACTGGCTTCCGACGGAAGTCCCTATGGAGTCTGATATTGCAGACTATCGTTTTCGACTCTCCGCGGAAGAGAAAAATCTCGTCATTCAAATTCTTCGCTTTTTTACCCAAGGCGACATTGAAGTAAACAATAATTACAACTCCAATCTCATTCCATCTTTTCCAAAGCCGGAAATTAAAATGATGCTTTCCGCTTTTGCCGCCATGGAAAGTACGCATGTTTGGGCTTATTCCTATCTGAATGATTCACTCGGTCTTCCTGAGAAAGAGTATTCCGCTTTCTTGGAATATGAATCCATGAAGAACAAGTACGACTACATTCAGAACTTTGATGTAAGTGCCGTGGAAGAGCTTGCCGTAAACCTTGCGGTATTCGGAGGATTTATGGAGGGCGTAAGTTTATTTGCTTCTTTCGCCATTCTGATGAACTTCCCGCGTCTTGGAAAATTGAAGGGCGTCGGTCAAATCGTTACCTGGAGCATCCGCGATGAAACCCTGCATTCGAATGGAGTCTGTCATCTTTTTCGACAAATTGTTCAAGAGAATCAGTATATTTGGACGGATGCTCTGCGCGATCGGCTCTATCATGCCTGTGATGACATGGTAAAACTTGAAGATCATTTTATTGATACCTGTTTTTCCATGGGCGCCGTGCCCGGATTGAAGCCAGAAGAAGTGAAACAATACGTTCGCTTCATTGCCGATAAGCGTTTGAACAATCTCGGCCTTGATAAGGTTTATAAGGTTGCGAATCCACTGAGCTGGCTCGACATCATGATCAATGCAAAAGAACATGCAAACTTCTTTGAAAATCGCGCGACGGAATATGCTAAAGGAGCCGTTGTCGAAGATTGGACATGATAAAAGATTCCTGTTCATTATTTAAACGCGTACTTCTGTTACTCTATGCAATACCAAAACACCATTGAAGCTCTTTCTGACAACAACCTTGTCGCCGCGCGGGACATGCTCCTTACAGATATTATGGAACAGACGGCTGACCGCGCCTCTTGGGACTCTAGATACTACATCACCGATCGCATGATTCAGGAAAGCATTCCTCTAGATCATGCGCGTTCTAAGCTGATCAGCTATTTCGGAATGGAAAATCTTCGCGACCGCTATTTCTTAAAAGATGAACAAGGAAATATCTTGGAAAATCCGCAAACGTTTTTCGCGCGCGTATCAACCGGAATGGCTCGCGGCGATCAAACCTTTGCACATCAGCTCTACGAGATTATTAGCCGTCAATGGTTTATTCCGGCAACGCCTGTTTTGATGAACATCGGCACCAAAAAGGGGCTGCCCATTTCCTGTTTCCTTAACACCGTTCCGGATACGCTTGAAGGCATTTTTGATTTGTATCGCGAAAATGCTTTTCTCTCCAAATATGGCGGCGGCATTGGAACGGACTGGTCACAGATGCGCGGACAAAACGCGCCCCTTAAAAAGAGTGGACTGCGTTCTTCCGGGGTTATTCCTTTCTTGAAAATCATGGACTCGGAAACGCTTGCCATTTCTCGCAACTCCACACGCCGAGGCGCTGCCGCAGCGTATCTACGTATCGATCATCCGGACATTGAAGACTTTCTTGAAATACGGAAGCCAACCGGAGGAGATATCGACCGCAAATGTCTCAATATCAATCACGGCGTGGTGATTACGGATGAGTTTATGCGCGCGGCAAAAGAAAATCGCGAATATGAGCTGGTTGATCCGCATTACAAGACCGTGTCAAAAAAACTGAATGCACAGGAGATGTGGCGCAAGATTCTTACCATGCGCGCGGAAACAGGGGAGCCGTACATTGTTTACATCGACACGGTAAACAAAGCCGTTCCGGAGCATCACAAAGAACAAGGGCTCTTTGTACGACAAAGCAATCTTTGTACGGAAATTGTTCTTCCTACGAATGAGGAGCGCACCGCTGTTTGCTGCCTTGGAAACTTAAACCTTGAACGCTGGGATGAATGGAAAGACAAAGCGGATGAAGTCTGTGGGCTCGCTGTAAAAGCCCTTGATAATAATCTTGAGTCCTTCATTGAGTTAGCTGATCCAGTTGAATTCAAAAAACCGGTTTTCTCCGTCACACATGAGCGCTCTATCGGCCTCGGTGTTATGGGATATCACGGGTATCTCATGAGCAAAGCTATTCCCTTTGAAAGCGTCATGGCACGCAATATCAACAAGGAAATATTTTCCACCATTCAAAAGCAGGCACATGCCGCTTCAACCGCATTAGCGGAAGAACGCGGACTCCCTCTCGACGGAGGAACGCGACGAAATACCTATGTCACTTCTATCCAACCGACGGCTTCCACTGCTTTCATCTGCGGACAGGCAACGCCATGCGTTGAACCCATTGCAGGAAACGCTTATCTTCAAAAAACGCTTTCCGGAAGTTTCCTCGTGAAAAACAAACATCTCGAAGCGGTTCTTACGAAGAAGGGAATCAATACAGATGAAACTTGGAAGAAAATCATCGCCGACAAAGGCAGTGTACAAGAACTTGAAGGGCTCTCGGATGAAGAAAAGGCTGTTTTTCGCACCGGATATGAAATGAATATGCGCGAAATCGTGCAACAGGCGGCTGACCGACAGCCTTATATCGATCAAGCGCAGTCGCTTAACCTCTTTTTTCCAACGCCTATCAGTGGAAAATACTTGCATGAAGTGCATTTGATGGCTTGGGAGCTTGGAATAAAAACGCTTTACTACCTCCGATCGGCCGCACCGATTCAAGCGGACAGCATTAATGCGGTAAGCGTGAAGCGAGATCTCGCAAACGAAGAGTGTGCCGTTTGCCAATAAGAAAAAACATCCCAATGCGCATTGGGATGTTTTTTTGGCAGAGCAGCTTGAAGCAAATTCAATTCGTCTTCCCAGTTCCAAAGGAACCTGCGTTGTTTTGAATCATCATGAAGCATGCTATTCTATTCTTTCAGCGGGAAGCATCCGCATACATCCGATACAGGGGGAGGTTATAGACATTGAAATCACAAGCGGTCTTGTTTTCGTAAACAATAACGAAGTCCTTCTCAATGTAAACGAACGCGGTTACGTAAAGCAGCTTTAAAATGACAATTTCAGTTAAAGAAGTTAAGATAGCTCTATTATGAAAGAAATCAACTCTATTCTAAAATCGCTAGGACTTGCGGAAAGTGAAATTAAAATTTATCTTGCCGCTCTTAAGTATGGGGCTAGTACAGTTGTACAGCTTGCGAAATACACAGGACTCTCCAGACAGGCCTGCTATGTTAGCATCGAACAAATGACGGACAGAGGACTCATATCTAGCGTTCAACATGGAAAAAAGCGTCTCCTTTCCGCCGAGCCGCCGGATAAGCTCCTTGCGTATGCGAAGCGAAAAGAGCTTGAAATGAAGGAGCGTATCAATGATCTAAAAGAACAGCTTCCGAAGCTCAAACTTCAAATCGGGGGTGAAAAGCCCGTCATCCGCCTCTATGAAGGCAAGGAAAGTATTCAAGCCTTTTTGGCTGATATACAAAAGGATCGTCCAAAAGAAGTTTACGAGATCGCGGACATCGATGCATTCACTACCCTGATCCCCACAGAAGAGCTAGCTCCCACTAGAAATCTCCTGACTCGCATCCGTTCTAAGGTACATACGCTTTATGCTAAAACGGGTAATTTTGTAACCCCCGAGCCTGAAGCGCGCCATTCGCTTCCAAATGACATGAAGGATTTTAAATCGAACATTACTGTGTATGGAAACAAGGTTGCTCTCGTCTCTTTGGAAGGAAAACTGTATACCGTCATTATTGAAGACGCACATATTGCAGAAGGTTTACGCATTCTTTTTAAGAATGGACTCAAGGGACTGAAGAAATAAAAAAAGCCGCGGTTAAGGACTTCTCCTTTTCCGCGGCAGAGGCTTGGCCTCCAAGGTATGTTACTTGGCTGAGTGAAAGCTGAACGGCTACATTGACAATGCACGGGTCTAATGAGGATTCATTGGATACGCATCAAAATCCGAGTTATGACCGACGTTAACCGTACGGCGACTCTTGAAATTCATCACTGTCTCGTGACGGAATTTAGCGTGGTGCTTATCAGTGAAAACCGGTCATCTCAGCCTCCTTCCGAACCCTTGGTTCACCGTCTCCTGGTTTCCCGAGGCGACATAAAGCACTGTGCCATAAAATGACACTTTTGTCAAGTTGTTTTAGACATTATTCGTCCATCATGTCGTCCAGTATCCCTGGCTTTTCTTCGCGGCGCATTTCACGTTCAAGACGATCCAGTTCTTCCAATTCATCAACAATTTCAATCCCTTCTTCTTCGTTCTCCTCTTTCTCCTCCTCTTCTTCCTCCTCTTCTTCTTCGTTCTCCTCTTCTTCTTCCTCGTCGTTTTCAATATCGAGATTCATGGCGGTGAGGTTCGTTTCTTCGTCATCATCAAGACCGGTCATGTCTCTGTCCCATGAGCTTGGTCGAGATGAAATTTTGGTGTTGAGTGACATATACAAACGTGGCTATGCGTTATCGAGCGCGAACATAACACATGGGTACAATAAAGTGGACTGTGGATAATATTCTTTAAGAGATACCCCTTTTTAACCGCTCTGAGGAAGATTTGCAAGAGCGGCTTCACAAGGTACACTGGGACGACATTATGGACATGCAATATCTCATCATTCTCGGCGTTGTTGGTGCCGGGTTCCTTATACTCGGTGGCCTTATTTTATCGCTTTCCCGCGGGAAAAACAGGGAAGAAGGGCCAGCAACAGACAATCTTCTTCTTATCCAGCAGCGGCTTGATACGCTTGACCGAGAAATGCGAGGTTCGCTTTCTGAGAGCGTAAAACACCAACAAACGGCCAGCCATCAAATGACCGGAGCGGTACGCGACGTGACAGAACGCCTTGTGAAAATTGAAGAGACAAATAAACAAATTTTGAATTTTTCCGGCCAGCTTGAGCAGCTCCAGCGCGTCCTCACGAATCCGAAACAGCGTGGAATTCTTGGCGAGTATTTTCTTGAAACGCTTTTGAAAAATATTTTCAGCCCTGAGCAGTACCAGATGCAATATAAATTCAAAGATGGAGAAATCGTCGATGCGGCTTTATTTGTGCGCGACAAAGTTGTTCCGATTGATTCAAAATTCAGCTTGGAAAATTATAACCGCCTTGTTGAAGCGGAGACGAGGGAAGAACGCGACAAATATGAACGCGCTTTTATCAATGATTTGAAAAATCGCATTAAAGAAACGGGAAAATACATTCGTCCTGAAGAAGGCACGATGGATTTTGCGTTCATGTTTATTCCGCATGAAGCCATTTACTACGATCTTCTCATCAATAAAATCGGAGCAGCTCAGCAAGAAGATACAGAGAACATCCTTCAACGCGCCGCAAGCCACTATCACGTTATTATTGTTTCGCCGACTTCCTTCAGCGCGTATTTGCAAACGGTTTTGCAAGGATTACGCGCACTCAAAATTGAAGAACAGGCTCAAGAAATTCGTAAGCGCATTGCAGATTTACGGCGTCATCTTCAAGCCTATGAACGCTCATTTGATAGCGTGGGAAAACATCTTGGAACGGTTGTGAATCAGTACAACACCGCCGGAAAAGAATTCGGGAAAATTGATAAAGACATTCTCCGCATTACGGGCGAGGGGATAGATGCCGATATATCCATCGTTGATAAACCTCAAGTTGAAGACAGCCTCTCATGATGAAACGTCTCTTTAAGTTTTTTCTTATTCTCGTTGGGGCGGGCGGTGTTATCAGTTTATGCATTATCACGCGCGTACAATTGAAAGATATTAACGCAATTGCTAAGCAGGCCGATGATTTGAATCCGGCGCCGATAGCCATTGTTCTTGGAGCGAGCGTAAAACTCGACGGCTCGCCCTCTGACGCGCTCTCTGATCGCATTCTAACGGCGACAGAGCTCTATCAGGCGGGGAAGGTCGAGAAAATCCTTATGACGGGTGACGATGGCGCTTTTCATGCCGATGAAGTCGATGCTATGGCCCGAACGGCACGTGAGGCCGGTGTTCCGGAAAGGGACATTCTTATCGACGGACATGGATATCGCACCTATGAAAGCTGCAAGCGCGCGGTACAGGTTTACGATATACGTAATGCCATTATTGTTACGCAGCGTTTTCACCTTGGACGCGCGCTCTATTTATGCGACCATTTCGGAATGACGGTCCAAGGACTTGCCGCAGATAAACGATCTTACAAAGATATCATTAAATTTACTTTGCGGGATTTTGCCGCAAGCGTAAAAGCCTGGTGGGATTTAAATATTATGGAACCGGCATCGCCGATTACGGGCTAGCGAGCTCGGTTTTACCAGTTGACAATCGTTATTTTTGTGCTATAAACCTACATAGAATTGCCCATAGTGGAAGGTCTGATCGTAACCCAAAACCCAACCAAGACAGGGAAGGGCCTCACAATGAAACAAACCGATACGCTCGCGAAGCCAAACGCGATAGCTTTCTATAGTCGGCAGGGATTTGTCCCGGCTTTCGAGCATGCTCTGGCGTACGCCGGCGAAAACGGCCACGTGGCTACACTGCTCGATATCGTCGCTGGCCGTCTCACAGCCAAATCCGGCGACCCCTTGTGGGAGCTATATTTCACGACTCTGTCGGCCGTGTACGCTGGCCAGTCGAAACATGGCAAGCTTGCCATCATCATCGCACATGGCATAGGCCCGTTGAGTACATTCAACGGCATTCTGGAAGCCTACAAGAAGCGAAGCCTCTACGGCGGTTGCATTCCACAAGAAGAATTCCGCAAACTCGAGGATGGAGCCTATGGCGCAGTCAGTGTCCTCGATCCCAAGGAACTCTTGAACACCGACCTCGTTCACCAAGCGCTCTTTGGTGAACGCTGGCGCGCGTATCTCGCGCTCGACGAAGTGCAGGACTGCAGCCCCGAAGAGTCCGGCGTACTCAACACATTTCATCCATTCAATACAGAAAATGCGTTCCTCGATTTGGCGGAGCTCCAGGATTGGCTGAAAAAAACACCGGGTGTGGCGAGCGCTCAACTCCTCTTGGTCGGAGCTCTTTCACAGGGTCTTATCTTGCTTGGTGACTCGCTCTCGTGTGAAGTGCGCATGCTCGGTATGCGACCGGGAGCCGAAGAAGACCTTCGTGTTCATCCGGGTCTTCCGCCAACCTATGAAGGGTTGCTGGAACAGCACCTCGAGGCACTCTGGGAGCCAAATCCCCGGGGCGAACAGGAGACCAAGGACGGCTTCTGGCATCTTCTGGAGATGGGCACGATGCTCTTCACCGACTATCCGAAGATGACGAAGGCAACAGATCTGAATGAGCCTGAGTTTCGTGTCACCCACATCGAGAGAGTAGGGGAGCCGAAGCATTTCTGCACTAACAGCAATGGATACCATGGCTTTAGGTACGACATCAGGGAAGTTCAGAAAACGGCACCTCCTGGAGCTAATTCCTACACCGTGAAGCTCGAGGAAACCGACTGGGGGAATGGCTACCACGTTGCGCGCGCAAGATTCTACAAAGCTACGGTGGACACCTCTCGGCGACTAGTTCGTATGGGGGAGATCCGCCAAAACTTCAAGCTCACCATGTCGATTCTCGACGATTGAGCCAACTGCCGCGTTCTACAAACTGAAACTCGCGTTCTGCGAGTTACTCTATTTGTAAGACGCGGTTTTTTTACATGCGTAATCAAAATTAATTTCCGGCAGAGTAGAGGACTTCGTTGTTGCATTAATCCGGGTTTAATCAATCTATACATGCGTCGCACAATATATCTTATACGAACCTTGTAGCACAAAAATGCTATTTATCGGCTTTTTTAGCTAATAGACAGACTCTCTTATATTCACGTACTTTTTACTTTTCCTTTAAATACACGCGTCCAGGTACTCTTACGTCAATATATTCAGCATTCTTAAGGCCTTTAGGCTTCGCCTGAATAAATGCCAGGTATGTTCGTACCTGTAAATCCAAAGGAATCATTACATCCATTAATACTTCTTGTCCTTGAGGGCCCAGTACCTTCATAAGCGTGCTAGAGGCTCCTGGAGGCTCTATTTCGCGATACGCGAGTCCTAGGCCCATCAACTGTTCAGACACACTGATGAACTTCTTAGATTCCGTATTGCTAAATACGCTGTAACCGCTGGAAACCATTTCATTTAAATTACGTTTAATAACAGGCGGTTCATCAGAATCGGCGACGCGTTGACCAAGGAGTCGAGCTTGAATATTCTTTTTTTCATCAAGCGTCAATTCATCTGTGACAACACCCTGTAGATCAATCCACGCGTACTGCTGTTTTGAGTGTAGAACAAAACGCTTTGCCCTCTCCTCTATCTTGAGTCGTAAAACGTTTCTAAGCTTTTTATCCACAGTTACATTTGCGACAAAAAGTCTGTCATTTAGCTTTGTTTTTAGCTCTTCTATGTTTATAAAAAGCAAATGCCGCTTTGGCCAAGGCCTCCACCCTTCCCTACTATCCAGGATAGCTAGCACTTCCCTATTTACGTCTACCGGGTCAAGGTTTTTAATCCCCTCCACCTGAACGCTATGCACAATAAAGAAATCACTTATAAAAAAAACATAAAGCCAACCGATGACAGCAAAAATACCGAGTATAACAAAAACCGTCTGACGCTTTGAAGCACGCCGCTCGCGAAAAGCGCGCGTTAAGTCGCCGTGACTCATAGGGATCCAGCGCTTTGACGACCTGCTCATAGTTATGCCCTTAAACCTTCTTGAAGAATACGATCGAGGAGTTCAGAAAATGCGATACCGGCGACTTTTGCCGACTGCGGGAATAATGACATCTTGGTAAGGCCTGGCAGCGTATTTGTTTCAAGAACGAATAAGTTACTGTCTTGCCAGATAATGTCGGTGCGTGAATATCCTTTACAGCCTAAAACCACATGCGCATCAAGCGCGAGATTCTGAGCCTGCACACGAACGTCTTCCGGAATAGGCGCCGGACAGATTTCTTCGCTCGCACCTTCATACTTTGCTTCATAATCAAAAAAGGTGCGTTTTGTGCGAATCTCAATAACCGGTAAAGCTCTTGGGATTCCTTTTTTCTCTAAGATGGGAATCGTAAGCTCGCGGCCTTTGTGAAAAGCCTCTACAAGACATGATTTGCCATCTTCCTTCAGCGCTTTTGATATGGCTCGGCTCCAATCCGCTTTTATAGGCTTCACTGTGATAGCAACGCTGGAGCCACTGCTGTTTGGCTTCACAACGATCGGACTTTTTATGTCATGTGAAATGAGCTTTAGCAGCTCTTCTTTGTGGTGTTTCCAGTCACCTGCCTTTATTTGAACGGCTCTAGGCGATGGAATTCCATCTGAATTGTAAACACGTTTCGCCATGCTTTTATCCATTGCAAGCGCGCTGGCAAGCACGCCTGAGCCTGTTGAAGGGATTCCTAGCGTATCAAGAAAACCCTGTATTCGGCCGTCTTCGCCGGAAGGCCCATGGAGCGCATTAAAAGCGATATCAATTTTTCCGGCTTTCGCGTCTGCAAAGAGCTTTGGAAGATCCTTTTTCGGATCATAGGCTTTTCCGATGTATTGCTCTGGAAGGTGCCGCAAAACTTCCCGTCCCGACTGGAGGGAAACGGAACGCTCGCTGGAAATGCCGCCAAGCAGAACGGCAACACGAACAAGCTTTTGACGCTTTGTCATAACTCTATTTTGCCACTCCGTGCGCGCTTTCGCAATCTTAGTCAACAAGAACTCTTGGAAGCGCCACACTCATGCGCGTTACTATTTCGTAATTAATCATCCCCCCTTCTCCAGCTAATTCTTCCGCCGTGATAACTTCATCTCCCTGTGCGCCAATAAGAACAACTTCGTCTTCTTCTTTTATTTCTGAAACCTCCGTTACATCCACCATGCACATATTCATACAAATGCGACCGATAACTTTGCAGCGCTTTCCTTTTACCAGCACCTCTCCCCTACTCGACAGGCTTACGCGATCAAATCCATCCGCATAGCCTATGGGCAAAACGGCAACTACAGAATCTTTTTCCACGCACTCCGTTAAACCATAACTTACAGGCTCCCCTGCTTTTACGAGCTTCACCTGAGCCACGATTGTTTTCCATGTGAGAACCGGTTTTAGGTTGGTCTCACTGTTTTTTTCATGCATTTGTTTTTTTGTCTTCTTCGAAGGCCAGAGTCCGTATAGGGCGATGCCGAGTCGAATTAAATCGAAATGGGTATCTGAATACAAAATAGCTGCAGCGCTCGCTGCCCCATGTTTTATAAATGAACCAATTTGTTGTTCTTTAAAAATATCAAGAGCCTTTTGATAGTTCATCAACTGATGATCGGCGTAGGCTCGGCTGCTCGTGTCTTCTATATTCGCAAAGTGCATTTGCACGCCTTCAATATTGACCTGCGGCATAGAGGTAATCGTTTTCAAAATGCGCGGGAGGTCTTCTAACTCTATTCCCTCACGGTGTAATCCGGTTTCGATGGGAATGTGAATATTCACTTGCATATCTTTTGCGATTGCTCGAATGCGTTCAAGCATGCCTTCGTGAAACAATACAAAAGAAATTGATTCTTTTATCGCTTCTTCCAAACACTCTTGCGGGATATAGCCCAAAACTAAAATCGATTTCATCCAACCGGCTTTTCGTAGAACGAGCGCCTCTTCAAGACGATCGACGGCCAGCCACTGAAGTTTCGCGTCATTTTCCCAAAGTGTTTTTGCAACCGGTATAAGCCCGTGCCCATAGGCATTCGCTTTTACCACTGGCATGACGGACACGTCGGATGAAACGCGTTCTTTATAGAGTTGATAATTCGACAGCAAAGCTGTCTTTGAAATTTCAATCCACGATTTTGCGAGCTCCGGACGATGCATGGCCGTGGTTAATCAATTTTTTCAAACCCCGTGTACGCCTGCAGAACCTCCGGAACGGTAATACTCCCGTCTTCGTTTTGATTCTGTTCCATAACAGCAATCAAGGCGCGTGAAAGCGCGAGCGCGGTTCCATTGAGCGTATGCGCATACTCCGTAGACCCGTCTTTTCTTCGCAGACGAATATTGAGGCGGCGCGCTTGATAATCCTTTGTATTTGATGTGCTTGTGACCTCTCCCCAGTCTCCTTTTCCTTCGCCACGGCCCCACATCCAGGCTTCAAGATCGTATTTACGATATGCTGGGCCGCCTAAATCACCGGTACAAATATCAACTACACGATACGTTAAACCGAGCTTGCTAAAAATCATTTCTTCAAGACGGCGCAATTCTTCGTGTAAAGCGTCTGACTGTTCCGGCGCCGCGTAGATGAAAAGCTCCACTTTTGAAAACTGGTGCACGCGATACAGACCATAAGACTCACGGCCGTAGGTTCCGGCTTCCGTTCGGAAACAATGCGAGAGACCGACATATTTAAGCGGAAGCTCTTCTTCATCAAAGACCTCATCCATATGCATTCCCCCAAGAGGAATTTCTGCGGTCCCAATCAAACTCATATCGGAATCTTCCACGGAATATACTTGCGTCTCCGGACCGCGCGGCTGAAAACCGATACCTTCTAAAACCGAATTTTTCGCAAGATCCGGCGTGATGACGGGCTTATAGCCTTCTCCAACCATTTCTTTTAAAACCCATTGCGTGAGCGCCTGCTCAAGAAGCACGAGTTTATTTTTTATAAAATAGAATTTTGCTCCGGTTACTTTTGCACCTCGCTCAAAATCAAGA
>Ga0210053_1003414_pt1 | contig 12943 bp, 14 predicted proteins | sample CryGeymeta201512_FD_185467 | JGI IMG/M metagenome (GOLD analysis project Ga0210053, IMG submission 185467) | Groundwater microbial communities from Crystal Geyser aquifers in Utah, USA - Crystal Geyser metaG 2015-12 (SPAdes) (version 2) | ecosystem: Environmental > Aquatic > Deep subsurface >... | reverse complement strand
AGCCTGGTTTGCAAGAAGGCAGTTAGTCGGAGTCATCGGAACGATCCCTTTAGTTTCATAGTTCGATAGTTTTGTAGTTACGTAGTTTGGAATTTCCAACTACCAAACTACGTAACTATCCAACTACCTAACTGGTAAAGGAACCAATGACAACCGATTTCACTTCTTTAAACCTGCGCGAGGAACTCGTGCAGGCCGTCACTGCGCTTGGGTACACCGAGCCGACCGCCATCCAGGCCGCCATGATCCCCGTCATGCTCACCGGCGCGGACGTGATCGGCCAGGCGCAAACCGGCACCGGCAAGACCGCCGCCTTCGCCCTCCCCATCCTCCAAAACTACAAATCCAATCGCAAGCCGCAGGCGCTCGTGCTCGCGCCCACGCGTGAACTCGCGCTCCAGGTGGCCACGGCCATGCTTGCCTATGGCCGCCTGCTCAAGGCGAACGTGCTCCCCGTCTACGGCGGACAACCGTACGCGCCGCAGATCAGCCAGTTGAAACGCGGCGTGGACATCGTGGTCGGCACGCCCGGCCGCATCATGGATTTGATGGAACGCAAGGTGCTCGACCTGAGCGACGTGAAAACCGTCGTGCTAGATGAAGCCGACGAGATGCTCAACATGGGCTTCATCGAATCGGTCGAAGCGATTTTGTCCGCGACCCCGATTGAGCGGCAGACTGCCCTCTTCAGCGCGACCCTGCCTGCGCGCATCCGCGCCCTCGCCGCTCGCTTCATGCGGGACCCTCAAGCGGTTTCCGTTAAACGCGAGACGATGACCGTCCAGGCCACCGAACAGCGCTACTACCTTGTCCACGAATCGGACAAGTTGAACGCGCTGACGAATCTCTTCGAGATGGAACCGATCACCAGCGCGCTGGTCTTTGCCCGCACCCGCGCTGAGACGACGCGTCTTGCCAGCGAACTGTCCCTGCGCGGTTTCCCGTCCGAGGCGCTCAACGGCGACCTTGAACAGAATACCCGCGAACGCATCCTCGGGCGCTTCCGCGCCAATACGCTGAAAGTTTTGGTCGCCACCGACGTGGCGGCGCGCGGCCTCGACATTGACGACATCTCGCACGTCATCAACTTCCAGCTACCCGACGATCCCGAAGTCTACGTCCACCGCATCGGGCGGACGGGACGCGCCGGCAAGACGGGCATCGCCATCTCGTTCTTCACGCCGCGTGAGCGCCGCCGCCTGCGCGACATCGAAGGCTTTACCAAGCAGAAACTCACGCTGGCGAAACTTCCCACGCAGGAAGATATTTTCAAACGCCGCGAAGAGCAGTTGATGGAGCAGATGAAAGTCTGGCTGGCGCGTGGACGCGCCAAGCGCGAACGCGTCATCGTGGAGCAACTCGCCGCCGAGGGACATGACGTGCTCGACATCGCCGCCGCGGCGCTGAAACTGTCGCGTGCGAGCGAGAAACAACGTCCCGTCGCGAATGTGTCGGAGGTGGTCGAGAGTCCCTACCAGCCGCGCGAACGCGCGTTTGGGCGCGGCCGCTCCCAGGTCCGTGGGCGAGGCGATTCGTCAGGACGAGTCTCACATGAGGCGGGCATGATCCGCCTGAAAATGAGCACGGGAAAATATCACGGCGTCCGCCCGAATGACGTAGTTGGGATGATCGCCTACCATGCCGACATCCCCGGTAACACCATCGGCAAGATCCGCATCGAGGACATGCGCACGCTGGTGGACATTCCCGAACAATTTGTGGAAAAGGTGCTCGCCAAAAACGGCGATTACCGCATCGGCAAACACAAGTTCGCGCTCGAACGCGCGTAAGGCGAGATAATATCTCGCCCCTACAAAAAACAGCCCACGAATTTTCGGGGGCTGTTTTTTGCTTGACATGCGCTTCCATTGCGATTATACTTTCGGATAAGTATTGCCTTAATCGAAAAATGCAAAACATCCAACCCATCCAATCCTTTGACCAGATCAAACTCCTCGCGGACGCGCGCCGCATGGACATTCTACGCCTGCTGATGGCCTCCCCCGCCACGCTCACGCAACTGGCGCGGACCTTGAAGCAGTCGCCCGCATGGATTCGTCACCACGTCCTCGCCCTGCAATCCGCGCACCTGGTCGAGATCGCCGAAATCCGCAGGACAGGCAAAGTGACCGAGAAGTTTTACCGCGCCAAAGCGGGCGCGTTGCTGTTGCAGGAGATCGTCCTGCCGAAGAGCAAAAAACCATCCGTCATCTTTTCGGGCAGTCACGACCTGGCGCTGGAAGGCATCGCCGAACATCTTGCGAAACACGTCACCCTGCTCAATCTCCCCGTCGGTTCGCTGGATGGGCTGGTGAACCTGCGGCAGGGACTGTGCCAGGTCTCCGGCTCGCACCTGCTGGATGAGAGCGGCGAATACAACACGCCGTTCGTGCGTCACCTGTTCCCCGACCGCGATATTGAAATCGTCACCCTCGCCTACCGCACCCAGGGACTGTTGCTCACCGCAGGCAATCCCAAATCCATCCGAAAGATTACCGATATCGCGCGCGCCGATGTCCGCTTCGTGAACCGCAACGCGGGATCGGGCACGCGCCTCTGGCTGGACGCGGAACTGCGCCGACTCAACATCCCCGCGGAAAATGTCAACGGTTACGGCACGGTTGTGAAGACTCACACCGAGGCCGCCGCGCTGGTCGCATCGGGCAAAGCCGACGTTTCGCTCGGCCTGCAAGCCGCCGCCCTCCAACACGAACTGGATTTCATCCCGCTCTTTGAAGAACGCTACGACCTCGTCCTGCCGCGTGAGAATGAATCCACACTTTCGCCCCTGCTCGATTATTTACAGACCGCGGCCTTTCGCACCGAACTCAACACGCTGACGGGCTACAACCCAGCCCACAGCGGTGAGCAAATTATTTTGTAACGCAAATTGCCAATTTGCGCTACATGGCAAATTGGCAATTTGCCCTACCCAGGAGCCCCCATGAAACGCATCATCACCATTCTCTTTTTGCTGGCGCTGTTGATTTCTGCCTGCGCGCCCGCAACACCCATCGCGACCGAAGCGCCACCTGCTCCGGCCAATCCAACCCTCATCCTCGCGACCACCACTTCCACGCAAGACTCGGGTTTGCTGGATGTGTTGATCCCGCTCTTCGAAGCGCAGACCGGTTATACGGTCCAGACCGTGGCGGTGGGCACGGGCGCCGCCCTCAAGATGGCCGAGGAAGGCAACGCGGATGTCCTGCTCGTCCACGCGCCGTCCTCCGAGGTCGCCCTGATGGACGCCGGTTGGGGCAAGGACCGCTTCCTGGTCATGCACAATGACTTTGTGATCGTTGGCCCGGCTGATGACCCGGCAGGCATCAAAGGTACAGCCACCGCGGTGGAAGCCTTCCAGAAGATCGCCGATGCGGGCGCGAATTTTGTCACCCGCGGCGACGATTCCGGCACCAATAAAATGGAAATCAGCCTGTGGGGCAAAACTGCTGCGGACCCGACCGGGCAGGCCTGGTACATTGACTCCGGCCAGGGCATGGGCGCCACCTTGACCATTGCCTCTGAGAAAATGGCCTACACGCTCACTGACCGCGCCACCTATCTTGCCAACAAGGCCAACCTGCAACTCGACATTCTCGTGGAAGGCGATGCCAGTCTGCTGAACATCTACCACGTCATCACCGTCAACCCCGATAAGTGGCCGAAGTCCAATTACGAGGGTGCATTGGCGTTTGCCAACTTCATGGCCGATCCCGCCACGCAAACCATCATCGGCGAATTTGGCCTCGACAAGTTCGGACAGCCGCTCTTCTTCCCGGACGCCGACAAGACCGACGCGGATCTGGGGCTGTAAAGTACACAGGTAAATAGGTGGGAACTTGTGTACCTGTCTACATGTTTACGTGTATACGTTTTCCCCCATGTCTGACCTCTTTCCCATCACCCTGCTCTCCCTGCAAGTCTCCACACTGGCAACGCTGATCAGCCTGCTGGTCGGCCTGCCGCTGGGGACTGCGCTGGCCCTCAGTAAATTCCCTGGGCGGGCGTTTATCATGAGTCTCATCAACACAGGCATGGCCCTGCCGCCCGTAGTGGTGGGATTGTTCGTGGCCATGTTGCTCTGGCGTTCGGGGCCGCTGGGTGACTTGAAGTTGATCTACACCCCCGCCGCCATCGTCATCGCCCAAACGATCATCTCCGCGCCGGTCGTGACGGGACTGACCGCCGCCGCGCTGCAACAACTCGATCCGCGCCTGCGCCTCCAACTCTACGGGTTGGGGGCTTCGCGCATACAGATGATTTTCTCCCTCTGGCGGGAGGCGCGCCTGCCCTTGCTGGCCGCGTTGATGGCGGGCTTCGGCTCGGTCATCTCGGAGGTCGGCGCTTCGATGATGGTCGGCGGAAACATCAAAGGCCAGACGCGCGTGCTGACCACAGCCATCGTGCTCGAGACCGGCAAGGGCGAGTTCGAGACAGCCATCGCGTTGAGCGTCTTCCTGCTGACCATCACCTTCCTCGTCAACTGGGCGCTGACCGCCATCCAGCAGCGAGGCCGCCAATGACCGCCCTGATCGAGATCCGCGACCTGCTCGTGCGCCGCGAAAAACAGACCGTGCTGGAGATCGAGCATTTGTCCGTGGAAGCGGGCGAGGTGCTGGCCGTCGTTGGTCCGAACGGCGCGGGCAAGAGCACCTTGTTCCTGACGCTGGCGCGTTTGCTCAAAGCCGCGCGCGGAACGATCCACTTTGATGGAACCTCGTCGCTCAACACGCTGGAGTACCGCCGCCGCATCGCGCTGGTCTTGCAAGAGCCGCTTCTGATGGATGCCAGCGTCAAAGACAACGCCGCTATCGGATTGAAATTTCGGGGAACCCCCAAAGCGGAGGCGGAGCGCCGCGTCGCTCACTGGCTGGGAAGGCTGGGGGTGGCGCACCTGGCAGAGCGTCCCGCGCGCAAACTTTCGGGCGGAGAATCCCAACGTGTCAGCCTGGCGCGCGCGTTCGTCCTCCAGCCTGAGCTGCTCCTGCTTGACGAGCCTTTCACCGCCCTCGACGCCCCCACCCGCATCCGCCTGCTGGAGGATTTAAAATCCGTGCTGTCAGAGACAGCCACCACCACCATCTTCATCACGCACGATCTGCAGGAAGCCGCCAAACTTGCCACGCGCATGGCCGTCATGCTGAACGGACGCGTCCACCAGGTGGGGGAACCGCGCGAAGTCTTCGCCCATCCCGCGGACGCGCAGGTGGCTGAGTTTTTGGGAATTTAACGGCAAACCCCGCAATCACTTGCGGGGTTTGCCTTATGCAAAATCGGAGGAGGAGAGAAAAATGCCAGCCGGGTTTTCGGCCTGTTGTTTTTACATTGGGTCGTGGTCAGGATTGGCGCCGCACCATTTGCAGGTGGACTTGTCAATCATGTTGCAGGCGGTGGCATTCGAGCATCGGTGGGCAAGGATGCGCGGCAACTGTTCGGGCAGGTGCTCGGCGGGATAAACAACCTCCGCTTCGAGCGCAATTTCGTGACCCGCGTGCTCGCAATACTGGATCTTGTCAATTTGCCAGGTACGGAATGCCATGTCAGCCTCCTGACTACACCTACAGTTTACGGGATGGGAGAGAAAAATTCCAGTGCACAGCATACGGAGTACCTATGACACGCGTCATAAATCGGTCTGACAATTGGCTTGTTTTTTGGATGACATCTCTCGCCTTTGTCTGGTTTAAAAATTGTGTAGGACAAATTGGCGATTTGTCCTACAGGCCCGGCGCCGCGAGTCGGTTTTCACATCGTTATCGTTTAACGATTGAATAAACTCTTTGAAGTCTTGGTTCAGTGCCATATTTCCACCGATGATATTCCTGACGGATCTGTTCCAATGCTTCCAGCCGGGCCGCTGAAGACTGCGATTGCCAGTAGGCAAAATCACTCTTTTGCTCGCCGAGTTTTATTTTAGTCACAACTTTTTTGATTTTGGTGGTTTGTTGCATGGCTTAAGTATACACCGTGTTTTGGGTTTGTAATCAATGCGGATGTCCATCCAAAAACGTGACGGGGATCACGCCTTCACCAAATTGATATTTGCCGGCATCTCATTCCAAGTCCGGCCTTCAAGTTCCCTGCCTGCTTTCTTCTTTTGTACGCCGCCCCATTGCTTGAAGAAGAAGGGGACTCTGGCTTTCAGGCATTGGTCGCGCACGCCTGTCACCCATTCCCTTTCCAGCGGACGCGCGCCGGGTCCCGACTCGCCGCCGACGATGACCCAGTTAATGCCTTTGAGATTCATCTTTGGCAACGGTCCAAGAAGCGGTTCAACGGACAGGAACTTTATCTTTGCGCCTGTCTTTCGCAAGTCGTCAATTCGATAAACGTAATCCTTGTTCTCTACGCTGACGCCCATCCAGATATTATCCGTCCATTCCAGGTAGGGACTGAGTTCAGCCAGGCGTTCCGAGCGTTTGGTCAAAACCTGAAATTGGTGCCAGTGGGCGCGCTTCATCACGTCAAAGACGCGTTGGATGAATTCCAACGGCACATCCTTGTGGAATAAGTCGCTCATCGAATTGACAAAGATTACCTGCGGGGTTTTCCACTCCAGCGGTTTTTCAAGCGCTTGCGGGTGGGTGGTCAACTTGAAACCGTTGACGTAGTTCGGCTGTCCCATGGCTTTGAGTCGCTTCGCCATGCGCTCGGCGTAGCAATTATGGGTCACGATTCCCTCTGCAATAAACGTGCCCGAAGATGTCTGAATATCTACCAGCTCTTGGATGCCAACTCTCCGTAAACCAGACACCGCAATTGTCCCTCCCTCATAAATACGGCCAAACACATCGGAAAATTTCCGGATAAGCGCAGGCTGAACACAAGAGAAAAAGTTTACCCGAGCGCTCAAATCACCCTTGAGACGCACAGTAAGCGCCTCTTTTTGTTTGGGAAACTGCTCAATCTCAAACACAGAACCGAGTTCGGCGGCATAATGACAAACCCGCTCAAGGGTTGCAACATCCTTTTGGGAAATACGAACGTTTTTGTTATACTCTCCTTCGGCATCGTACATACCTGCAAGCCATCCTGCCTTCCATTCCAGGCTGTCTTGCTCTTCGCATAAACCGGCAATAACGGCAAGGTTGGAAAGAGCGCGGGTTTCTACTTTTAGCATTGGTTTGTGCTTTGGGTCTTTCGTGCCACTGTCAAAATGCCGGATTTCCACGCCAACATCGAAGAACTTCAGATAATCCACCAGGCGTTCCAACACAACACGGTCATCAGCAATCAGAGCGACCCGCCAATAAGATTGGGGGAATCCCAGTTTGTCAGAACGCCAGTTTTTATCCCATCGCATCGTTCCATCGCCAAGTGTAACGCCAGCAATGTACCCAGCACGATATGGAGCAGAATTGGTATGCGCAATCAAATCTGGGCTGCCCAAGGTGCGCAGCCGAACGCCGAGGTTTAAGTTTTTTGTAAAACGCCACCAGGGACGCACATCTGCAAGCCAACGATGATCTTCACTACAAACTATTACCCGATCATCAACAGTCAATTCGATAGCGGGCTTCTTTGAAAACCATACCGCCTCAACGGTCGCAATCTCGACTTTCCGATTCGCGCCGACGCCTAAATTATCGGTAACAGCTACAACTTGATCGCCGACTTTCGCATCGCCAATAGGTCGCCAAGTCATATCCACATAAAGAATACGAGTTTTCGGCGACAGGCAGTGTGTACAGCCAGGGCTGATTTTCGTACAACCAGTAAGTGGATTCCAAGTGGATTCTGTCCATTCGATTCCTGAGCGAGCCATTGGTTCCTCCGAGAGATAATTATCAACTTCAATTATAGTGCAGATGTTCTAAAAAACATTAAAAATGGATTGTCACGCCATCAGGAAATTTGAACTTGATTCGCTTTTTACCATCAGATTTCGTTTGATCAACCAAAATTTCATCGCTGTTTTCGAGGCGAATTAACGCCTTCTTGGCTTGTGACTCTGTATATGCTGTTTCATTTTCTACAAATGTAATGACATTTTCAGACATTTGAGTCGTTCCAAAAAAATGCTTTTTCAGTTCCTTTGCGAGGTTTACAGATGAATCCAACTCAAACAACACTGGCTGATTGGGGTCTGTGCGATCGGAAAAACTGAATCCGCTTTGACTATCCACCTTCCAAAACGCTTCTTTCATCCTCGCATGTCCGAGAGGGTGATTGCCCGCAAAGAACAGATAATAGATGATCTTGTTTCTATGATCACGCATTTCAAAATATCGCACGAACTTGGCATATTTATTAAGTTTGTCCTGATAGAGTTGTCGAAAAGTAAGTATCCGATCCTGAGAATTGACAACCTCATCTATTTCTGTGTCTGATGCTCCAAGCAAGTCTTTGATATGTTGGCGGTCAGTAGGCGAAGGATGTTCTGCAAACCGATTGACATAATCCATCATTATGTTGATGAACACTTCGGTTCTGGGATTACCCAATAATCTTTCTACCAAACTAAAAGGTGCTCCCTTAAAACCAAACGGATCAATAAATGCAAATGTGGGAAATAAATTATTTCCTTTTCTTTCGAGATCATCCAGGATTTCCGTGATGGTATTTTCAAACTCATTGATTCTGGGGTCGATATGGAAATTGTCGGGAATTTCTAAGGAGGAAATCTCAGTTTTTAGGTGGCTTATCCGATCCGCCCTCTCGTCAATGAACAAGAAATTGACTCTGGAGTTTACCAAAACGGGTTGATGATTTAGTGCGGCTTTCAACGCGATGATTGGCGATCCTTCTTCTCCACCAAGGTATCTTCCTGGTCCACAAAATCCATCTATATAAATAATTCGCGGATTCTTCGATCCCAAAATTGGAAACCAAGCTCCCAAATATCTCCGCAGGATTTCATGTTTTGCTTTTGTGTGCGGTTCAATTTCCCAAAGTGTTTCAGACGGCTTTGTCATTTTTCCTCCCGAAAGATGGATTTATCTTGAGTTTACAGCAGAATACATGAAGCCAATACTTTTGTCAATGCAGACATCAATCCAAACATCAAAGCCTTCGCCCAGATTGGCCTTGATGTTTGTAGGACAATCTTCATCCTTATCAGAACTTCGTCACCCGCTGGGTTTTTCGCCCAAGTCCAGTTTGCGCTTGGTGTAGCTTTCGTAATCGGGTACAAGGCGGTCATATTCTCCATCCATCAATGGGGAAGAGATCATGAAATCAGCCGAAGCCCGATTGCAGGCGATGGGGATATTCCACACAACCGCCATGCGCAAGAGCGCTTTTACATCGGGGTCGTGGGGCTGAGGTTCGAGCGGATCCCAGAAGAAGATGAGGAAATCAATCTTGTTGTCAACGATCTTGGCTCCGATCTGCTGGTCGCCTCCCAGAGGTCCGCTTTTGAGTTTCGTGATCTTAAAACCAAGTTCCCGTTCAAGGATTTCTCCCGTGGTGCCTGTTGCAAATACCTGATGATGAGCCAGGAGATCGCGGTTGAATTTTGCCCATTCCACCAAGTCCCGTTTTTATTATCGTGCGCGACAAGGGCTATCTTCTTGTCATGTTCCATGGGGATTTTTTTATGAGCCATAATCCTATGTTGCTCCTTTTTATATCTGTCGAAGATGTGTTCCCCCACTACCATGTGGTCGTTGTTCTTTCCATTCCGATTATTATCGTAATCGCTGTGGACATCCATCCAAACGTCAAAGCGACCGCTTGAGCGCTATGTCTCTCACCGCCTGCCAAGCCGCAGGATGCTCCCGCCACGATCGGCAAAGTAGACCTCGCCGGACTCGTCCACGCCGAAGGAGGTGAGCGCCGCGCCGGTCTCGAAGAGGACGGTGGAGACCGATGTCTCTTCGCTTGCGTCCGCCAGACGCAGCGCGCCCCACACCTTGCCCGAACAAAAGTCCCCGTAAAAATAGACGCCCTGCCATTCGGGCATCGCGCCGCGATAAACGTACCCGCCGGTCACCGAGCAACCTTCGGAATGACTGTACTCGAAGAGAGGCGGACGGTAGTTTTCAGGTTGGTCGCCGGAAGTGTAATCGTGCAATCCCTCGTAGCGGTTCCAGCCGAAGTTAATTCCGCCGGGCGTGCCTGCAGGCAGGAAATCAATTTCCTCCCAGGAACCTTGTCCCACATCGCCGATCCACAGATCGCCGGTCAGCGCGTCAAACGAGAAGCGCCAGGGATTCCGCAGGCCGTAGTGAAACACCTCGGCGCCGAATGGATTATCCGATGGGATGGCATACGGGTCGCCACTGTTCACGTCAATCCGTAGAATCTTTCCGAGCAGAGTCTTCGGGTTTTGTCCGTTGCCCTGTGGGTCGCCGCCCGAACCTCCGTCGCCCAGCCCAATGTAGAGATAACCGTCCGGGCCGAAGGCCAGCCCGCCGCCGTTGTGATTGGGGAAAGGCTGTTGCACGCCCAGCAGACGCACTTCGCGATTCGGGTCGGCGGTGTTCCCCGTGGCGGTAAACCTGGCGATGACGGTATCTCCGCCCTGTTCGGTGTAGTTGACGTAAAAGAATCCGTTGCTCGCAAAATCGGGATGGAACGCCAGCCCCAGCAGTCCCTGCTCGTTGCCGCGGTCATCCACGCGCTCGGAAATGTCGAGGAAGGGGGGCTCGAGAATCTGTCCATTTTGCAGGATGCGGATCAGCCCGCCCTGCTCAACGATGAACAGCCGCCCCGAGCCGTCGCCCGCGTGCTGGATGTCGAGCGGACGGTCAAAGCCGCCGGCGACGACTTCCCACTGGTAGGACTCCGGTTCCGGGAAATCGGTCACGTTCGTCACCGGAACGGGGGAGGCGGTTTCCGTTATGGGCGGGGGAAACGTCGCGGGTACGGTGGCAGGCGCGAGCGTCGCGGGAGGCGTGGCAGTCGGTCCGCCCCCTTCGGGGACCTGACGGCAGGCGGACGCGGCAAAGGTCAACACAAAAAGCAGGACAGCGAGTCGTCGCATGTTTTATTGTTTGTCGCTGGGCAGGTCGGTGGCTTCCGCGTCCACGATCTCGTCGGACGCGGAACCGGGATCGAGGTTGCTGGTCAGGCTCTTCATGTGTTCATTCACCACGTCCGGTGGACAGAGTTCCACGAACAGATAGTTGCCCAGTGAGACAATGGCAATATCGTCCAGCGCGCTGAGGCCGGGGATGCCAGCGATCAGGTCAATCGGCCAGATCAGATACGCCAGCGAGACGATCGGCAGGATCTTTACAAAGATGTTGACGCGTGGATCGCCCATCAGCCGCAGGACGAGTTTAAGGCGCACGATAATATCTTTGAACACGCCGCCAGGGGGGGATACCATGATATCGCCGGGTTTCTTTTCAGACATGTGAGTCTCCTGTGAAAACAAGTTAGCCTGATTATACGCCGAACAGGTAAGGTTTTTGTCGAATATCCTGTCCGTCCTCCGTACAACAAATCACAATTGGAGAAAACAAAAATGGAAATGATCATTGACTTCCCCGGCGGCGCGCGGGTGGACGCGCACTTTCGCGGGCACACCCTCCCCACCGACCAGCCCGCAGCGGGCGGCGGCGAAGATTCGGCGCCCATGCCGTTCGAGGTGTTCCTCGCCTCCATCGGCACCTGCGCGGGCATCTACATCCTCGGCTTCTGCCGCCAGCGCGGCATTCCCACCGAGGGCATCCGCATCGTTCAGAGTCACACCGCCAACCCGGCGACCGGCATGATGGAAAAGATCGGCATGGAAATCCAGGTGCCGCCCGCGTTCCCCAAGCAGTATCTCGAGGCGCTGATCCGCTCGGCGGAACTGTGCAAGGTGAAGAAGACTTTGGAGAATCCGCCCAAGTTTGAGATCGTCACCACCGAAGTCGCGACAGCGTAATCTTTCTCTCACTGCCATACATTTGAACCGCGAAGCGCGCAAAGGGTGCGAAGAAAACCATTAAATCTTTGCGTTCTTCGCGCTCTTCGCGGTAAAAAATTAATTACGAAAAATGGAATCTCTTCAATGGGGGAGGGTACAATATGAACCATGCCCACCTTGATTGACGGCCACAACCTGATTCCCAAGCTCGGCCTCAGCCTGCGCTCGCTGGACGATGAGATGCAACTGGTCGCGCGCTTGCAGGAGTTTTGCCGCGCCGAACGCAAAAAATCGCTGGAGGTCTACTTCGACGGCGCGCCCGCGGGGCAGGTGGGCACGCGGAAGATGGGACTCGTCACCGCGCATTTCGTCCGCCTTGGCGCCACCGCTGATAGCGCCATCCGCGCCCGGCTCAAAACCCTCGGACGCGCGGCGCGCAACTGGACGGTGGTCACCTCCGACCGGCAGGTGCAGGCCGACGCGCACAGCGCGGGCGCGGCGGTCGTCTCGTCCGAGGCGTTCGCGGCGCGGGTAAACGCGTCCACGCGCGCGCCTGCCCCGGGGCGTCGGCCTGCGAAGTCCCCGCAGGGGGCGAAGTCCCCGAAGGGGGAGCGTGTCGAAGGATCCGCGAAAGAGGCGGGCATGTCCGAGGCGGAAGTCGAAGAATGGCTGCGTCTCTTTCGTGAAAAAGAACGCTAATTCAGACAAACACCATCCAAATTCTAACCTTAATTTAATGTCATTCGGAGTAATCCAGTGTATATTGTCGGCAAGACACCTGCCCTCCCTTTTATTGGTATTGGGTGTCGGCCACCGGCAACGGCCCGCATGTCCCCCCCATGCTGACCAACGGTGGTGTCCCTCCCTCAAGGTTATGCGGCATGTCATTGACATGCCGCATAATCTTTAACCCCCCGCCATGCTCATAACTTAAGCATTCTGGCACGGAAAAAAAGCCTTAGATTTAACCCGTTAGGCAACAGACTGATCGAAGAATACTTCAAAAGGGGGCTGGAAGTCAAGGCACTTTCTGGGACGATGATTGAGTTTGTCGGTCACGGAAATGGGCGACGTTTTCGCACAAGTGACATTCGTCACATCATTTGATGATGATTGTTACTACCCCCCCCCCCCCCCCTTTTT
>Ga0210053_1003376_pt1 | contig 13033 bp, 7 predicted proteins | sample CryGeymeta201512_FD_185467 | JGI IMG/M metagenome (GOLD analysis project Ga0210053, IMG submission 185467) | Groundwater microbial communities from Crystal Geyser aquifers in Utah, USA - Crystal Geyser metaG 2015-12 (SPAdes) (version 2) | ecosystem: Environmental > Aquatic > Deep subsurface >... | reverse complement strand
ACCAGAAGCAGTATTTGTACTACGTGGCCCCCGCCACCGCAGAGGAAAAAGCTTCCGGCACTGGACCTGTCAATCTAACAACCACTGTGCTCCAGTCGGTCATCATTGAACATCTGGTGTTCATACCGCCTTGCGGACACGATTTAATATTTCAAATTTCTTGTCTCTGCTCTCTGTCGCTACCGCCCACCAATTTCAACTTGCAAACCACCCCCGCGTAAGTCGTTGATTTTATTGAAGGTGGCCTCGTGAAAAGTCACGAGGGTCACTGAGAACAGAGAGAGAAAGCGGGGAAAATTAGGCCAAAAACGGGCAAAAATACCCAAATTTGATAGCAAAATAGTCAAGAGGCAAATCGCGTAAGTGCGCGCCATCATTGAGTTTTTAGACGAAAAAAAGCCCAACCGAAAACAGTTGGGCTTTTTGTGAATGGTGGCGGACGGTTGACTGTCTCAGTCACCAATTTCTGAGCCAAATAGCAATGGAGAGTAACGCTGCGGGTCATTGCGTATTTGGATCAAATTTACGTGATCGAAGATGCAATTCTGTAACCCATCGCCCGATAGCCCCGCTGCCGTTTGTCCCACATTTTCAGCAGCGCCGGGTGACCGGTATCCACGAAATCAACAATGCGCACATCGGTCTTGGTGGCGTGCTCACGGTGTAGTCGGCCAGCGTACTGTTGCAGCGTGCCCTTCCATGACACCGGCATGGCAAGCACCAGGGTATCGAGTGGTGGGTGGTCAAAGCCTTCACCGACCAGTTTTCCGGTAGCCAACAAAATGCGTGGCGCATCGGGTGGTAGCGACTCCATTTCCGAGATGACCGTGGCACGCAGCTTTTTTGATACCCTTCCATGCAGCACGAAGGGTGTTGGAACCTTGTCCGTCAATCCAGCCAAAATGGCATCCAAATGTTCCGTGCGCTCGGTCAACACCAGCACTTTGCGACCTTGATCGAACGCCACCTTGATCTCGTGGCAAATGGCCGTAGTGCGATCTTGATCGGTGACCAGGTGGCGAAACACATCCTGAATTCCAGCATCACTGGCAACTTCAATTTGTCTGAAGATGGAATGCGGGATCACTTCCAGATCGTGCGGTGCCGACTCGGCACTGGTCGCTTTGTGCCGGATCGGCCCACATTGCATGAAGATGATGGGTTGCTGTCCGTCGCGCCGGATGGGTGTTGCCGTCAGGCCCAATACATATTTGGCCTTGGTAGCTTTCAAAATCGCGTCAAACGAAGCCGCACCAATATGGTGGCATTCGTCGATGATGACGTGACCGTAGTTTTCAACCAGGGCATTAACCTCACCCTGCTTCGACAAAGACTGCATCACGGCAATATCAATCTTGCCAGTGGGCTTACATTTGCCACCGCTGATGGTACCGACCACACCTTTGCCAACGCCAAGAAACGCTTGCAAGCGCTCCTGCCATTGCTTGAGCAGATCCGTTCGATGTACCAGCACCAGGGTGTTGACACCCCGACGGGCAATCATGGCAGCGGCAGTGACGGTCTTGCCAAAGGCAGTCGGCGCGCAAAATACGCCTGCGTCAAACATCAGCATGGCGGTCACAGCCGATTCCTGATCAGACCGCAAGTTACCCGCAAATGCCACATCAATCGTGTCACCAGCAAACCGTTCGTCAATCAGGTCACATCGGATACTGTTGTCTTTGAGCAGTTCCTGAACCGCCTCCAGGCAACCCCGTGGCAGGGCGATATGGTCAGGGTAATTCTGTGCGCAACCAATCACACGAGGGATTTTCCAAGTTGACAGACGCATCGCCTGTGCCGCATAAAACGCAGGATTCTGAAACGCTGCAAGGCGAATCAGTCGGTTAGCCAATGATGTCGGTAGCTTTTCTTTCTCGAAATAGATCAGATTGGCCAGTGTGACATTCAACGCCTCAGGCATTGGCCCAACGAGTTTCTTGCCGATGGCAACCGGGCGCTTCCAAGGTTCTTTGAGGTCTTCGTGATCGATGAAGGTGACATCCAATGGATGCACACCACCGGTTGCACGCAGAATAGTGGGATGAATATCGTGCGCGGCCATGGGCACGATGCTGGTCAAAAATTCCCATTGGTCTGGATAGGGGAGCAACTCACCGTCAACAAAGAGACTAAACCCTTTCTCCCGAGGGCGTTTCTGCAAAGGCAAAGCAATCAGGTTTCCGAAGCCGCCCTTGGGCATGGTGTCTTGGTTGGGGAAAAGACGGTCATAAGAGGTGAGTTTCAGTTGTCGGGTTCGGGCACAAGTGTGGCTGATGATGGCAGTGCCAAGGGCGCGTGCATCACGCGCCGGAACCGAGCAAGAGAAAAATATCCAGATATGCGCACCGTTGCCAGACCTTGAAATTTCCAAGGCAACCGGCACCCCCAGCTCAACGCAAGACTGGCGAAAAGCCAATGCATCCGACTTCCAGTCAGCTTCGTCGAAATCGACAGCCAGAAAATTGCAGGTGTCGTCGGTCAGCAGTGGATAAACACCAATGGTGCGCTTGCCAATCAAATGCTCGTACAGGATCGAATCCGACAATGGGACAAGCTTTCGATTGCTGCAATCAGAACATTTGATGTTCATCTTGTTGCATAGTCCGGCAACCCAAAGGTTGGCGCACGTTGGCGAGTAGCCCGATTTGCCTTTGGACTTGTTTTCCCACCGCTCCGGAAAAACATCAGTTCGGCCGCTGAACAGACCGCGAAACAACGCAACCTTCTGTGGCTTGGAAAGGGACGATTCCACCGGAGTGGCCTTGACGGCTATAGGTTCCGGCGGCAATCGCCAGTCAATGCCATGCGCTTCCAACATCGCGATCAGGCGCGCATTTTCAGCCTGTGCTGCGGTCAGCAGGCTGGCATCAACCGTTGGCGCAGTAGTGGTCAAGGCATCCATTGGCTACATTTCGTTGTCGCCAGAGGTTGGTTCGTGCGGAATTTCGATTTGCATGATCAGCCTGTCGAAGTCGCTTTCAAACAACCGGTCCTGAATAATGCGGTATTTCTCGAACTCGCTTTCGGCAAAGCTCCGGGCGATCTCGGCACTGACTTTTCCGGCATCCTGCAAAACTTCCCGGTCTGTCGCTTCAATGAACCGATTCAGGCGAGACTCCCAATCCTGCATCGTCATTGGAATCTGCCGCAGAGCCATGCTCTCGGCCACGTCCAGATAAGCCGACACCAGCCGTTGCAATTGCGCGATCTCGTTTTCGGTCAGGTAGTTCTTGGCGACCACCACGTCGAATTTCTGGATTTTCCCTTTCGGTGCATCCTTCCAGGAGGTCAAGCCCATATGGTCTTTTTCGGCATCGGCACGCTGGTAGATAACTTCCGCTGCCGTCTGACCGTGAATGGCCCAGTGCAGTTTGTTTTGGACGGTGGCAAAAAAGCGCTTGGTGGCCTGGGCCGTGACATCGTAGTCAATCGACGTGGCGTAAATATCGGTGATCTTTTGGTAAAACTTGCGCTCAGACAGCCGAATTTCCCGAACACGCTGCAACTGCTCTTCAAAATATTGGTTGTTAAGGATCGAGCCACTATTTTTCAGGCGCTCGTCATCCATCGCGTAGCCCTTGATGGTGAACGACTCGATGATGGTGTTCGCCCATTTGCGGAACTGCACGGCACGTTCAGAATTGACCTTGTGGCCGACAGCAATGGTGGCCGCGAGCTTGTAATGCTTGGTGCTGTAGCTTTTACCGTCTGCGGCAGTTATTCGAAAATTTCGAATAACTGAATCTTCCTCCAGTTCACTGTCGGTAAACACCTTTTTCAGGTGGTAGTTGATGGTCTGAGTTTCAACGGCATAGAGTACCCCCATCATTTTCTGGGTTAACCAGACGTTTTCGTCGGCATACACCGCTTCGATGCCGCCCTGGCCGCTGGACGCAATAAAGGTCAGATACTCGGCCGCTGATGAACGAACGATGGAGACCTCGTTTTTCTTGGGCACCTGCGGTGGTTTGTTCTTGCTCATTCCGATGTCCCATCGCTATCAACGCTACTCACATCAACGGCTGATGGCTTGTTGGGCTCAGCCACCAAAACGCCTTCCCCAATCGGTTCACTGTGCATTGCATGGCAGGCATGGTGCAGGACGACATCAAGCACCTTGGACGGTTCGTCCTTCACCACATCCCAGCACCACGTACCAAACCCGCCGCGCGAATTTACGGCACGCACCCAAGTGTCAAGTGCTATGCGCTTGTTGCGGTTTTGATCAGAATCCTCGCCCTTGATTTCCAGCACCAATAATTTGCCATTGGCAAGACGAATCAAAAAGTCAGGTACAAAGCGCCGTTTGCTGCCGCGCCAGAGGTAGTAAATCTGAAAACCCAAATGGTCGTTTTTGACGAACGCCGCCACCTCTTGGCGCTTTTCCAGCAAGGTCGTGGTGTACTGCTCCCAGGTGCTGTCGGCCACCGCGTGACTGATTTGAGACTTGGCAGTTTCAATGCATGGCTTGGTCGAGTACCAAGTGCGCATCAGCCGGGTCGAGCCAATCGGAAATTCAGAGTCAAACACCGGTTCTAGCTTTTCGCTGTTTTGCTGATGAATTTGCCCAATCACATGCCCCACCAGCGTGTCGATGGACAAGGCAATCAGAATGCGCTTGCGCAGTGGCTCCTGATGGAATAGCGAGGGAATCTCCAGCCGGTCAGAGGCAAAAAACTGTTCAACCAATCGGACCAGTTGCTGAATCAGCAATTCCCGGCTCCCGGTAAAACCATGCTCAATGGTTGTCATCGCTTTTCGTGCCGCCAAAAACAGCAAGCGTTGCAAGCGAAATTCGTCCGGCAAGGCTTCCAGGTCAATCGACACGGCTTTTGACAAATCCGCAGCACCACCCAGTGCCGGAGCCAGATCGGCGCTCACATGCACCTGTGCCGGGTCAATTTTGAGGAGCGGCATCTTCGACCAGTCCACCGTCAGCTCAGGGCGCACGATCACATCCACGCGCAGCACGTTAGGCCAGCAAATCTCAAACTCCGAGCGCTCCGCCAGTGACTCGATTTGCGTACTCGGCTTGGGCGGTGGTGGCGCATCCCCGCCGCCATCAGACTCCTGAAAGATCGACAGTGGCACGCCAAACACGTTGACATATTCCGTGCGGAACAACTCACGCGTCTTGCCATCCGGGCACACCACGGGTTCTGTCTCGTAGGACACCCGCCGCAAACCCCGCCCAATCACCTGCTCACACAGCAACTGGCTGGTAAATGCGCGCAAGCCCATGATGTGCGTCACGTTCTTGGCATCCCATCCTTCGGACAGCATGGCAACCGAGATGACGTTTTGCAAATCTTGCCCAGCGCTGCCACGTTTGCCCACGTTGTCGATGATGGCGCGCAGCAGCTCCTCTTTTTTCATGCCGCGCATCAGTTCCTTGCGCGTCTCTGGAATGCGAGCCGCCTCAAGAATCGCTTGCAGCACCTCCTCATACGCTTTGTCTGCCATGGCGGCTTCGCCCAATTCTGCTTTTTCCAGCACACGCGAGTCCACCCGCAAGGTGCGCTCTGGTGCCTTTAGCTCCGGCCAATAGGCATCGCCCTGGCGAAAGTAGTGCTCCACCCGGGCAGCGGTCTCTGTCTTGTTGCACACCGTCAGCATCACCGGGGGCGACAGATGGCCTTTCTGCGCCCAAGTCCTTTGTGCCTCGCGCCAGTCCGCGCCCAACAGGGTGTAGGCCTCCTGCACAATTTGCGGCAAAGCCTCATGGGGCTGGGCACCACGCCGGTTCAAATCTTCTGCCACATCGGGTTCGCGGTACAGGTGGTACAGCTTGCTGCGGTATGTCTGCGCCACATTTTGGGTACTTGGCAAGGCACTGTCACGAATCACCACACGCGGCGTTTTCACCAACCCGGCCTCAATGGCATCGTTTAAGCCAAAATCAGACACCACCCATTCAAACAGTGCTGCCTCGGTACTGGTCTTGCCAGTCGGCGCAAACGGTGTGGCCGACAGGTCAAAGCAGCGGATGATGCGCCGCATTTTGTGAATCCGGTCCAGCCCCTCAATCCAGCGGGTGGCCTCATCCAAGTCGATGCCAAATTCTTCAGCTTCTTTTTTACTGACCTTCACCTCTGCCGGTTTGCGGTAGGCATGGTGGGCTTCATCGTTGATGATGATCAGGTCTTTGTAACCCGAGAGCTTGCCCAGCACGCGGCGCACGTAGGCTTCATCGCTCTCTGCCCCTTTTTTGACCACTGAGCGGTCTTGACATTTAAGCGGCATCAGGCTATGCCAGTTGTCGATCAGCAGTTCCACCTGATTGAGCTTTTGCCGCAAGGCCTCGTTGGGGCACAGCGAAAACAGGTCGTAATAGTTTTCCAGGTGCCCGGGCAGCAACACCTGCAAGCGCTCCTTGACCGTCAGACCCGGTGCCACGATAAAAACGGCGCGAGAGAAATCCTTGTTCCGCTTTGGGTAGGTCAGCGCGTTTAGCACCTGCCAAGTGATGATCATCGCCATCACCGCCGTCTTACCGCTGCCCGTGGCCATCTTGTTGCACAAGCGCTCCCAGGCACCGCCATCACCCGGCACGGCAATGCCTTGCTTGAACTCAGGCGCAGCCTCTACCGACCAGATCAGCGTCTCAATCGCTTCCATCTGGCAAAAGTAAAAGGCATAGTCCCGGTTGGCTTGCGGGTCTTGCCAGTGCGCCAGCAGTTGCCGAGTGATCGCTGTAATGCCGGGGTAATCTGCGCTGCGCCATGCATCCACCCGCTCACGTATGCGGTTGACCAACTCCAGGTTAACGCTACGCAGGGTGTTGTTGCGGGTATCAAAAATTTCATAGCCCGCCGAGCGTCGGCCCTCAAACAGGGTCAGTTTGCTGTTGCTGTCTTTGGCGCGCTGCCAGTGGTGGGTCGGACGCTCAAAGGGCGAGCTGATGATCAGAGACTTCTCAATTGCCATGGCTTTACCCTTGAATCGTGTCCAAAGCCTGAACACGTTTGAGCGCCCGCGTCAGACTGGGTGAACACTGCGCACCACGCCGGGCGTTCCATTGGGTGCGAACAAAGCTACCGAGGTGCAAGTTGTAGCCTGTACCGGGTTTGCTGGGGTCAACGGCTGATATCACTTCGTTGCGAAACAGCCGATCTTTGGAGCGTCGTACCAGACTCAGCACCAGCCGCTTGGGGTCAGATTCTTCGTCAGGATTTTGTGGCAACTTGTTAAGCGGCACAGCCAGTGCCTTGGCAAACCCCTCGCGGTCGGCCAGCAGCCAGCTTTCTGCCTCCGTATGGGCCAGTCGTAAAACAAAACGATCATGGCGGTTCTCCGGCAACCACGCCCTGCACAATGTCACCGCGCACTTGCCATCGGTATCTGCAATGCACAGCACAGGCTGCACGTGCTTTGCCTGCTCGACATAGCGCATCAAGGCTGGCACCAATTTGGTCACGCCCTTGGTGTCAATCGATGGCCGTGCCAACTGCCAGCCGGGCAAACCAGCCGCCACCAAGCGCTCACCCAGCGCACAACACAGGGCATCTTCACCCACTACCAGAATGCGCTTCATGCAAACAAACCTAACTGCTCAAGTGCTTGGGGTCTGGTTTTAGGCAGCATCACCTCCGCCGGGTTGAGTCCGTGCGCCATGGCGGTCAATTCATCCGAGTCAGGCACACGAATCGTTGAGCCATTGACGCCTGGTTCAATCAATAAAACGGTCTGTCCGTCAGCAATTTCGGTCAGCAACACTTCGCTGTGCGTGCTGATCAATACCTGACGTGCCGACAAGCGCTTTTTGCGGTCACGCAAAATGCGGTCAATCATCAAAGGGATGTGCGCCACGATGCCGTCATTGAGCGACAGTTCAGGTTCTTCCAGCAGTAATAGGCCGTCGCCTTCCTGCAAGGCCCATAGCAGGCCGATCAAGCGTAGCGTGCCGTCAGAGAACTGGTCTTCTTTTTGCCAGGCTCCGTGCCCACGCCAATGTGAGAAATTGGCCGCCAGATGCCACAAGCCCGTCACAGCATCTTGCTCAAACTTGAGTTCAGAAAACAGTGGCACGGCTTTTGCCAAAGCACCCGAAATACGCCGCAATCTTGCATCGCGGGTTTTGCTGGGTGTTTTGGCGATGCGTTGCATCAACCCTTGTCCAAACGGATCGTTTTCCAGCATTCGGCTACCGATTTCGCCGCTGAATTTGAGCAACTGGGGCACCAGATGCAAATAAGTAGTTTCCGAGAAAAACTCAACCAAAGGCCGAAAAGCCGCGTTGTTATTGATTTGTTCCAAGTGGGTTTGCGTCAGACGGTCAGGGTCTGCACGGTCTGAGGGGTCTGGACGGGTAAAGACCTCTACGCCGTTGCGCTCAACAGATTCGTGTGAAACCAGTGCCCTGTGCTGGCCCGTACTTTCAGACTTGATGGCCAGCACATAGCGCCAAGTTGTGGGTTCCGTGGGTGTTGAATCCGTCAGTTCCACCTCAATGCGCACCCCTGGGTCTTGCCGCGCATGCAAACTGCGTACTTTGCCCAGCCCGCCGCGCTCCTTGATGGCTTTTTGTAGACCACCGCCGTCCAGTTGCGCCACAGTGCGCAAAAACCGAAACACATCGAGCAAGTTCGACTTGCCAGAGGCATTGGCCCCAATCAAATACGCCCTGGGTCCGAGCGGCACATCCACCTCGCGGAAATTGCGCCAATTTTTCAGTTTGATTCGAGTGAGCAACATCAATTAACCCTCTAAATTCATGACTTTGAGCGACTCAATCCCCCGGTCGTCCACAATTTTGACTGCCACTTTGCGGTTGTCACCCGCATCAAACGGCAAACTCACTGTGCCATGAAATGCCTGCAACAGTGACTCGTCCAGTTCTGCACGAATATCCTTCTTGAGTTTTTCCCAGCCTTCACCTTTGCCCGCCATCGGGAAAAACACCTGCCTTGGGAACAAGCTGCGCTCGTCATAGTCGGTGTCAAGCGCCCACATGGCGATCTTGTTTTTGCCGCCCGAGACCAGTTCGCCGCGCGCGGTGTCAAAGTAATCAAAGCCGTGGACCTCGACCACCCACTGATCTGACTTGCCGGCAGGGTTCCTCTTTGTAATGCGGCGCACCTCCACCTCGGGTTGCCCCATCAGCCAGAAGCTCTGGTTACTGGTTCGTGCCTTTTTCAGGTCTTCGGTCAGCAAGTCGGTGTTCATTTGCGCCTTCAAGGCGGTGATGCCCTTGATGGCATCAATGTCCTTGGCGGCTTCGGGGTCGAAGGTAAAAGCACAAAACACCAGCATTTTGGGCAGCGGGAACAGGTTGCCCGCATCGTTCATGGCATTGCTGACCTGGCGCTGTTCCAGCGCCGCATGTTCCGGCCCAAAGCTCACCACCACTCGCTCGCCGGTGTCAAGGTGGCCGCTGGCGTGCAGGTTGCGGCTTTGCGCATCGCTTGGCAGCGCCTCCAGATCGGCAAACTTGAGCATTTGCCCACCCTTGCCGCGAATACCGGCTTTGAGCAATTCGTCACGCCACTGGTGCTGGCGACCACTCTCGCCGGTGCGGGCAATGCTGGCATCGGCCTGATCTGGCCCCGAGGCCTCGTCGAGCGACTTGACGCTGGGAAACGGCACCGCCTCCACAGTGAACGGGCCGGTGATGCGCAGCTTGTTTTTGGTCTTTTCGGGCTGGTCGTACAACGTTTCGTTATCCGCCTGGGCTGCGATTGAGCGATCCATCTCAGCCTGCATCTTCTGGCGAGAGGCATGAAAGGCTGCAAACAGAGGCTCAATCTCCGCAGGCCAAGCAGTGGGCAAGTCAAACGGCACTTCCCATTCAGACAGCACAGTTTTAGCATCAAAACGGACTGTAGCCCCCTTGCGATAACCGTCAGGCACTATAAAAGGTGTAGCGATTGGTGCGGCTTGCAAAACGGTGTTGAGTGCTGCCAGTGCCGCCTCAATGCCGGGGTGCAGGCGCTCGTAAATAGTGTCGATCTCGGGGTTGTTGGCGATGCTTTTGAGGGTGACGTGCGGCACGGTCTTGTAGATAAAGCCGCCTTTGAGCCCCTCATGCGGGTAACGCAGGGCAAAGTAGTCATAGCTGGCGGTCATCAAACGCTGTTTGGCCAGGGTGACTGCCACGCGCGAGGTGTCGCAGGTGATCCAGCGGCGGCCCCATTTTTCGGCCACAAACGCCGTGGTGCCGCTGCCGCAGGTCGGGTCTAGTACAAGGTCGCCGGGGTCGGTGGTCATCAGCATGCAGCGCTCGATGGCTTTCAATGCTGTTTGAACTACATAAACTTTGTCTTCGCTAAATCCGGTCATTTTGGTATCGGCCCAATAGTTCGCGATTGGGGACACAGGAAAATCATCAAGGTATCGGACATACATAAGGCTGTCGCCAATCGGACGCAACCTTCCCGCGATGGATAGGCGGCGAAGTCCATTCGCTTCGGTCTTAAAAGTGCCTTTTCCTGGAGTGAAGGTCTTGCCGGTGTGCCTGAACTCAACCACATCGCCGCCTTGTGGGGGGCGCTGGCTCGTAAGGTTGTCGGCCGCAAAAACATCCCCTTGTCGCAGGGTTTCAGCTCCGCTCAACTCACCCGATGTAAGGCGAACGATCTTTCCTGAAGGCTCTCGCAAATTGGTGTACTGAGTTACACCTTCACCACCTAAAACTTTGCTTCTGAAAATGGAATTGAATTTCGTCCGAGTCTTATCTTTTCCGTACCAAACAAGGTAGTCAGTTATGCCCGCCAATTCATTTCCTGATGCTGTTGAAGTTTTCTCAAGGACGATAGTGGCGAGACAATTTTCAACTCCAAAAACTTCATCCATGAGATTCCGCACCAAATGCAAATTCTCATCTGAAATCTGCACAAACACGCTCCCCGTCTCGCTGAGCAACTCCTTGGCCAATAGCAAGCGATCCCGCAAATACGTCAGATACGAATGAATCCCCAGCTCCCAGGTATCCCGAAACGCCTTGATCATTTCAGGCTCTGCCGTCAGGTCGGCATCACTGCGGTCTTTCACATCGCGCTTATTGGTAAACGGCTGAAAATTGCTGCCGTATTTGATGCCATAAGGTGGGTCGATGTAGATCATCTGCACCCGGCCCGCCATGCTTTCTTTTTGCAGCAGGCTGTTCATCACTAGCAGGCTGTCACCGGCAATCAGCCGATTGGCCCAACCCCGCTCGTGGCGGTAGAAATCTATCGCATCGCGCAGCGGCAAGTTCTCAAACGGCGCGTCAAACAGCCCCGGCTGCACGGCTTTTTGTGCGCCCTGGCTTTTGCCCTGGCCATCAGCCGCCATGGCCTTGCGCACGGCACTCAAAATGCTGGCCGGGTCAATGCGCTCATGCACATGCAGGCTGACAGTGTCCACATCAAAACTGGTGCGCTCGGCCTTGCCTGCCCATGCCAGATAGGGGCTTTGAAGACGCTTCAACTCTTGTAGCGCCTCACGCATATCCGACGGGCGCTCAGAGGCTAAAGCATCATCAATCAGGGCTTCCAGGCGGGCGCGCTGCGGGTCAAACTGCAGGGCCGGGTCCAGATGCGGGTCATAGGCCCAGCGGTTTTTGCCAGCCTCGGGGTCTGTGGCGGGCGTGACCATGCCCACCTCGGGGTTGTTGACCCGTTTGTCGGCATGGCGGTAGGCAATGATCTGCGCCGCGTCATTGGCATCCACTGCGGCAGTGCGTTGTTTTGGGGCTGGTGCCGCTGCACCGGCGGGCTTGGCTGCCACTTTGACGGCTTGAGCGACCGTGGCCGGGGCAACTTCAGCTTGCAAGGCAAAGCCATCCGCACCATCGGCCAAGTCACCCCCGATGTGTGACTCTGGCACGGCAGCGCAGCGCACCGAACCGCCGCGACCTTGGCCCTTGACCAGCAGACCTTGCGTGACGAGTGCGGTGTGCGCGTGCCAGTAGGCATCTTCACTGAAAGCTTGTCCTTCCACGCTGGTCAATTTGGTTTCAAGCGCTCGCTTGAGTGCGGTGTTGCCGATGGTTGTGCCGTCAAGGGGCACCATGGCCAGCAGCACTTCAGTCAAGGGTGGATCGATATTTGTTTGTGGTTTGTTTTGATCGCTCATGAAAGCCTCCTTTTTTATTGTCTGACCCGTCAGTGCCGACTGATGGTGTTGTGTCTCATGCGGTGTCTGCCTTGGTGCATGGTGCAAGGGCTACATCTGCGCCGCGCAGTACAAGCATCAATTCATCGGTGCGCCATTTCACATCGGCTTTGCCACGAGCAGCGTCGAAGCAGTCTGCTTGCGCACCGGCCATGTCGGCATTCACCACCACGCAAGGGCTTGGGCTTGAAGCAGCACTATGTGTGCGCATTGGGCTTGCTGCCTGATTTTTACTGGCAGGTGATGGGTGCATGAATAGGTTTGTGAATTTGGATTTCAGTTATCGGGCGGTGTGGGGCATTGTAAAACTGCGTGTTGCAAGGGTCGCCCTTGCCTTTGCTGGCAGAGATGCAAATTTGCATCTCTGGTGTTGGTGACATCCGGCAAATTTGCCGTAAGTGCCGTTTCAGCGGAAATCATGCAAATTTGCACGATTTGTCGCAGGGCGACCTTCTGCAAATTTGCGGAAAGTTGGTCTGTTCGATTGGAGTAAGCGCTCCATCAACCCCAGTAAATCACATTCCCGTTTTGTCCACCAAATCTGCTATACGCAAATTCCAAGGCAGCAGCGCCTCAACCGCTTCGACACTTTTGGCCGCTGGCAAATCACGCAGCACCCGACGCAGCCAGGTATATGGCTCCAAGCCATTGGCTTTGGCAGTCTGCACCAAAGAGTAAATCACCGCACTGGCGTGCGCACCGGCTGGCGTATCACTGAACAACCAAGCCTTTCTCCCGACCACAAAAGGCCGAATCGCATTCTCACAGCGGTTGTTGTCAATCGGCAAATCACCGCGCTCGGTGTAACGTACCAGCTTGGACCACAAATTACCCATGTAGGCCAGCGCCGTCCCCAGCGCACTCTTGGGTATCACCACCGGCGCATTCTTGAGCATCCAGACGTGCAGCTCGGCTAACACCGGCACACTGCCACTCT
>Ga0210053_1003369_pt1 | contig 13060 bp, 12 predicted proteins | sample CryGeymeta201512_FD_185467 | JGI IMG/M metagenome (GOLD analysis project Ga0210053, IMG submission 185467) | Groundwater microbial communities from Crystal Geyser aquifers in Utah, USA - Crystal Geyser metaG 2015-12 (SPAdes) (version 2) | ecosystem: Environmental > Aquatic > Deep subsurface >... | reverse complement strand
CGCTCGGCGCAGGTCTGGGGTGCCCGCCTCGGGCCACCGCGCCGCCCGCCGGACCGCACGGTCTCCTGGTCTTCGGGAGACCTTCGGTCGAAGGGGTGTCGCGGTCGGGAGACCGCGACACAGCGAGGCGCACCCGCTGTGCGCAGGTCTCCTGACCGCGCACTGAGCACGACCGCAGGTCTCCAAGGCCGACAGCGGCTGCGATGTCGTGGAGACCTCGCTCGGCGCAGGTCTGGGGTGCCCGCCTCGGGCCACCGCGCCGCCCGCCGGACCGCACGGTCTCCTGGTCTTCGGGAGACCTTCGGTCGAAGGGGTGTCGCGGTCGGGAGACCGCGACACAGCGAGAGGAGGAACCGTGGTGACCGACGGACTCCGGTCAGGAGACCGGAACACAGCGAGGACTCCGCCGGACGCCCGTTGTGCGCAGGTCCCCTGACCGCACTCGCTGTGCGCAGGTCTGGGGTGCCCCCTGGGCCACCGCGCACCCGTTTGACCGCAGGTCTCCAATCCCCAGGCAACGCGAAGGAGAACCACGATGGAGCGCTACCGCATCACCAGCGACGAGGCACTCTACTACGTCACCTTCACGGTGGTGGAGTGGCTCCCCGTATTCGTCTCGGAGCCGCCCTGCAAGGTCGTCACCGACAGCCTGACGTACTGCCAGGAGCAGCAGGGCCTCCGGGTCAATGCGTTCGTCATCATGCCGACGCACGTCCATGCCATTCTCTTCCACGCCGACTATGACAGTGACCGTCTGCTCGACGCCGTCACTGCCTTCCGCAAGTTCACTGGGAGGCGGCTGGCGGACTTCTGCGACAGGTCAATGCGGACCTGCTTCTCGGCAGCGATGCGCGCTGCCGCCGGTGACGACCGGGAACGCCGGTTCTGGCAACCCACCCGGCATCCCGAGGCGATCCATTCAGAGCCGTTCTGGCGGCGGAAGTTCGACTACCTGCACGACAACCCCCGCCGCAAAGGATTGGTGCGGGAACCTGCGGGTTGGCGGTTCTCGTCCGCAGCGTACTGGTTTGGCGATCAGGAGGCGGTTCCGGAGGTTCCGTTGGCGCCGCTGGAGTGGTAGTGAGTGGAGACCTGCGGTCGGCGGTGGTGTTCCGGTCGGGAGACCGGAACACAGCGAGCGCAGACATTCCTGCGCACAGCGCAGACGTTCCAGCCTCCGCTGTGCGCAGGTCTCCTGACCGCGCACTGAGCATGACCGCAGGTCTCCAAGGCCGACAGCGGCTGCGATGTCGTGGAGACCTTGGGTCGCCGGGGTGTTCCGGTCGGGAGACCGGAACACAGCGAGCGCAGACGTTCCTGCGCACAGCGCAGAGTTCCGGTCGGGAGACCGGAACACAGCGAGCGCAGACGTTCCTGCGCACAGCGCCGACGTTCCAGCCTCCGCTGTGCGCAGGTCTCCTGACCGCGCACTGAGCATGACCGCAGGTCTCCAAGGCCGACAGCGGCTGCGATGTCGTGGAGACCTTGGGTCGCCGGGGTGTTCCGGTCGGGAGACCGGAACACAGCGAGCGCAGACGTTCCTGCGCACAGCGCAGAGTTCCGGTCGGGAGACCGGAACACAGCGAGCGCAGACGTTCCTGCGCACAGCGCAGAGTTCCGGTCGGGAGACCGGAACACAGCGAGCGCAGACGTTCCTGCGCACAGCGCAGAGTTCCGGTCAGAAGACCGGAACACAGCGAGCGCAGACCTTCCTGCGCACAGCGCAGATGTCACCCCCCAGCGCCCTGCCGCAGCACCCGGCACGCCACATCCCGCTCCACCCGCGGCAGTTCGAGCCGGAGCTGCCCGCCGCGGCACTGGCCTTGTTGCGTCGCTGTCACGCCGCCCTTCCGCGTGTCCCACCACTCGATCCGGTAGGCGCCGTCGGCCAAGCCACTGACCGTGGCGGTCATGCCGGCGGGGACGGGGAGGAGTTCGCGCTTGTCCCAGAGGGTCGTCCAGTTGCTGAGGCGGTTCTGGAGCCAGAGGAAGGCGGACTCCTTGGTGGCGACGCCGGTGACGCGGAGGGGGGCGGACTTCTCGAAGCATTGATAGTTGGTCAGGGAGTAGCCCACCTCCAGGCGGTCTTTGCCCGTCGCCTCCGGGCGGATCTCGTGATCGCCGGCGGAGACCGGGACGACCACCTGTTCGTCGTACGTGGTCTTCCAGTTGTCGTACTGCGCGATGTGGCTGGAGTTCTTGCCCAGCCCCTTGCCTGCCGGGAAGCTCTGCTCGACAGCCTGGTTGCCGTCGACGTACACCTGCAGCTTGTTCTGGTCGTTGCCGACGGACTCGGTGACGTGGACGACAAACGCGCCCGGTTTGCCGAAGTGGACGCGGAAGGTCGGTGGAGCCTTGCGCCCTTCGCTGCAGTGCAGGTACGGGCGGATCATTCCGGCGTTGTCGAGAGGGGCGTCCGGGCGGAGGTCGAAGGTCGTCACGGGTGGCTTCTCGAAGGCGAACTTGGTGGCGGTGGGCACGACGAAGTCGGTGAAGTGCAGTTCCGCGGGCAGCGTCTCGAAGGCCGGCACGCTGACTTGGGCCGGCCCGAGGTCGGCGCTGTTCCACCGGAGGTCTTGCGTGAAGTCGGCCAACGGCTGGTGCACGTAGTACAGGTCGCGGGCGTCGACGCTCGGCTCCACGTACCAGAACGCCCCGGCGCCGGCGGCACCCGCGAAGGTGGGCGCCCACAGGCCGTTGTGCAGGTGCAACCCATCGGCGTCCCATTCGTAGCGGCCTTCGCCGTGCCCGGTGGCGATGCCGCTCTCACCGATGAAGAACGGCTTGCGGTACCTCGCGGTCATCTCCGCCAGCAGCGTCTCCTGCGCTTCGGCCAGGTCGGTCTGGGCGTAGGTGTGGACCTGGATGATCTCCATCTCCGGCAGGCTGAAGATCCGGTCGTACAGGCTGGCGTCGCCCATGAGGCTGGTGGTGATCGGGTGGGCATAGGGGTCGATCCCGCGCAGGTAGCGTGCCATCTGCGCGTGCCAGTTGCTGGCAGCGTCGATGTTGCTCGTTCGGCAGGCGTACTCGTTCCAGAACTCCCAACAGAAGGCACTTGCGCTGTAGCCCCACCGGGCGGCGGTGTAGCGGAGGCGGTTGCGGAACAGGCGGGTTGCTTCGGGGTTCGTCCAGAAGTCATCCACCGTGGCGCACGGGCCGCCGAGTTCCTTGAGGAGGTAGTTGAACGGCCGTCGCCAGTCGTCGCGCTGAATGTTGACGTTGGCATTGGCGTTGTCGACGCAGTGCATGATCCGGATGCCGCGCTGCTCTGCCAGTTCGTAGACGCGGTCGATCTCCCACGAGGTCTCCTGCTGATACCAACCGGGGCCGAGGTACCCGGCGACTGCATCGGGCGGTCCCTCGATGGCGTTCCACCACGAGTCCATGCGGAAGCGGATGAAGTTGCCGCCGCTGTCGGCCAAGCGGTTCATCAGCTTCAGGCAACGGTCCAATCGGGCTTTCGGCGGTGGTTGACCCAGCGGCGAGAAGATGAAGACATTGAAGCCAATGGGCAAGTACGGCTTGCCCGACTCGCACTCGAAGTAGTGCGGGTTCGCCTTGCTCACAGTCACGAACCCGTCGGCCGTGGAAGCCGTGCACTCGAAGGTGCGCGGCTCTGATCGCACAGTGCCGCTGTGGTCTGTCGCGCAAACGACATACTGGTATCGCCCCACCTCGCCGGGCGAGAAGCGGATTCTCCATCCCGACCCGCCGGTGGGTCGGCACTCGCCCGAGTCGGCCCGAGCGTACTCCGTCATAAAGAACCCGGGCACCGTCAGCTTCGTGCCCGAAGGGGCGACCAGCTCGCAACGGAGGTCAAGCTGCTGTGGGTCGAACGGGTTGTCGTAAGTGGCGGCGAGGGCCACCGCGAGTTCCAGCTTGCCCCGGCGCGGCACCCGGTCGGTGTTGGCCGCCACGCCCTTGATCGCCAGCTTCTCCCGCTGGGCGAGGTTGGCTTTGGGCAGCCGGACGCCCTCCGTGCTGGCGGGAACGGTCTGGGGTTGTGCGTGCGCTCCACGGGGGAGCAGAGAAGCAATCGCGAGGGCCAACATCAGCGCATCCATTGCGTTCCTCCGGGTGGTGCGACGGCATCGCTCGGGAAGGGGGCGCGCACACTGCGAACGCCCCGCTCACGCGCGAGAGCCGGCACGGCCTGACGACGGCTGCATTGTACGTTCCTTTCGGCAAGGCGCCCACGCTCGCGCGCGCCAGCGTCCGGTGCAGGCGTGCGTGTGCCGGCTGGGTGGCGCTGGCCAGTGGGCGACCCGTCGCCCAAAGACCGCCTGAGCCGGTCTTGACACCGGACATCAGCTCGGGATATGCTGCCTCCTCGCTGTTCCAGTACACGTCCGTTCGTCCCCCCCCCCGCTCTTGCCCGCCCCGACCCTCGGTCCTGTCCTGTCGCTCTCGTGAGGTGCTGCATGTTGAGAAGTAGTTCCGTTACGCGTACACCAGTGCCCCTGGCTCTCCTGCCGGTGATCGGTGCCCTGTGCCTAAGTCTGCCTCACTCTGCCCCGGCTGCGCCGGTGGCTGACGGCCACTATGAACTCGATGAAGGGCAGAGCAAGCTGAACGGAGGGCAGGACAAAACTCCCTTGGTGTGGGGTGTGGGATGGTAAGGAGGTGGGGCGAGAAGCGTGGTCGGCCAACGGCGGCACCTACAGCTACAAGCGCCACGTTGACCACACCAACGACCGAGTCAGTGACTTTCAGTCGAAGTGGACCTTCGCGGGGCTTCCTCCAAAGCAGCTTACTCCTGACCAGCGCCTCACCTTCACTGCTGCGGGAGCGGCCGCTGCCAACCAGGGCTTCGTTGTCAGCCTCCCCTTGTTCATCACCGGGCAGGATGCTCCCGGCGCGCCCCAAGCCGTGGCGAAAGCATCTGGGGACGTGTTCGGTTTGGCAGGTGAGGCGAGGGGAGTCCGAGAAAGCCTCGCAGACCAGCAGCCCGTTTTGGCGCCGTCGATGGACCACCTCAAGGGCGCTGCCTCCTGGCAGGTGCCCGTCGCGAAGCCTGGCATCTGCCTGATCTCCTGCCAGGTGACCGCTCCCTACTACGGCGCCAAGGAGCAAAGCGCCCCAGTCGTGGTGGCCGGGGCCGGCGGCGCGGCGGCAGCAGCCGGCGGCCAGGTAACCGATGCCGGGGGCGGGCGAGCAACGGCGGCGGGTGAGACTGGTCAGCCCACCACGCCAGCCGGTGAAGCCGGAAACGTACCTGGGGGCAAGCCAGCAGTAGCCGACCAAGTCCCGGTCTCGTCGATCGGCGTGCCCCTCGGCGTCGCGGCCGGGAAGGTAATGATCCTCGCGGTACAGCTCGACGGCTGGGCCGACCAAGCGGGACTCATAGCAGGTTCCCAGTTGACCTCCGTCAACGACAAACCGGTACAGGGAATGACGTTGGCGCAAGTCAAGCAGTTGCTTTCGCCCCAGGGGGAAGCTCCCGTCCTCGTGTTGGCGCTCACTCTTCCTGATGGATTCCGGACGCCCGCTGCCGTCCTGGCGCGACAGAAGTAGAGGGCGTGGCTGCAGCCCAAGGAGGGACACCCCGGAGAGAGCGGCACCGATAGCCCGGGTGCCTCCGGCGTGGCGTGTGCGCAGGAGCAAGCCGTCGCGCCGGCACGACAGGGCCCCTGCCTCGACTGAGGGAGTCCCCTGGGAGAGCGCTTGGGCAGTGCCAACACGCAAGGGCCAGCGAGGTGTCCCGGTGGCAGCTCCTGCGGCGCGGCAGGAGCCGGCCTGCGCCCCCTCGCCGGTGTTGAAGCGCTGTGCCGTGTCCACTACAATCACTTTCTCGACAGCAGGGACGCAGGCACCGGGCGTCCCTCCCCCCGTCGAGCGCCAACGGCCCGGCGGCCGGCAAGTGAGCAAACCATGAAGGGGCCACTCCCCCTCCTGTTGGTGCTGACGGGCACGGGGACTGCGGTGATGGTGATGACCAGTTCCCGAGACGGAGCCTGCGCGGACCACGACTCGGCCCGGAAGGCCATGGTGGAGAACCAGCTCCGCAATCGCGACCTCAAGGACGCGCGCGTGCTCCAAGCGATGCTGAAGGTGGGGCGGCACCGGTTCGTCCCGGCGGATCAGGTGCCGCACGCCTACGAGGACCGGCCGCTTCCGCTCGGCGAGGGGCAGACGATCTCGCAGCCCTACATCGCCGCCTTCATGACCGAGAAGCTGGCGCCGAAGCCGACGGACGTGGTGCTGGAGATCGGGACCGGGTCGGGCTACCAAGCTGCGGTGCTGGCGGAACTGGTCAAACATGTGTACACCGTCGAGATCGTCGAGACACTCGCCAAGCGCGCCAAGGCGACCCTCGCTGACCTGGGGTACACGAACGTCACCGTCAGAGCGGGGGACGGCTACAAGGGGTGGGCGGAGCACGCGCCCTTCGACGCGGTGATCGTCACCTGCGCCCCCGCGCACATCCCCCAGCCGCTGGTCGACCAACTCAAGGAGGGTGGGCGGATGGTCATCCCAGTGGGCGACTACCACCAGGAGCTTGTTCTGTTAGAGAAGAAGCTCGGGGAGGTCGAGAAGAAGGAAGTGCTGCCGGTGGTGTTTGTCCCGATGACGGGTGAGGCGATGAGGAAGTGAGGGGTGTTGGATTGCAGATTTCAGATTTTGGATTCCGGACTGGGGGCTCGCGGCGGACCGGATGAGGACTGTGCGCAGTGGGGCACCCGAAATCTGCAATCTAGAATCTCAAGTCTGAAGTCTACATAGCCGTGTCGCAGCAAACTATCCCTCGCCTCGCTGACCTGCCTCCCTCGATGGCGCTCCCTATTGGTGCGTTCACCGATCACCTGCATGTCGAGCGCCAGTTGTCCGCCAACACCGTGCAGGCGTATGAGCGCGACTTGCGGCAGTACGCCCGGTTCGTCGGGTCGCTGGGGGTGGCGGACTTCGGGCAGGTCTCTCAGGACGTCGTGCTCCGCTACCTGACCGGGCTGCGGGCGCAGCTTCTGGCGACGACGACCGTTTCCCGCAAGCTGTCCGCTGCGACGATGTTCCACCGGTTCCTGGTGCAGGACGGGCTTGCTCCGCGCGACCCGACCGCCAACCTCGAATCGCCGGGGATCTTCCAGCGACTACCGGGGGCGCTGTCGGTGGAGGAAGTGGACCTCCTGCTCGCCCAGCCCCACGGCGAGCGTCCCACAGACATCCGGGACCACGCCGTGCTGGAGGTGCTCTACGCTTGCGGGCTGCGCGTCTCCGAGCTTGCCGGGCTCGACATTGCCAGCATCGACCTCGAGTACAGCTTCGTCCGCTGTTTCGGCAAGGGGGGCAAGGAGCGCATCGTCCCCTTGGGAAGTCGGGCGCGGGAGAGCCTGAACCGGTACCTGTCTGCCGCGCGGCCGACGCTGGACCGCGGTGTGGATCCGGGCGCGCTCTTCTTGAGTCTGCGGGGGCGGCGTGTCTCTCGCGTCTCCCTGTGGCAATCGATCAAGAAGTACGCCCGCAAGGCGGGCATCCGCAGGAACATCTCGCCGCACACGTTGCGTCACTCGTTCGCCACGCACCTGTTGGAGCGCGGCGCCGATCTACGCTCCATCCAGGAGATGCTCGGCCACGCCGACATCGGCACCACCCAAATCTACACCCACGTCTCGCGGGAGCATCTCCGCCAGGAATACCTGGACGCGCACCCGCGAGCGAGGAAGCAATGAGACGCCGGACTGCTGCGGTGCTCGAGTAACGAAGTGTTGGGGGGCTGCGCAGTCAAGCAGCCCCCACTCCACCACTCCACCCCGTCCCTCCCAAGGAGCCAACCACACTTGCCTGAAAAGACTGTTCTCGACAACGGCCTGCGAATTGTCACGGAGACGTTCCCGCACGCACAATCGGTCACCGTCGCCGTGTTCGTCGCCTCGGGTTCGCGCCACGAACGCGACGGCGAGCAGGGCGCCTCGCATTTTCTGGAGCATCTCGTCTTCCAGGGATCGGCGCGTCGCGACAACCAGTTCAAGGTCGCCCGCGCCATCGAGGGCGTCGGCGGCTCGCTGAACGGGTTCACCCACCACGAAGCCACCTGCTACCACGCAGTGACCTTGGCGGAGGACTTCGAGCTCGCCATGGACGTGATCATCGACATGGTGCTCTACCCGTGCCTCCACGAGAGCGCCATGGAGAAGGAACGCCAGATCATTCTCCAGGAGATCAAGAGCAATCGGGAGTCCGGCGCGGCCTGGGTACATGAACTGGTTCAGCAGCGGATGTTCCAGGATCATCCCTTGGGGCAGTTGATCACCGGCGCTGAGCAGAACGTGGCTGCCTTGACGAGGGCGCAGTGCGTCGCCTACCAGCAGGCCAACTACCGCCCGAACAGCCTGGTGCTGGCAGTTGCGGGGAACGTGGAGCACGGCGCGGTAGTCGAGCTGGCTCGTCGGTACTTCGAGCCGGTGGCTCCTGGCAGCCCGGTTGAGTGGGGCGTGCCGCCCAACGGCCAGGCAGGCCCGGCAGTCGTTTTTGAACCACGAACAGCGGAGCAGCTCCACCTGTGCCTTGGATTCCGGGCGCTGCCGCATCGGCACCCGGACAGCTTCGTGTTGGGCGTGATCGATATCCTGCTGGGCTCGGGTGTCACCTCGCGGCTGTTCCAGGAGATCCGTGAGAACCTGGGGCTTGCCTACGACGTCGGCAGCTACACGCAGCCGTACCGCGACGCCGGCGCCTTCGTCCTGTATGCCAGCGTTGAGCCGAAGCGCGCGGTCCAGTGCTTGCGGGCCATCCTCGGGGGGGTGGACCGGCTGAAGGAGGGACTCATCGACGAGGAAGAGCTGCGCGAGGCGAAGCAATTTGCCAAGGGGACGCTGCTGTTGGGTCTGGAAGGCCCGGGGGCATACGCCATGATGCTGGGCGAACGAGAGCTGCTGACCGAAGAGCTCTTCCAGGTCGAGGAGATCTCCGCCGGGGTGAACCGCGTCACCACCGAGGACATCCAGCGCGTCTCCCAGGAGTTGCTCCGAAGCGAGGGAGCCACCCTCGCGGTAGTTCCGCCGAAACGCTGGCGGAGTGAAGGCAAGCTGATTGATCTGATGGCGTCTTGGTGATCGTTTGGAGCATGGGGTATCATTGGGCACCGACAGGGGCGCTCCCTGCCGGACCGCAGTCTGGAAAGGACCCACCATGCAGTACAAGGAAGACTACCTGAAGACGGCGCCGCTCTTCGCCGAGCTGGATGAGCGGTTCATTGGGAGTCTGGCCGACTACAGCGAGCTGCGGACGTTCTCCGCCGGCACGGCGATTGTCCGACAGGGCGCTCAGGAGAGCTGGGACCTGGGGTTGTACGTCATCGCCAGCGGCAGTGTTCGCATCGTGCGAAGCGACCCGCCCGACCCCGACCGCGAACTGACAGTACTCGGCGTCGGCGAGTGCTTCGGCGAGATGTCGGTCCTCGACGGCGAGCCGCGTTCGGCTTCGGCTATCGCCTGCGAGGAAACCGAGTGCGTGTTTCTGGGCGCGATCGATTTCCGCGAGGCGCTGACAGTGGAGCCGAAGATCGCTATCAACCTCCTGCGGATGCTCTCTCGGCGCCTGCGGGAGGCGGACCAGGCGCCGCTGGACTAACGCGCTGGCGCCGGGCCGTTCCCCGTTCGGACTTCGCATTTCGGATTCCGGATTTCGAACTGCGGATTTCGGATTTGGGACTTCGGCCTTCGGACTTGCCTGCCATCGCCGCCGGGCTAGTCCTTGCGCCGTCCGGCAACTTCTCTCTGGGAGCCTCGAGGAAATGGCTGTTGAGTTGCGCGTGCCTGAAGCCGGTGAGTCTGTCACCGAAGTGGAGGTTGGCGAGTGGCTCAGAGCGCCGGGCGACCGGGTGGAGCGCGATGAGCCCCTGGTTGTGCTGGAGACAGACAAGGCCGCGATGGAAGTGCCGGCGCCCATCGCCGGTGTGCTCGCGGAGATTCTCTGCGCAGCCGGCCAGACCGTGAAGCCCGGCGACGTCCTCTGCCGCCTCGAGGAGGCGGCCGGAGCACCGGCAGAGACCGGGACCGCCGCCTCCCGCCCCACGCCCGCCGACACCAACGTTGACGCGGGCGCCGCCGCGCCTCCGGTCACCCCCGCCGCCCGCCGCTTGCTCGCCAAGCACGGGCTGCGGGCGGCCGAGGTGCGGGGAACTGGACCGGGCGGGCGCCTCCTGAAGGAGGACGTCCTGCGGCACGTGGAGTTGGCAGCCAATGGCACCGCCACTGAGGCGGTTGCGGCCGCCGCGCCAGCTCCCGCGCCCTCACCGGTCTCCGCGCCGGCGGCTGTTGCCGGGCGTGAGGAACAGGTCGTCCGCATGAGCTTGTTGCGGCGGCGGGTCGCCCAACGCTTGGTCGAGGCGCAACAGACGGCTGCGCTTCTGACGACCTTCAACGAGATCGACATGTCCGCCGTCGTCGCCTTGCGTCAGCAGCACCAAGGGCTGTTCCAGGAGCGATACGGCATCAAGCTTGGCTTCATGTCCTTCTTCGTCAAGGCCGCTGTGGACGCACTCAAGGGAGTGCCGCAGCTCAACGCGGAGATCCGCGGCGAAGATCTCGTGTACTGGAACTACTACGACCTCGGAGTCGCCGTCGGCACCGACCGCGGCCTGGTGGTGCCGGTTCTGCGCAACGCCGATCGGCTGAGCTTCGCCGAGACCGAGCTGGCCATCGCCGACTTTGCCGAGAAGGCAAAGACCAACCGGCTGGCGATTGAAGACTTGCGGGGCGGCACGTTCTCGCTCAGCAATGGCGGCCTGTACGGGTCGCTGCTGTCCACGCCCATCGTCAACCCGCCGCAGAGCGGCATTCTGGGCATGCACGCCATCCAGGACCGGCCCGTCGCGCGCGACGGACAGGTGGTCATCCGGCCCATGATGTACGTCGCCCTCACTTATGATCACCGGATTGTCGATGGCAAGGAAGCCGTCACCTTTCTGCGCCGGGTCAAAGACTGCGTTGAGGCGCCCGCGCGGATGCTCCTGGAGGTTTGAGAACGGATGGAGACTGCACGTCACGACCTCGTCATCCTCGGCGGCGGGCCGGGGGGCTACGTTGCCGCGATTCGCGCGACGCAGCTTGGGATGAACGTCGCCTGCATCGAACAGGAGAGCGCCCTGGGCGGCACCTGCCTGCGGGTCGGGTGCATTCCCAGCAAGGCGCTGCTGGAATCCAGCGAGCGCTACGAGCAGGCGCGGGAGGAACTCGCTACGCACGGGGTGGGCGTGGGCGAAGTGAGCCTCGACCTCGCCACGATGATGAAGCGGAAGGACAAGCTCGTCACGATCCTGTCGAAGGGCGTCGAGGGGCTCCTCAAGAAGAACAAGATCACCCGGCATGTCGGGCACGGTCGGCTGTTGGCCCCCGGTCGCATTGAAGTCACCCGCGGCGACCAGCGGATCGAGCTGGAAGCAGCGCACGTCCTCCTTGCCACCGGCAGCAAGTCTGCCGGGCTTCCGGGGATCGAGCCTGACGGCGACCGGATCGGCACCAGCACCGAGGCGCTCAGCTACTCCGAAGTACCAGAGCACCTGATCGTCATCGGCGCCGGCGCCATCGGCTTGGAGCTTGGTTCCGTGTGGCGGCGGCTGGGAGCGAAGGTGACCGTCCTTGAGTACCTCGACCGCATTCTCCTGGGCATGGATGCCGAGCTTGCCGGCGAGGCGTTGAAGGTGTTCAAGCGACAGGGCATGCAGTTCCTGTTGGGTTGCCGAGTCACCTCGGCGCGGGTGGAGGGGGAGCAGTGCGTGGTCGAGTCCGCAGGGAACGAGCCCCGCCGCGGCGACCGGGTCCTCGTCGCCGTCGGGCGCGCCCCGAACACCGACGACCTAGGTCTCGAAGCGGCGGGCGTCCGGACGGACCGAAAGGGCTTCGTCTCCGTCGACGAGCACTTCGCCACCTCGGCCGCGGGCGTCTACGCAATCGGCGATGTTATCGGCGGCGCCATGCTGGCGCACAAGGCGGAAGAAGAGGGCGTCGCCTGCGTCGAGCAGCTCGCCACCGGCTACGGTCACGTCAACTACGACGCGATCCCCAACGTGGTCTACACCGAACCGGAAATCGCGTCCGTCGGCAAGACCGAAGCCGAGCTGCAGGAAGCAGGCGTCGAGTACCGGAAGGGCGCCTTCCCCTTCGTCGCCAACGGCCGCGCGCGAGCGCTGGGCAACACCACCGGTCAAGTGAAGATGCTCGCCGACGCCGCCACCGACCGCATTCTCGGCGTGCACATCCTCGGCCCCCGCGCTGGCGACCTCATCGCCGAGGCGGCAGTCGCCATCGAGCTGGGCGCCAGCAGCGAAGACCTCGCCCGCTCCAGCCACGCCCACCCAACGCTGGCCGAAGCACTGAAGGAAGCCGCTTTGGCGGTGGATGGCCGAGCGCTGCATGTGTGAGTTCGGGCTGAGGCAACTCTGGGGTATCCCGCCTGCCGCGGGTTGACGTGCGCACCGGGCTTCTGTATAGTGAGTCCACTATCACGGGAACCTGAAAGGCGTGATCTCCGCGGAACGCACCAGCAAGCGCCAGGAAGTTGCTGACTGAGCTTCCCCCCATTGGTTGGGCCACTTACCGGTCCGGATAAGCTACTGGTGGTTAGTGGTTCTCCTTTCTTTAGCGGGGTCCTTTTCCTTGGTCTCTTTGGTATCCGGTCCCGTGTCGTGGCTGGCGAAGTAGACCGTGGTGGGCGTCTGCCAATCCAGTGCTTGGTGGCGCCGTTCGGCGTCGTAGAAGTGGAAGTAGCTGTCGAGACGGGCGTGGGCTTCGCGACCGTCAGCGTAGTCCCGCAGGGAACTCTCTTCGTACTTCACGGTCCGCCACAGCCGTCCAACGAGTTGTTTTCAATAGTGTGGATCAGGGAGTCAGGCGGCGATCCCTCGGGACTGTTCTTGGGACTCGGCTTCGGGCGCTGGCAAGCCGTCGACGAACCGGGCACCCGCCAGGAGCTGGGCGACGCGGTGCGGTGCATTGATCCGTCGCCAGTGTTGCTCGGCGACTTGGGCGAGCTTGAACGCCATCGCCAACCCGGCTTCCCGGGAGCCAGCGCCCTTGGTCGTGCGGACGCGCAATTTCACGGTGGCGAAGAGCGACTCGAT
>Ga0210053_1003362_pt1 | contig 13088 bp, 14 predicted proteins | sample CryGeymeta201512_FD_185467 | JGI IMG/M metagenome (GOLD analysis project Ga0210053, IMG submission 185467) | Groundwater microbial communities from Crystal Geyser aquifers in Utah, USA - Crystal Geyser metaG 2015-12 (SPAdes) (version 2) | ecosystem: Environmental > Aquatic > Deep subsurface >... | reverse complement strand
GAAAATACTTAAAATCTGAAAATGAAGATCTAATCAAAAGCGGAACTAGCAATATTTTTGCTTATGAATCTGGTAGCCTATCAGCGAACCAATTTTACGGTGCAAAAAATATTTCGCAAGCGAAGCTCGGCAAGTTATTGTTCATACCAGAATTAAGCAAAACTGATGACAATTTCAAAATGTCTGGTCCATCGCCTTTGCGAAATATGACTGATTTTGTAATGCAAAAAGTTGTTAAGAACAGCCCAACATATTCAAACCTTCAATCAGCTTTTGAAACTTTTAACAAGGATTTCAAAGAAGAATCATCAAAGGACGGATTCTCATTAAACGAGCTTACAAACGATATTAACAAAAATGTTGCAGAATGGGGTATAAATTTTGGTCTAGATATAAACACGATTACAGCCGACAATATAATAAAAAACCTTGTTTCCCATTATGTTGAAGACAAACAATTAAACGACCAGAGAGTCCCGATAAACTTTTTTGGTCAAGGATTACAGAGACACTTAATCTATACTCTTATTCGTGTTGGCGCAAAATATATTGATAAAAAACAGGATAAGAAAAAGGAATTTTCCCCAAATACTATATTGCACACATTCAGCGATTTTTGTTAGCAAAAATGTTGAATCTTTACCCTCTTTGTTGAAAGTTATTAGAAACAATGGTCAGACAAAAATTTACCAGCTAAACAAAAAAGAGCTAGACGCACTATTTGACGAAAATAATAGCATGTTTAAAGTGTTTTCCGACAAACTTTCAGATCCAAAAGTTCTGCAAGACACAAAAAACGAAATTAACAAAAGAAATCTAGTATCAATCACGAGTGATGATGAATTGAAACTTGAAGAAGAATCTCTAAAATATTTTTTATTTTGAACCTTTTTCTTTAAAAAAGGTTCGTCCCTTGTCTAATAAACTCGACCATGAAAATAAAAATAATTTATGGAGAATAATTGGCAAGCCAAAGCAAAAGCCGATGTTTTAAAATTGTTGCAGTCGTCTGAAGACGGCCTAAGCCTTAAAGAGGCGGCTGACCGGCTTAAAAAATACGGCGCCAATAAACTGCCGGAGGACAAACCTGACAACCCGGTGCTTATTTTTTTGCGCCAATTTCAAAGCCCGCTGATTTATGTTTTATTAATCGCCGCGGCGATAATTTTTTTCATCGGCGAGCCGTCCGACAGCCTGATTATTTTGGCGATTTTGCTGTTTAACGCCGCGGTTGGCACCATTCAGGAAGGCAAGGCGCAGAACACGCTCTTGGCGTTAAAGAATTTCGTCCAGACCAAAGCCACGGTCATGCGGGCGGGCCGGGAGCTGATTATTTCGGACGCGGAAGTCGTACCGGGCGACATTATAATTTTGCAGGAAGGCGAAAAGGTGCCGGCGGACGCGCGCGTGATTTTATCGCACAATTTAAACCTTGACGAAGCAATGCTCACGGGCGAATCCGAACCGGAGCATAAAATCGTGGAACCCATGGTTAGCGGCGCTTGGCCGGCCGCGGAGATAAAAAACATGGTGTTTAAGGGCAGTTATGTTTTATCCGGCAACGGCCGGGCCGTGGTGGTGGCCACCGGCCTGGAAACTGTTATCGGTAAAATCGCCAAAAAATTAGAAATTATTGACACGGAAATCCCTTCTAAGGCCAATATCCGCGAGCTCACCCGTTTGATTATCGCGGCGGTCGCCGGCATCAGCCTTTTTTTGTTTTTATTCGGGATGGTTACCGGCAAATCGGCCGTAGCGATGCTTGCCACGGTGGTAGCGCTGGCCGTTTCCATAATTCCCGAAGGCCTGCCCATCGTCATCACCTTGGTTTTAGCCACCGGAGTTTGGCGCTTGAGCAAGCAGAATGTTTTAGTGAAGAAATTGCCGGCCGTGGAAGCCTTGGGCCAGGCGCGGGTGATCGCGATTGATAAAACCGGCACCATTACCAAAAATGAGATGGTGGCGCAGGAAATTTACGCGGGCGATAAGCGGTTTAGCGTGAGCGGCTTTGGCTACGAGTCGAAAGGCGAGATTAAATTGTCGGGCGAAGCCGTTTCTCCGCCGAATCATCCGGAACTGCTTTTAGTCGGCAAGATCGCCTGCTTTTGCGCCAACGCCAGGGTGATGTATAATGAGAATACGGGGCAATGGCAAGTGGCCGGCGACCCGACCGAAGCGGCTTTAAAAATTTTGGCGCAAAAAATCGGTTTCATTAAAGATGAGCTGGAGCGGGAGGCGCCCTTAGTGATTGACTTTCCGTTTGATTACAAATTAAAATATCACGCCGCGGTGCATCAAAGCGGCGGCAGAAAATTCCTGGCCGTGGCCGGCGCGCCGGAAGTAATTTTAAAACTTTGCCAAAAAATTCGGCGCCACGACAAAAGTTTTCCCTTAGAAGAGGAGAGTAGAAAAAATTTAGAATCGGTTTTTTTGGAAATGTCGCGAAACGGCATGCGGGTGGTGGCCTTGGCGGAAACTGGCGACGCTAAAAATATTGCCAGCGCGCGGGCGGTCGGCGAGCTGACTTTTGTCGCTTTAATCGGTATGAAAGACGCGCTCCGGCCGGAAGCGGCGGCGGCGGTTGAAAAAAATAGCGCGGCCGGCCTGCGCCTGGTCATGATCACCGGCGACCATAAAAATACGGCGCAAACCATCGCCCAAGAGGCCGGCATTTACCGCGCGGGCGATTTAATCTTAACCGGCGCCGAGATTGACGAGCTGTCGGACAAGAATTTACAGGCAAAAATAGCTGACACCACGGTCTTCGCCCGAGTGACGCCGGACCATAAGTTAAGGATTATTCAGGCCTATAAGGCGCGGGGTGAAATCGTGGCCATGACCGGCGATGGAGTGAACGACGCGCCTTCGTTGGTGGCCGCGGATTTGGGCATCGCCATGGGCGGCATCGGCACGGAAGTGGCCAAAGAGGCTTCCGACCTGGTATTATTAGATGATAATTTGGCCAATGTCGCCTCGGCGGTTGCCGAGGGCCGCCATATTTATCGGACCGTTAAAAAAGTCGTTTTATATTTTTTTTCCACCAACGCGGGAGAAGTACTGGTCATTGCCGGCGCTTTGGCTTTAAGCTTGCCCTTGCCGCTTTTGCCGGCGCAGATTATTTGGCTCAATTTCGATTATTTGGCTCAATTTCGTTACCGACGGTTTTCTCGACATGGCCTTAGCCATGGAGCCGAAAGAAAAAAATCTTTTAACCAAGAAGCTAAAGCGACCCAACCGATTAATAGTTGACTCTTTGATGGCGCGACGGATGCTCTTGATGGCCTTGCCCATGGCCGCGGGCGTGCTTTATTTGTTTAATAACTATTTGGCGAGCGCTCCGGCCAAAGCCTGGACGATTTCGCTTACGGTTTTGGCCGTCTGCCAATGGTTTAACGCCTGGAATTGCCGCTTTGAAGAGAAGTCTATTTTTCAAACTAATTTTTTCGCCAATAAATTTTTGGTCGGCGCCACTTTGATCGTTATCGCTTTACAGCTGCTGGCGGTTTATCAGCCCCTCTTACAGAAAATTCTTCACACCGTGCCGCTTGGCCCAGCCGACTGGCTAGTGGTTATACCAATCGCCGCCTCCATTATCATAGTTGAGGAGGTCAGAAAATTTTTCTACCGGAGAAAATTAAACCTAATAATTTAAATAAAACCTATGAACAATTTAAAGCCGCAATTTTATTTTCTGCTGATTGTTTTGTCCATCACCATGGCTTTGTCATTTTTTATTTTGCGCCCGTTTTTATTCGCCATCGTTTTAGCCCTGGTTTTCAGCGTAATTTTTCAGCCGCTTTACGCTAAAATGTTAAAATATACTTTAAAACATCAAGGCCTGGCCGCTTTTTTAACAACCATTATCATCGTCGTGCTGATTTTTACCCCCTTGGTGTTTTTAGTCATCCAAATTTTACAAGAGGCCAAAGATTTGTATGTTTCCTTATTGACCGGCGGCGGCAAAGACAGCCTGCTTAATATTTTTAACAAGCTGGCTTATGTTTCCCGCGACTATTTCCCCGACGCCGGGGAAATTTCCGCCAACATTGACCAGTATTTAAGGCAGGGCTTGAGCTGGCTCTTAAATAATCTGGGCGCTTTATTTTCCAACTTCGCCAACATGATGGTTACGGCCTTTTTGTTTATTATCTCACTTTATTATTTATTGAAAGACGGCGGCGAGTTAAGAAAGAAGGTCGTGGCCCTAAGCCCGCTGAGAGATATTGACGACGAAGCAATCATCAGAAAACTTGAACTGGCCGTCAGCTCGGTGATTAAGGGTAATTTCGTCATTGCCTTTATCCAGGGCGTGCTTACGGCCATCGGTTTTACCATCTTCGGCCTGCCTAACGCCGTGCTTTGGGGAACGGTCGCGGCCATTGCCGCCCTAATTCCCAGCATCGGCACGGCGCTGGTATTTATTCCGGCGATTATTTTGCTTTTTATCAGCGGCCAGGTTTTTCCCGCCATTGGTTTATTGCTTTGGGGCTCGCTGGCGGTCGGGCTGATTGATAATTTTCTGGGGCCGAAATTAATTGGCCGCGGCATGCAGCTGCATCCTTTATTGGTTTTGTTTTCGGTTTTGGGCGGCATTGTTTTTTTCGGCCCGATCGGCTTTGTGCTCGGCCCGATTATTTTAAGCCTGCTGTTCGCCCTCTTGGACATTTATTCATATATGGTCGGTCGAGCGAAGTAATCCGGATAAAATTTTGTTCTAATAATACAAAATTTTTAAACAAAAAATCCGGCTTAAGGCCGGATTTTTTTATGCAAGCGATTATTTTTTTTGGCCATGGTTTTAAGGCATTTGGCGCAGACCGCTCGCCTTTGGCCGCCGATGGCTTTAATCTGAAGGTTAAGGTATTGCCGCTTAATAGTTTTGATGTTGGAGTGGGACCGGGAGGCGCCTTTAGTCGAACCTCGCCCGCAAACTTCGCATTTTTTCGCCATAAAATATTACCGATTAATTTTTTATATTTTGATGATACCAGGTTTTGATTTAAAAGGCAAGGCGTGGTAATATAAAATAAATTATTAATATGGCTATAATCTTTGCTTTAACCATAGTTTTGTTCTCCGTGGTTATCCACGAATATCTGCACGGCTGGATGGCGGACCGGCTGGGCGACCCGACGGCGCGCGACGCCGGCCGGCTGACGTTAAATCCGCTGGCGCATCTTGATTTATGGGGGTCAATTTTATTGCCCTTTTTAATTTTTCTCGGTACCGGCTTCGTTTTTGGTTACGCCAAACCGGTGCCGTTTAATCCTTATAATCTCCGGGACCAGAAATATGGCGTGGCCAAAGTGGCGATTGCCGGCCCCTCGGCCAATCTGATTACGGCTTTATTTTTCGGTTTGATTTTAAGATTTACGCCCGGGCTGAATCCGGTGATGGTCAGTTTTTTGGCCGCCATCGTGCAGATTAACTTAGTATTATTAATAGTAAATTTACTGCCCATTCCGCCGTTGGACGGCTCAAAAATCATCTTGCCATTTTTATCTTACGACTGGCAGATGAAATTTTTGGCCGGGGAGCGGCATGGTTTTATTTTGGTTTTGTTGTTCGTTTTTTTCGGTTTTTCTCTAATTATTCCGGTAATTAATTTTTTATTTAGGCTGATTGTGGGCAGGTAGCGTTCTTGACCATTTTAAAATCTTGTGTTAAATTAGGATAAGTAATTTACCCTATGAAATTGCTACGCACCGGCGGAGTCGGATTTCATAGGGTGAAGTTTTACACATCCCTAAGCTTAGGGATTTGTTTTAATATAAAATCCCCCTAACCCCCTTTGTTAAAGGGGGCAAGTAAATTGTTATGCCAACCGTAAATCAGCTGGTCCGCCAAGGCCGGCATTCAAGTAGAAATAAAACCAAGTCGCCGGCGCTGCAAACCACGCTGGATACTTTACATCGCCAGCGCACGGAATTGCCGAATGGAGCGCCGTTTAAGCGCGGCGTTTGCGTTAAAGTTACCACTACTACGCCAAAAAAGCCCAACTCGGCTTTAAGAAAAATCGCCCGTGTTCGTTTATCCAACGGCATGGAGGTGACGGCTTATATCCCGGGGTGACGGCTTATATCCCGGGTATCGGCCACAACCTGCAGGAACACTCAATCGTTTTAATTAAGGGCGGCCGAACCAAAGACCTGCCGGGCGTGCGTTATAAAATAATCAGGGGAGTTTACGATACCCAGGGCGTGGAAGGTCGGAAGCAATCAAGGAGCCGGTATGGCGCCAAAATGCCTAAACAATAATCTATGAGAGGAAAAGCAGTTTCCAAAAGAAAAATTCAGCCGGAAGCCAAGTTTAACGATCCGGAAATCGCCAAATTCATTAATTACATCATGGAGCGGGGCAAAAAAACCGTGGCGCAGCAAATCGTCTACGGTTGTTTTGAGATTATTAAAGACGCGACCAAGCAGGACCCGCGCCATGTTTTTAACAAAGCCTTAAAGCAGGTCAGTCCGCTACTGGAAATTCGCGGCCGGCGCATCGGCGGCGCCAACTACCAAATTCCGTTTCAGGTCAGAGGCGAACGGCGCTTTAACCTAGGCAGCCGCTGGCTGATTACCGCGGCCCGGGCCAGAAAAGGCAAGCCCATGGCGGAAAAGCTGGCCATGGAAATCATGGACGCGGCCAGAGGCGAAGGCGCGGCCATGAAAAAGCGGGCCGAAGTGCACCGCATGGCCGAAGCCAACAAGGCCTTCGCTCATTTTGCCAGATAATTTATGCCACGAGAGTACTCACTGGAAAAAACACGTAACATCGGCATTATCGCCCACATTGACGCCGGCAAAACCACGGTTTCCGAGCGCGTTCTTTTTTATACCGGTAAAAAGCATAAAATCGGCGAGGTGCATGAAGGCGCGGCCGAAATGGACTGGATGGAGCAGGAACAGGAACGCGGTATTACCATAACTTCCGCGGCCACGACCTGTTTTTGGAAGGACTGCCGCATTAATTTAATTGATACGCCCGGACACGTGGATTTTACGGCCGAAGTTGAACGCTCTTTGCGCGTCTTGGACGGCGGCGTGGTGGTGTTTGACGGCGTGGCCGGGGTGGAGCCGCAGTCGGAAACCGTCTGGCATCAGGCTGATAAATATCATGTGCCGCGCGTCGCTTTTATTAACAAAATGGACAGGACGGGCGCGAATTTTTACGCCGACCTGGACTCAATTTATAAAAGATTAACCAAACAGGCCCACCCGGTTCAGCTGCCCATCGGCGCCGAAGACCAATTTAGGGGCATTATTGACCTGTTTGAAAGAAAAGCGCGGGTCTATCAGGATGAACTGGGCACTAAATGGGAAGACATGGACGTGCCGGCCGACATGAAAGATAAAACCGAAGAATATCGCGCCAAACTGATTGAAGCGATCGTGGAAAACGACGAGAAGCTGATGGAAAGATACCTGGCCGGCGAAGAATTGGCCATTGCCGATTTAAAAAAGGTTTTGCGTCAGGCCGTGGTCGCGGGTAAAATCGTGCCCGTGCTCTGCGGCAGCGCTTTAAAAAATAAGGGCGTGCAATTTTTATTGGACGCGGTGGTGGAATATCTGCCTTCGCCATTGGAAGTGCCGCCGCTTGTCGGTTTTGCTGCGGACGACAAAGAGAAGAAAATTGAAGTCAAGCCGTCTGACGAGGAGCCGTTCGCGGCTTTGGCTTTTAAGATTGCCACTGACCCGTATGTGGGCAAATTATGTTTTATCAGGGTCTATAGCGGCGTTTTGAAGTCAGGCTCTTATGTTTTAAACACTTCTACCGGCATTAAAGAAAGAATCGGCCGCATCGTCAGGATGCACGCTAATCACCGCGAAGAAGTCCAAGCGGTCTATTCCGGGGAAATCGCCGCCGCCATCGGTTTAAAAGGCACGACCACGGGCAATACTTTATGCGCTGAAAGCCGGGCGGTGGTGCTGGAATCAATCACTTTTCCCGAGCCGGTTATCTATATTGCCATTGAGCCGAAAACTAAAGCCGACCAGGAGAAGATGGGCATGGCTTTGGTTAAATTAGCTGAAGAAGACCCGACTTTCCGGGTCAGAAGCGACGAAGAAACCATGCAGACCATTATCGGTGGCATGGGCGAGTTGCATTTGGACATCATTGTTGACCGGATGAAACGCGAATTTAAAGTTGAAGCCAACGTGGGCAAGCCGCAAGTGGCTTACCGCGAAACCATAAAAAAATCCGCTGAAGCCGAAGGCAGGTACATTAAACAATCCGGCGGCCGCGGCCAATACGGCCATTGCTGGCTCCGGGTTGAACCCAATGAAGCGGGCAAAGGTTTTGAATTTATTGACGAAGTCAAAGGCGGCGCTATTCCGCGCGAATATATTCCAGCCATTGCCAAAGGCGTTAAAGAAGCTTTGGACCGCGGCATTTTGGCTGGCTATCCGATTGTAGACGTTAAAGTGGCGGTGTTTGACGGCTCCTATCATGAAGTGGATTCTTCCGAGGCGGCTTTTAAAATTGCCGGCTCCCTGGCTTTTCAGGACTGCCAAAGGCGTTAAAGAAGCTTTGGACCGCGGCATTTTGGCCGGCTATCCGATTGTAGACGTTAAAGTGGCGGTGTTTGACGGCTCCTATCATGAAGTGGATTCTTCCGAGGCGGCTTTTAAAATTGCCGGCTCCCTGGCTTTTCAGGACGGCTGTAAGCGCGCCGGTCCGGTAATTCTGGAGCCGATTATGAAGGTCGAAGCGGTAACGCCGGAAGAATTCATGGGCGAGGTTATCGGCGATTTAAATTCCAAAAGAGCGCAAATAGAAGAAATGGGCGACCGGGCTGCGGTTAAATTCATTAAAGCCAAAGTGCCGTTATCGGAAATGTTCGGCTACGCCACCCAGCTAAGGTCAATGACCCAGGGCCGGGCCAGCTACACCATGGAATTCGGCTATTACAGCGAGGTGCCCAGGAACGTGGCCGAAGAGATTATTGGGGAGAAAGAGAAGAAGTAAGTCTCCTAACGGATTTGTTTGACAATTAGCTAAATTAGAATATATAATGTTAATATTCTAAATATTAATCGCCCCTATGCAGGACCAACTCGCAAAAGCCATTAATTTGTCCAAGAAAACCGGTGACCGGTTAATTGTTTTTGACAGTTCTAAACCGGATAATATTTTTGTGGTAATGTCGGTAAAAGATTATGAAAATTTGGTTTTAGGTAAAAGCGAAATTCGCGGCTTGACAGAAGATGAATTACTTGATAAAATAAATCGCGATATTGCAATTTGGAAAAGTGAGCAGGATTTTAACGGCAGTTTGGGCGATCTGGAAAATCCGCAAACTGAAAATTTCCCAGAAGACAATGACCGGCCGGAATCGATTGAAAGAATAATTAAAAAGGCCAAGCGGGGCTGGACGATTCCGCCAACCAGAAAAGTCAATGCCGAAGAAATAATTGAAGAAGACCGGCAGTACCTGGAAGAGGTAATTTTTTGATAAATAATTATATAAAAGACGGTTGGCGCGCCCGTTTGGGCTAGTAACCCCGAGAGGGGGCCGTTGAAGGAAACATAAATATGACGGAAAAATTTGAACGCACCAAGCTCCACCTTAACGTGGGAACTATCGGCCATGTTGACCATGGCAAAACCACCTTGACCGCGGCTATGCTGGCCGTTCTAAAAAGCAAAGGCTTTAAAGCGTCTGATAAGAGCGTCGACCAGATTGATGCGGCGCCGGAAGAGCGCGAGCGCGGCATCACCATCGCCACTTGCCATGTTGAGTATGAAACCGAAAAAAGGCATTATGCTCACGTTGACTGCCCCGGCCACGCTGATTATGTGAAAAACATGATCACCGGCGCGGCCCAAATGGACGGCGCGATTTTAGTGGTGGCGGCCACTGACGGACCAATGCCCCAGACCAGAGAACACATTCTTTTGGCCAGGCAGGTTGGCGTGCCTTACATCGTGGTATTTTTAAACAAATGCGACATGGTTGAAGATAAAGAGTTGATCGATTTAGTTGAAGAAGAAATCCGCGATTTGCTGAAAAAGTACGAGTTCCCGGGCGATACGACGCCGATCATCAGGGGTAGCGCCTTAAAGGCCTTGGAAAATCCTTCGGGCGAGTACGGCCAGGCGATTTTAGATTTGACCAAAGCCCTGGATGAATATATTCCCGAACCCAAGCGCGAAACCGATAAGCCGTTCTTGATGCCGGTTCGCGAAACCGATAAGCCGTTCTTGATGCCGGTTGAAGATATTTTCTCCATTGAAGGCCGCGGCACCGTGGTTACCGGCAGAATTGAAAGAGGCATAATTAAAATCAACGAAGAAGTGGAAATTATCGGTTTAAGGGACACGCAGAAGACCGTAGTCACCAGCATTGAAATGTTCAATAAATCATTGGATGAAGGGCGGGCCGGCGATAACGCCGGCGTGCTGCTTCGCGGCATCAAAAAGGACGAAGTGGAAAGAGGCCAAGTTTTGGCCAAACCGGGCACGGTTCATCCGCACACCGAATATGAAGGCGAAGTCTACGTCTTAACCAAAGAAGAAGGCGGACGCCATAAGCCGTTTTTCAAAGGCTATAAGCCGCAGTTCTATATCCGCACCACCGACGTTACCGGCGAAGTTGAATTGCCGGAAGGCACCGAGATGGTTATGCCGGGCGACACGGTTAATTTGAAAGTCAAATTAATCGCCCCGATTGCTTTGGAAGAAAAGATGAGATTCGCCATCCGCGAAGGCGGACGCACCGTGGGCGCCGGCGTGGTAACCAAGATTATTAAGTAGACATTTTGCCCCCCCAGCAAATTTTGCTGGGGGGTTATAATGCATATTTAATTAAAATATCAAGCAACATGACCGAAGCCAAAGACAAAAAGAAAGAATCAAAACAGGCGGCCAAAGTGGAAACTAAAACTAACGAAGAATTCAAGCAAAGAATCCGCATTAAGATCAAGGCTTTTGACCATAAGATTATTGACCAATCAACCAAAGCCATCATTGAAACGGCCGAACGAACCGGCGCCCAAATTTACGGCCCCATCCCCCTGCCGACCGAGAAAAAAAAGTACACAGTTAATAAGTCCACTTTCGTGCACAAAGATTCCCGCGACCAGTATGAAATCAGAGTCCATAAGAGATTGGTGGATATTATTGAACCCACGGCCAAAACCATTGAGTCATTGACCAATTTAGGATTGCCGGCCGGCGTGGACGTGGAAATTAAAATATAGCCCTACGCTGAAGCTACGGACTATAAATAAGTTTAGATATTTATATATTATATTAATAATCGTTTGGGCGGCTCCGCCGAGGAAAGTGCTCAAATGAAAATTAATATTACCAGAGGTAAAATTCGACAACCAAAATTCTATAATTTGGAATTGATTTAATCCGTCTAGGGCGGACTGAAGCTGGTTTGTTGAAAACCGGTTTTTATTTTTATAAAGTTATGAAATTTATTATAGGAAAAAAATTAGACATGACCCAGGTCTGGCGAGGCGAGAAAGTTATCGGCGTGACCAGAGTCCAGGCCGGCCCTTGCCCGGTGGTTCAGGTTAAAACCGACAGTCAAGACGGTTACAGCGCGGTTCAGCTCGGCTTTGGCCAGAGAAAAGAAAAGAATATTAAAAAACCACAAGCTGGTCATCTGAAAAAAGCCGAATTGTTTTCAAAAGACGGAAAAACCAATTTAAAATATTTGGGTGAATTTAGAGACGAGGTGAAAGAGTTAAAGATTGGTGATGTAGTTGACGTCAGCGCCTTTGCGGTTGGCGATGTTGTCAAAGTTACTGGCACTGCCAAAGGCAAGGGTTTCCAGGGCGGCGTCAGGCGGCATGGTTGGCACGGCCATAACACTAGCCATGGCACCAAAGACCAAGTCAGGACTTCGGGTTCCATCGGCGCCGGCGGCATCCAGCATGTTTTAAAGGGCATGAGAATGCCGGGCCGGATGGGCGACGACCGAGTAACAGTGGCAAATTTAAAAATTGTACAAGTTGATAAAGATAATAATATTTTATATGTCAGCGGGGCGGTACCGGGCGCCAGAAACGGGTTGGTGTTAATTTATGGGCAAGGGGAGCTGAAAATTGCTAAACCGGTAATTGAGGAAAAACCAGCTGAAGCGTCTAAAGAAGAAACAAAATAATTTTTTCTGTCATTGCGAGCGACTGAAAGGAGCGAAGCAATCTCACGGATGAAACATTAATATTAAAGTAAAATATTTTTGTGAAATGTATTGTTCGTGAGATTGCTTCGTCGCTAATGCTCCTCGCAATGACAATAAGGATATGTCGATTAAAGTAAAAGTTTATAATCAGCAAGCAGAAGCAATCGGAGAAATGGAACTTTCGCCAAAAGTTTTTGGCGTGAAGGCCAACGCGGCGCTGGTGCATCAGGCCGTGGTGACGCAAATGGCCAATGAGAGAAAAGTGATCGCTCATACTAAAGACCGAGGCGAAGTGCGCGGCGGCGGACGCAAACCCTGGAAGCAGAAAGGCACGGGCCGGGCGCGCGCCGGCTCCAGCCGGTCGCCGATTTGGATTGGCGGCGGCGTGACGTTCGGGCCGAGAAACGACCGCAATTTTAAAATGAGGATTAATAAAAAAATGAAACAGCAGGCCATATTGATGGCGTTATCCGACAAAGTTGCCAGTAACTGTTTGGTAGTTTTAGATAAACTGGAAATGGCGGAGTTTAAAACTAAAAAATTTAAAGGCATAATGGAGAAATTGGAAAATCAGCTGAAAAAATCAGAGGATAAAAAGCGCAGCCTATTAATTATTGTTGATAAGGCTGATGAAAAGTTAAATTATTCAGCCAGAAATTTGGTTGGCGTCAAGCTGATAAATTTGGATAATATAAATTTAGTTGATTTGTTAAAATATAAAGATTTAATTTTAACTAAAGCGACGGTTGAAAAATTAGAAGAAAGATATAAATAAAAGTTTTCTGTCATTGCGAGCGACTGCAAGGAGCGAAGCAATCTAACGGACAATTAGCTAAGTTAATAGTTCGTGAGATTGCTTCGTCGCTGGCGCTCCTCGCAATGACAATAGAGTTTATGGCGTTATTTGGTAAAAAAACCCCCTCGACAAGCTCGGGGCAAGTGAAAAAAGAAG
>Ga0210053_1003361_pt1 | contig 13090 bp, 10 predicted proteins | sample CryGeymeta201512_FD_185467 | JGI IMG/M metagenome (GOLD analysis project Ga0210053, IMG submission 185467) | Groundwater microbial communities from Crystal Geyser aquifers in Utah, USA - Crystal Geyser metaG 2015-12 (SPAdes) (version 2) | ecosystem: Environmental > Aquatic > Deep subsurface >... | reverse complement strand
AGCAGCCAGGGTGCGCCGGGGAAACCGGCATTCATGGCGTTGAGGTTGGCTGTCGCTTCTTCCGGGCTCAAGCCACCGGAGAGGAAGTTGATGCTCGGCACAGCCATCGGCACGGTGCGCCGGAATACGCGCAGGGTCGCTGCCGCGATCTCTTCGGCGCCGGCTCTGACCGGATGCTTTTTGCCCGGCAGGATCATGTTGGGTTTGAGAATGATATGTTCCAGCACGACGTGATGGCGATGCAGGGCATGAAAAATTTCCTTGTGCACCGCTTCGGTCACCTCGGCGCAGCGGGCCAGGCTGTGGTCGCCGTCGATCAACACTTCCGGCTCGACGATGGGCACCACGCCCTGCTCCTGACACACCGCCGCATAACGCGCCAGCATCTCGGCGTTGGCGGCGATCCCCAGCGCCGAGGGATTGCGCTCGCTGATCTCGTACACCTCGCGCCATTTGGCGAAACGCGCGCCCCGATCCTTGTATTGGCGCAGGCGCTCCGCCAGCCCGTCCAGGCCGTAAGTGATCAGATCACCGGGCGCCAGTGCCAGCGGCCCCTTGCCCTTGTCCACCTTGACCCCGGGCACGATGCCGCGCTGCGCCAGCACTTGCGGCAGCGGTGTGCCATCGTCCGCAGCCTGTGCGAGCGTGTCCTCGAATTCGATCACCCCGCTGATGTATTGCTCGATGCCGGGGGCGGTGAACAGCAATGCGCGGTAAGCGCGGCAATTTTCCGCGCCGGCTTCCACGCTGATCGCGGCAAAGCGCTTGGCGATGGTGGGTTGGCTTTCGTCCGCGGCGAGGATGCCCTTGCCCCGTTGCACCATCTGTCCGATGGTGGCTTGTCGTTCGTCTGCAATCGTCATGATTCGTCTCCTTAAGGGCACCTCTAAAAATCCAAACTTCGTCGCAATACGGCGTTGCTCACAAAAAATCACTCCTTACATATCGGACATATACTGCGTCGCGATTTTTTGCTCGCGCCTTGTCTTGCTTAGAATTTTGAATTTTTAGAGGCACCCTTAAATTTTACGGTTAATGTAATCCTAAAAACGGCAGGCGCTCACGCGGAGTCTCGGAGCGCGCGGGGAAGTTAAAAGGATCTGGCTAATGTGATTATCATCCAATTGGTGAACGGGCCTATTTTGTGCAACAGCTCGGTTTTACTCCGCGTTCTCCGCGGCTCCGCGTGAGACTGTTTTTCCTGGGTTAATGCCAATACGATCAATCACCTTCCACTTCCATTGACCTGATCCGCGCCCTCAACTCCCCGACTTCATCCAGCAACTGCAACGCCAGCGCCACGCCGGCGAGATTGACGCCCAAGTCGCGCTGCAGGCGCAGGGCCACTCTTGTCCGCTGCATGTGTGCCCCGCTGAAGCGCCAGCCGGCGGGCTCGCTCCCAACCGGTACCAGCACGCCTTCTTCAACCAATTCGATGATGTATTCCACCTGCACCGCGCAGGCGCGGCAGACGTCGGCCAGCGTCAATTCGGCTTGCTCTTCCAGAATAATTCCGCTCAATGGCGGCAGCATTTCCCCGTTATCCATGTTCACACTCCCAGTTTGCTGCGCGGGTTGAAGGATTTGAACTGTTCGGCCAGGTTGCGGTAGCTGTCCTTGGCCGCCTCATTGTCGGCGGGCGGCACGACGATTTTCAGCACCACATAGAAATCCCCCGGTGTGCCCGACGGGATCCCGCGGCCTTTCAGTCTCAATTTGTTTCCGGTGGAAGAACCGGGCGGAATCCTGAGCTCGACGGCACCGCCCGGGGTGGGCACATTCAATACCGCGCCCAACGCCGCTTCCCACGGCGCAACCGGCAGGTCGAGATACACATCGTGTTGCTCAACGCGATAGAAAGGATGGGGACGGAACTCGATTTCCAGATACAGGTCGCCCGCCTGTCCTTGCCCGATACCCGGCGCGCCCTGCCCCGCCAGACGGATATGCTGCCCGGCGCGGATGCCGCGCGGCAGGTTCACATTCAGTTTGCGCTCGCGCATCGCCACATGCCCTTGCGCATCCACTTCCGGGATTTGCAAAGTGAGGGTGCGCACAGCACCGCGGTAAGCGTCTTCCAGATCGACCAGGATGCGGGCGTGATGATCTTCACCTTTGGCATGGAAAGCCGTGCGCTGGCTGCGCCCCGCGCCGAACCCGCGCCCGTAAAGGGATTCAAAGAAATCGCTGAATTGCGCCGCGCCACCATCGCCGGCGCCGGAAAATTCGAAACCCGTGTTCCAGTCGGGTGGCGGGCGGAAGTCCTGGCCCGCCTGCCAATTCGCGCCCAGCTTGTCGTAGGCGGCACGTTTTTCGGGATCCTTCAGCACCTCATTCGCCTCACCGATTTCCTTGAAGCGGGCTTCGGCATCGGGTTCCTTGCTCACGTCCGGGTGATATTTGCGCGCCAGCAGACGATAGGCACGCTTGATCTCATCCTGCGTCGCGTCGCGCGCCACCCCCATGATCTTGTAGTAGTCCTTGTATTCCATGGCTCGAATGTTTCCGTTCAATGCGGGAGAAATTCAACAGACACCAGCATAATACTCGCCGCACTACAGCTGCAATACATTGCTTGAGCAAACGGGTTATGTTGCACGGCAGATTGGTGCTGGCCGGGTACAATCTACCGGGTTGAGGTTTGGACAAAGAGCGCGCGAAAATGGGAGCGATGAGAAAGCATCACGCAATGGCCGAGTTCGAAGCAATGTGAGATGGCGAAAAAATTTCCCCTTCACCCCAAACACCCGGAGCGTATTTGCTGGGGCTGCGATAAATACTGCCCGGTTGACTCCATGAGTTGCGGCAACGGCTCGGACCGTACGCAGCATCCGCTTGAGCTGTTTGGGTGTGACTGGTTCGAATTCGGCAATGAAGAAATCGATCGGCAAAAGAAGCTAAAGAAAACTTTCTGATTCAAGGTTTGATCGCGGGCTGCATTTGGACGATGCAGGCAAAGCTTCTATACTCGTTCCCGCTGCATACCGCATTCGCGGCGCTGCAAGTCAGATGGAAAGGAGTAGCCAAATGAAAATACCGAGCCATGCTTTACTCGTCGTTGCCGCGATGCTGTTGGGCAACGCCGCCTGCGCGGAGGACGCCCCGCAGGACGCAGCAGCTGCCGCACCGCAAGCGGCAGAAAAAGCGGCGCCGCCCGCCGAGTCAAATCCACCGGCCAAGCCGGCCACAATGCCGAAACCGCGTCCCGGCGGCGCCCGCCCCAAGGACCTGGATTTGCGCCACTGTCTGGAACAGCCGACGAATAAAGAGATCGCGGCCTGCGCCGGTGAGTAGCGAGAGAATTCAACCTGGAAACCTCAGTTGACCGCTCGATTGGACATTTAACGGCATGACGCCAAAGAACTTTTTCACGATGCGACCTTTCACCCGACAGGTGGGTGCGGGAATGGCAACGGGGATCTGCTCCCGCAAACGGCTGGCTCCGCCAGTAACGTGTCGCAGTTGCCACCGTAAAAACCGCACACTCCACCACGTCCAACCAAGGTTTCCGGGTTGATCAAACTCAAGCTGCACTGGCAGATCCTCCTCGCACTGTTACTCGCCGCCCTCGCCGGTTCGCTCGCGGGCACCGACGCGACGCTGTTCGGCATGCGCTGGTATGCGGCGTTCGATTTCATCGGCACGCTGTTCATCAATGCCCTGTGGATCGCGTGCTGGACATGTGCCGCACCTCGGTGAATGTGTGCAGCGATTCCTGCGGCGCGGTTATCATCGCGCGCCTCGATGGCGAGGAGAATGTGTTGGGCGAGCCACAAACCATTCGCTAGAAAATTTCATATCCTACGTTGCATCAATCAGGAGTAACCGTTGAGCGTCAATTACGATGAATCGTCCTTCAAGGTGCTGCGCGGCCTCGACCCCGTGCGCCAGCGCCCCGGCATGTACACCACGCTGGACAATCCCAACCACATCATCATCGAAGTGGTGGACAACGCCTGCGACGAGGCGCTGGCGGGTTACGCAAAAAACATCTCCGTCACCGCGCACGGCGACGGCTCGGTATCGGTGCTGGACGACGGTCGCGGCATCCCGGTCGGCCCGCATCCGGAGGAAAAAAAGTCCGTGGTCGAGGTGGCGTTCACCGTGCTGCACGCCGGCGGCAAGTTCGACAAGGAAGCGGGCGGCGCCTACCAGTTCTCCGGCGGTCTGCACGGCGTCGGCGTGGCGGTGACCAATGCGCTGTCCACCGCGGTCGAGATCAGCGTGTTCCGCGACGGCGGCGAGCATTTTCTGCGCTTCGAGCATGGCGTGGCGCAACAGCCGCTGGCGCGCATCTCCGATTGCCCCAAACGCAAGACCGGCACCAGCGTGCGCGCCTGGCCGGATGCGAAATATTTCGACGCGCCCAACGTCAACCTCGCGCAACTGGAACGCGTGCTGCGCTCCAAGGCGGTGCTGCTGCCGGGAGTGACCGTCACGCTGCTGATCGAGAAGAGCGGTGAGAAAAAAGAATGGACTTACCCCGACGGGCTGCGCGGCTACCTGACCCAGGCGCTGGACGCGCAGGAAGACGGCGGCGCGCTGGTCGCGCCGATCTTTTCGGGCGAGCGCCACATTCCAAAAGGCGACGACAACTACGCCGAGGGCGAAGGCGCGGCCTGGGCGCTGGCGTGGACCGAGGAAGGTGCCACCACGCGCGAGTCATATGTGAACCTGATCCCCACCTGGAACGGTGGCACGCACGATTCCGGCCTGCGCGATGCGATGTTCAACGCGGTGAAGAGCTTCATCGAGATGCACGGCATGCTGCCCAAGGGCGTGAAGCTGACCTCGGACGACGTCGCCAACCGCGCCAGCTTCGTGCTGTCGACCAAGGTGCTCGACCCTTCTTTCCAGGGGCAGACCAAGGACAGGCTGGTGTCGCGCACCGCGCTCAAACTGGTGTCCAACCTGATCACCGACCCGCTGCTGCTGTGGCTGAACGAACATGTCGATTACGGCAAGCGCATCGCCGAGATTGTGATCAAACAGGCGCAGAGCCGGATGAAGTCGGCGCAGAAAGTGGAGAAGAAGAAAGGTTCGTCCGTCGCGGTGCTGCCGGGCAAGCTGACCGACGCGGCGGAATTCAACCCGGAGCGCAACGAGCTGTTCCTGGTCGAGGGAGATTCCGCCGGCGGCTCCGCCAAGCAGGGACGCAACAAGGAGTTCCAGGCCATTCTGCCGCTGCGCGGCAAGGTGCTTAACACCTTCGAGGTGGATCGCAACCGCCTGTTCGCCAACACCGAGGTGCACGACATCGCGGTGGCGATCGGCGTCGATCCGCACGACGCGAACGGGAATGCCGACCTGTCCGGCCTGCGCTACCGCGGCATCTACATCATGGCCGACGCCGACGTGGACGGCTCGCACATCGCCACCCTGCTGCTGACACTGTTCTTCCGCCACTTCCCGCAACTGGTCGCCAACGGCCACATCTTCCTCGCGCAGCCGCCGCTGTTCCGCGTCGATGTGCCGGCGCAGGGCAAGAAGCCGCTGCGCAAGCTGTACGCGCTGAACGAGGACGAGCTGACGGCCATCGAAGACCGCCTGCGCAAGGACAAGGTGCGCGAAGGCGCGTGGGCCGTGTCGCGCTTCAAAGGGCTGGGCGAGATGAACCCGGAACAACTGTGGGACACCACGATGAACCCGGACACGCGGCGCGCGCTGTGCGTCGCGCTGGACGCAGCCTTGGTCGGCGACACGGAACGCACCATGCAGATGCTGATGGGCAAACAGGAGTCGGGCGCGCGCCGCGCCTGGCTGGAATTTCACGGCAACGAGGTAAGCGTCGATGTCTGATCCCGCACAACCCGAATTGTTCGATACGCCCGCAGACGCGCTGCAACACGAACCCGTCGCGCAACAGGTGCTGCCCGCGGCCGCCAACGGCGGCGGCAATGCGCGCCAGTTCGCACCGCTGCCGCCGCCACCCGAGGGCGACTCGGTGCCGCTGGCGCAATATGCCGAACGCGCCTATCTGGAATACGCGGTGTCGGTGGTCAAGGGCCGCGCGCTGCCGGATGTGTGCGACGGCCAGAAGCCGGTGCAGCGCCGCATCCTGTACGCCATGCGCGAGATGGGGCTGGCGCACAACAGCAAGCATGTGAAGTCGGCGCGCGTGGTGGGCGAGGTGCTGGGCAAATTCCACCCGCACGGCGACTCGTCGGCCTACGAGGCGATGGTGCGCCTGGCGCAGGATTTCTCCATGCGCTATCCGCTGGTGGACGGCCAGGGCAACTTCGGTTCGCGCGACGGCGACAATGCGGCGGCGATGCGTTACACCGAGACGCGCTTGACGCCGATCGCCGACCTGCTGCTGGCCGAGCTGAACCTGGGTACGGTCGATATGCAGCCGAATTACGACGGGCATTTCGACGAACCGGCCATGTTGCCCGCGCGCCTGCCAATGGTGCTGCTCAACGGCGCATCCGGCATCGCAGTCGGCATGGCGACCGAAATCCCCGCGCACAACCTGCGCGAGATCGGCACGGCAGCCGCGATCTGCGTGCGCGACCCGAAATGTTCGGATGATGAATTGCTGGCTTCGATCAGCGGCCCCGACCTGCCGGGCGGCGGCCAGATCATCTCGTCGCCGCACGAAATCCGCGAGTGCTATCGCACGGGACGCGGCTCGCTCAAGATGCGCGCGCGCTGGAAGGTGGAAGAGCTGGCGCGCGGCCAGTGGCGCGTGGCGGTGCACGAACTGCCGCACGGCACCTCGGCCAAAAAGGTGATGGAAGAGATCGAGGAGCTGACCAATCCCAAGGTGCGCGCCAACAGGAAAGCGCTGTCACAGGAACAGGTGCAGAACAAACAACTGCTGCTGTCGGTGCTGGACAAGGTGGCGGACGAGTCGGACAAGGACCACGCGGTGCGCCTGGTGTTTGAACCAAAGTCCGGCCGCCAGTCAGCCGACGAGTTGATGACCATTCTGCTGGCGCACACCAGCCTGGAAAGTTCGCTGCAACTGAACATGGTGATGATCGGCCTCGATGGCCGGCCAAAACAAAAACCGCTGGCCGACATCCTGCGCGAATGGGCAGCTTTCCGCCTCGCCACCGTGCGCCGCCGCTGCGAACACCGGCTGGGTCAGGTCAACGACCGCATCCACATCCTCGACGGTCGCATGATCGTGTATCTGAATCTGGACGAGGTGATCGCGCTGATCCGCGAATCGGACGAACCCAAGCCCGCATTGATCGAACGCTTCGATCTGTCCGACCGCCAGGCCGAAGACATTCTTGAAATTCGCCTGCGCCAGTTGGCGAAGATGGAAGGCATCAAGATCGAGCGCGAGCTGCAACAACTGAAGGATGAAGGCGCGGAACTGGCCAAGCTGCTCGCTTCCGATGCCGCCCTGCGCCGCCGCGTGGCGAAGGAGATCGACGCCGACATCAAGACCTATGGCGACAAACGCCGCACCTTGATCGAACAGGCCGAGCGCGTGGTGCTAACCGTGCAGGTGGTGGACGAACCGGTGACGGTCATCATCTCGCGCAAGCACTGGGGACGCACACGCCAAGGGCACGGCCTCGACCTGTCCGGCGTGTCGTTCAAGGAAGGCGACGGCCTGCTGACCGCCTTCGAATGCCGCACCACCGACCATTGCATCGTGCTATGCAGCAACGGTCGCGTATGCAGCATTCCCGTGCATCTTCTGCCGGGCGGACGCGGCGACGGCGTGCCGCTGGCCACGCTGATCGAGCTGGCGCCCGGCGCGCGCATCGCGCACGTGATTTGCGGCAAGGCGGAACAGCACGTCTTGCTCGCCACGTCCGCCGGTTACGGCTTCACCTGCACGATAGGCAACATGGTCGGACGCAACAAGGCGGGCAAGCAGTTCATCAGCGTGGAAGGCGAAGCCATCCTCGCACCCGCGTTGTTCACGCCATCCGAGAGTTCACTGGCGGTGGCGGCCAGCCGCAGCAATCGCCTGCTCACTTTCCTCCCGGCCGAGATGAAACCGCTCGCGGGCGGCGGCAAGGGCGTGGTGATCATGGGCTTGGCGGAAGGCTGCGCACTGGCGGCAGTCAGCGTAATCAGCGAACCCAAAGTAACAGTGATCGCCTCCAACGGCAGCCGCGAACAAACAATGAAGCTGTCGGACAATGACCTGCAAAACCATTTCGGCAAACGCGCGCGCATGGGCCGCGCACTGGCACTGAAAGGGAAGTTCGTCGTTACGCAACTGAAACCGTGAGCATCGATGCCAGTTTGCGCCATGCCCGCGCATTGTCCCGGCTGTCCGGCGCCTGTGCGGTAGTGAAGCGCGCCATCCGGGCATGTTCTTCCGGCGCGACGGGCTGTTGCACGGCCTGCAATTTTTCCAGTACCGCCACATCGGCTTCCGATGCGTCGCCGCGCCGGCGGCGGAGACGCCGACGCAATGCGCTGTCGGCGGCATGCAGACTGGCGATGGCGAACGGCACGGCCAATTCCCGCGCAAGATTGCGGAACTGCCCGCGTTCGGCGTATTGCAGGAACGCGGCATCGACGATCACGACATAACCCGCCTGCAACATCTCCCGCGCCAGTTGATACAGGCGCGCATAGGTTTGCCCGGTCGCCGCCGCGTTATAGATGTCACCGCGACTGCGCTCGCTCGCCTGCAAACCATGCAAGCGTTTGCGCTCGACATCGGAACGGATACGCACGGCGCCCATCTGCTCGATCAGGTACTGCGCGAAAGTCGTCTTGCCCGACCCCGGCAGTCCGTGCGTGATGATGAGCGCGGGATGACGGTCGTTCAGGCAACGTTGCGCCAGCGTGAGGTGATCGCGGCAGGACGCCATTTCTGTCTGTTGCGTGTGTCGGCTGGTGCCTGCCTGTCCGGCGCGGATGGCGCTGACCTTGGCGCGCACGGTGGCACGGTAGGCGAGATAGGCGCGCAGCACGGCGATGCCGGCATAATCGCCGGTGATTTCGAGATATGCATTCAGCAGCCGCCATGCGTATGCAGGATGACCGCGATACAGCAAGTCCATCATGGCGAAAGCGATCTCGTCCATCACGTCGATCCAGCGCAGGGCGGGATCAAATTCGATGCCGTCGAACGGCACCGGCACATCGTCGATCAGGGCAATGTTACCCAGATGCAGGTCGCCGTGGCATTCGCGCACGAATCCCTGCGCGCGGCGCGCGGCAAAAATTTCGGCGCAGGCGGCAAACTCGGTTTCCGTCGCGCGCGCCAGCGCCGCCAGGGTTTGCCCGTCGGCCGTTGCATGCAGCAAGGGGCGCAACTGTTCGATGTTCTGCTGCGCGATTCGTCCTATCGACCCGGCAGTGCCATAAACCGAATCCACCGGCACAGATGGCAGGCGCGCATGGAAATCGGCAAGGCTGGCAGCCAGCGCATCGATGTGGCGCGGCAACACCTTGCCTCGCGCCAATAATCCGTCCAGCAAATCCGCCGCGCCAAAACGCTTCATCCTGACCGCATATTCAAACGCCGGCACGCTGCCGAAGCGCGGCGCATCCAGAGCGCCGCCGATGGCAACGACATCGAGGTACAAGTCTGGCGCGGTGCGCCGGTTGAGTCTGATTTCTTCCGCGCAATAATGCTTGCGCGCGGCCAGCGTGGTGTAATCGAGAAAGCCGAGATTGACCGCCTTCTTGATCTTGTAGGCGAACGGCCCCGCCAGCACGACCCACGAGATGTGCGTCTCGATCACGCGGATGTTTTTTGCGGCATGCGAGTACAGCCGCGGATGGCGCAGGGCGCGGATGAGACGAAGCTGATCGTGGTAGCCGTTCATCGCGCGCCCCATCGCAAGCCACCCGCTTTTTGTAGGTCGGGTTTGTGCGTGTGTTGTTGGGGCTTTAGCCCCTTACAACCACGGCCTGCCCCTTGCGGGTGCAACCCGACAGATTCGAGAGTGGCTGTATTGGTCTGTCGGGTTGAAACCCGACCTACAAAACCCGATGAACGTTGCGCTTTCACTCGAAATCACCCCACGCGCTCTTGCGCGACGGACGACCGCCTTCCACCATGCGCTCGATCTCGCGCCGGTCGCGCTTGGTCGGTCTGCCCTTGAGATCCGACTGCGGCAGCAGCTTGTTCTGTTCCGCCTGCAACATGCGCCGCCGTTTGCTCGCGTCGGTCTCGCGGTACAGTTTCTGCGCCACCGGCGCCGGGCCGCGCTTGCCCGACAGGCCGAGCACTTCGACTTCATGCTGGTATGGTCCGAGGCGGATGACCAGCACGTCGCCCGCGCCGACGGTCTTGGCCTGCTTGATGCGCGCCCCGTCCATGGTGACTTTGCCGCTCTCGACCGCCTCCGCCGCCAGGCTGCGCGTCTTGAAGAAGCGTGCCGCCCACAGCCATTTGTCGATGCGGAGTTTTTCGGCGGGTTCGTTCATGTTTCATCCGGAAGAAATTCGGCCGGAACCTTATCGCGGTTCGCGCATCCGATGTGGCGGATTGTGTGGCAGTCTGACGGGTGCGTCAAACCGTTACCCCATTGCGCAAGCATACCCGATAGAATCTGTTCAAGCATGACCCTTAAAAACTCAATTGGCCACAGAGAACACAGAGATCACAGAGGAAAAACAAACGGCTATTGCAAAATTGCGCTTCACCTTTTGGGTGAGCCGGCCAAACGAGGAAAAACCATTGCTGTCTCTGTGTTCTCTGTGAACTCTGTGGCTTGAATTAAGGTTTTAGAATAAAACTCCCTGCGAAAGCCCCGACCATGAATGACGAAACCTCCCCGCGCCTATCGCCCACGTTAAATCCTGCCGCGCCCGGAAAACGGCGCAAAACGCCGATTGCGCTGGGCGCACTCGTTCTGCTACTGGCCGGGTGGCTGGCGCTCTCTTCCAACAGCAACAACGGCGCGCGCTATATAACCGAAGCGATCAGCCCCGGCGATCTGGCCGTGACAGTTTCCGCCATCGGCAAGCTGTATCCGACCAACCAGGTGGATGTCGGCAGCGAGCTCTCCGGCATCGTGGAAAAAGTTTTCGTGGAAGAGAACGACCGGATCAGGCGCGGCCGGGTGCTGGCGCGTCTCGACCTGTCGCGCCTGAATGACCAGGTGCTCAAGTCTCAATCGGCGCTGCTGGCCGCCGGGGCGCAAGTGGCGCAGATGCAGGCGACGGTAAAGGAATCCCGCACCACGCTGGCGCGCTTGCGCCGCCTGTCCGAACTTTCCGGCGGCACGATGCCGTCGCCGAGCGATCTGGATGCGGCTGAAGCGGCGGCAATGCGCGCCGAAGCGAACGAGGCGAATGCGCGCGCGGTCGCGGCGCAGGCTGCCGCCACCCTGCGCTCCGACCAGACCAACCTGTCCAAAGCCTCGATCCGCTCGCCCATCGACGGCATCGTGCTGACGCGCAAGATCGAACCGGGGCAGACGGTGGCCGCCTCGTTGCAGGCGCCGGTGCTGTTCACGCTGGCCGAAGACCTGGCGCGCATGAAGTTGCAGGTGGATGTGGACGAAGCCGACGTAAGCCAGGTCAAGCCGGGGCAGGCCGCGTATTTTACCGTCGATGCCTGGCCGGGGCGGAAATATGGGCGGAAATATCCGGCGGAGATCGAGCGCGTGGGGTTCGGCGCGCAGACCACGGAAGGCGTGGTGACCTACAAGACCCTGCTCAATGTGGCCAACGACGATTTGAGCCTGCGCCCCGGCATGACCGCCACGGCGGAGATCGCAACGGCCAACCTCTCCAGCGCGCTGCTGGTGCCGAACGCCGCGTTGCGCTTCACGCCGACGACGGCAAAGTCAATGCCTTCCGGCGGTTTTGTCGCCAGCCTGATGCCGCGCCGCCCGGCGCCGTCCAAGCAGGTCAAGGAAAGCACTGCCGCCCACAGCGCCGCGCGCACGGTCTGGATCATGCAGGATGACAAGCCGACGCCGGTCGAGATCCGCATCGGCCTGTCCGACGGGCGCTACACGCAAGTCGTGAGCGGCGATCTGCAAGCGGGACAGGTCGTCATCACCGGCGCACAGAAATCTTCGCAATGAACGACACCCCGCACAGCGCCGAAGCGGATGCGCTGATCCGGCTTTCCGCCATTACCAAGACCTACGGCCACGGACAGGCTGCGCTCCAGGCATTGAGTGGTGTCGATCTGGTCATCCGCCCGGGCGAGTTCGTCGCCATCATGGGTGCCAGCGGTTCCGGCAAATCGACCGCGATGAACATCCTCGGCTGCCTCGACGCGCCGACCTCCGGCGCCTACCTGTTCGAGGGCGTGCACGTGGAGAAGCTGTCGCGCGACCAGCGCGCGCTGCTGCGGCGCAATCATTTCGGCTTCGTGTTCCAAGGATTCAACCTGCTGGCGCGCACTACGGCGCAGGAGAACGTCGAACTGCCGCTGCTGTATCGCGGCGAATCGGCCGCAGCGCGCCACGAACTGGCGCTGGGCGCGCTGCGCTCGGTCGGTCTGGAAGACTGGGCGCACCACACCTCGTCCGAACTATCCGGCGGGCAGCAACAGCGCGTCGCCATCGCCCGCGCCATCGTGACCAATCCGAAAGTTCTGCTGGCCGACGAGCCGACCGGCAACCTGGATTCCAAACGCGGCCACGAAATCATGGAGCTGCTGGTCGGCATGAACCGGGAGCGCGGCATCACCATCCTGATGGTGACGCACGAATCCGACATCGCCGCTTATGCCCAACGCATCGTGCATTTCGTCGATGGCCGGATCGTGCGCGACGATGCGACGCTCATGACGCAGGCCACCCCAAATGATTAATCGTCTGCATCATGAGCATTCCCTCCCTTGCAGGGCGCGTTTCGGCATAGCCGAAACCGCTCGCAAGGCGTGGAGCATGCTCCACGAAACCCCTTGTTCGCCCCCCGTCCCCCCTCTCCCGGCGGGCGAGGGGTACTGTGCGTCGCTGCGCGGGATTCACTTTGATGGGGGTGCGGCATGATGGGATGGACGACCCTGCTGCTGGCCTTGCGCGAGATCCGGCGCAACCTGATGCGCTCTTTCCTCACCGTGCTCGGCATCGTCATCGGCGTCGCCGCCGTGGTCACCATGGTCACGCTGGGCAACGGCGCGACGCAATCCGTGTCGGACCAGATCAGCAGCCTCGGCAGCAACCTGCTGATGCTGCGTCCCGGCCAGCGCATG
>Ga0210053_1003347_pt1 | contig 13120 bp, 12 predicted proteins | sample CryGeymeta201512_FD_185467 | JGI IMG/M metagenome (GOLD analysis project Ga0210053, IMG submission 185467) | Groundwater microbial communities from Crystal Geyser aquifers in Utah, USA - Crystal Geyser metaG 2015-12 (SPAdes) (version 2) | ecosystem: Environmental > Aquatic > Deep subsurface >... | reverse complement strand
CTGAAAGAGTGGATAATATCACACCAGCAACAGCTACTTTAATTAAAGAGTCTGTGAAACGGTTTGATTTTAGAGGTGTTTTTGCTGATGATTTACCAAAAGATTTTATTTATAGAGAGATCCCCCCTGAATCGAAAATCAATTTTAATTCAGAAAAAACAGATCTTGGTCTACCCACGGTCGTTCGTTTTTTACATACAGAAGGTCTTACGGGGAGAACCTTTGAGGAACAACACCAAAGTAGACTATATCAAACGGTTGATATACCAGAAGATGAAATCAGACACTTAGCTGGTAATGGTATTTTTCTAAGTCAGAAAATTCTCAATGAATCTTTTCCTTATTTACTTTCTGAAATGCGTTTCCCTGGTAAGGACGTCTTACCCTTGCTGTTTCCTATTCCTCGGCTGCTTTTTAAGATCGCTAGTTGGAATAAAAATGAAAGCCCTGAATTTAATATTCAATTTACAAACGACGTTTATCCATTAGGAAGACGTCTTGTTTTAGAAACAGTATGGGCAAAAGATTTTGAAAATTATAAAAAAGAACATGAAAAAGATTTAAGAATTTTTGCACATTGTCTAATTCCTAATACAGAAGTGGTTAATATTTGGGCCTGGAACGAAGTAAATTGGACTCCCTTAGCAAAAACTCTTGGAAAAGCAGTGATAGGCACATATGCAGCAACTACTGTAGCAAAAAAAACACATAATCTAGCAAAAAAGACCGTTGAATCAAGAAGAGAAAAAAAAGAAAGCTTGGAACAATTCAATGACAGTGTCAGAGAGTCGGTTGGAAAGTTGGACTTACAGTCCATCATTGGTGAAAACGGTCAAGTAGTCGAAAAATTACCTGATGGTAATAAATTATCATTAAAAGAAGTTTCTAAAGATATTCCGTTATTGATGCATTTGATGGAGCCAACTTTTTTAGTGCTTACTGATATTAATGGAAATGATTCAATAATAGCCTTTCCTTCACTAGAAAAAACTCGATTTGATTATTATAATCCAAGTTCAGCACCAAAGCATCGAGTCGGGTTGTTAGTTCTTGGACCTTTATTTAGTCAAAATAAAAATAATGTTAAAGTCGCAACAGCTGAAAATAAAAACTATTTTGAAGGAAACCCAGTAACATACAGTAGCCCCGAAGGTATTCCATGGATTCTCAAGAATGGTTTATTAGATTTACGTGTTGGTAAACAGACATTTTCAGTTAGAATGCCATGGAACAAAAATAGTAATGTAGTAAAGGTTCGTATTGGAAGAATTTCAAGAAATTAATAAAAAAGTGCCGTCCAAACAAAGATGGAAGAGGGAATGACATAATCAGCAAAACAATTATCTTATTAAAAATTTACTCTTGACCCCACTAGAGCTCTTACCTCGTCACGTGGTCTACGTCCACGCCTCCGAGGAGCGAATCTATGGGGTCGGCGTCCCACTAAATGGGACTTAACAAAGATTGGCAATGTTTGTTAATATACTACCTATATGAGCACAGTCAACATTTCTTTACCAGAGAAGCAGTCTAATTACATCGATATGTTAGTTTCCAAATACGGCTTTGCCAATAGGAGCGAATTTATTCGTTCAATCATTAGGTTGGTTGTCTATAAACCTGATTTAGTTGAAGAGGCGGCTACTTTTCCTTTTGTGGTTCCAAAAGAACGATCAATAAAAAAAATCACGACTGCTTTTTCTAAAAACAATCGTTATTCAAAAGAATTTTTAAAGGATCTTAAAGAAGGTTTAGCCCAGAGCGACTATTTTACCGTGTAAATATATGATTCAAATTTTGCCTTTCAGCAAAATTGGGGATTTATAGTTTTAGAGTAGACCAGAAATACAGAGCTTTATTTATTTTTCGTAAGGATAAAAATGCCGTAGAAATTCTTAACATCACTTCGCATTATCAATAATCACTCTTCAGAATCCTCATTTTTTTCTTCATGGTCAAAGGGAAGGTATTCTTTTTCTTCATTATTCAAATTTTCAGCAAGTTTTTCTAAATCAAGCAGGCTAATTTCTTCCGTATCTTCTTCATTGATTTCTTCTCCTGATGAATTTTCCATTCGGGAAAGGTTAATACTTAAATCTGAAGGAAAAGCGACGAATTTCATCATCTTGGCGCCTTTTTTCTCTTCTTTAATAAGGACGGTAATATTCTTTAAGGAGGTTTCCTTAATATAAACAGAGAAAATACCACCATTTTTAATAAATATAGCGAGTCGCTTTGAGAGATCATCAGGAAGACAACCGGTATATTCTTTATCTTCCGTTCTTATTTCAACTCTTCGTTTTTTGTTGATTAAAAAAACCCTCTGTCCAACCGTTAATTTAGCCAGAACACTTTTTGGACCACAGTTAACCAAACCGACAGTTTTTGTCTTACCGGGAATATCGACAAAAAGTAAAGGATCGAGCGGAGTTGTATTTGATGAAGTCAATTTTTTAGAATCCAAAATCTTTATTCTTTCAAGATTTTTTTTAACGAAATTATTATTCGGTTGAATTTTTAAGGCTTGTGAATAATATTGTTTTGCTTTTTTTATTTTATTTATCTGAAGATATGCAAATCCCAATCTTAAATAAGCCTCAATATTCTTCTTATCAATTTTAATAATATCTTCATTAAATTTTATAGCATCAATCCATTGACCATTCATCGCATTATTTATCGCCTGTTTTTCAAGATTAGAAACGTCTTTCATACCACTTCGCTATACATCATAGTGTAATTTATAATAGCTTCGTTAGGTATTATCACCTTCATATTTTATTTATTTTTAACCCCTAACGTAGTTATCAAAATATTTATCTGATAACGGAGTGGGGTCATATGTGATAGACCCTAGTATATTTTAAAATTGCTAATTGTCAAGGTATAATTAAAAGATCCCAATCTACAAATGAATACTAATCTACAAATATTTATTTATTCATTGATTAGGATCAATTGGTAGATTAGAATCATACTATGAGCGGACACTCAAAATGGGCAAATATTAAAAGAAAAAAAGGCAAAAACGATAAAATTAAAGCAAATGTCTTTGCTAAGATGTCTCATTTGATCACAATTGCTGTCATTGAAGGTGGAGGAATTATTGATCCAGTTAACAATGTTAAACTGCGTTTGGCAATAGATAAGGCAAAATCAGCCAATATGCCAAAAGAAAATATTAAACGAGCGATTGAAAAAGGATTTGGACCCAACAGAATAATGTTAAAAGAGGTTATTTATGAAGGTTTTGGTCCACATGGTGTTTTCTTACTAATCATATCTACAACTGATAATTCGAATCGTACCTCATCCGAGATTAGAAATATGTTGGAAAAAAATTCCGGTAAACTTGGAACTCAAGGCTCAGTTGCTTATTTGTTCAAAAAATGTGCATTTGTCAGTTTTCAGAAAATAGAAGTTAATGAAGAAGTAGTTTTTAAGATAGGGGAAGAATTAGATGCTTTTGATATCAATGAAGATGACAGTCATTTTTTTATTTTTTTCCCTTTTAGTAATTTTGGCTTACTAAAAACCCATTTAAATAATATAAAATATGACTTGGCAGAGGTTGATTATTTACCAACCACTCCAGTTGTACTGGATTTAGATAAAGAAAAAAAGGTTTTAGATCTTATTGAGGCCTTAGAAGACTTAGATGATGTCCAACGGGTTTATACCAACTTAAGTTAATAAAGTTTATAAAGAAAAAAACTATCATATGCTTAATTTAAAATCTTTAAGACAATTTTTTGAAAAAAAAGCAATAAAAATTGATAAGAGAATTCGTTTGGTCATTTCTGTCTCGATTTTAGGCTTGTTAATGCTTTTTTCTACGTTTTTCAATTTTGATAAAGCCTCTTTTTTCCTACCAGTTTTTATCATAGCCACTTATCTATTAAGTTATTTTTCTTTACTGGAAGGAATAAAGAAAATTAGTTGGTTTGGACTCTTTTTAATGCCCGAATTAATTACTTTATTTTTTTATTTATTTTATTTTCTTTTTCCCGGCAGGTGGCTAACCCGCCTACCTTTCATTTTTATTTATGAAATATCTATTTATGCCGTTTTGCTTTGTGCCAACATTTTTAATGTGGGAGTAGAGAAGAACCTTCAGCTCTATCGGGCGGCTTTTTCTATTAATTTCTTTTATCAAGCGGTTGTTTCATTTTTATTTTATAATGTCCTTTTTTCATTCAGATATTTATTCTTCTTCAATATCATTGGAGCGGGGATAAGTGCTTTTCTACTTAGTCTTCAATTATTTTGGTCGATACGTCTTAATCCATACCTCGAGAGGGATATCTTGGCTTATTCCTTATTTACAGGCTTGTTAATGGTAGAAACATGTCTATTAGTCTCATTTTTGCCTCTAAGGACGGCTGTTTATGCTCTATTTTTGACTGCCACTTACTATAGCGTTACAGGAATCATCCACCATCACATTGACGAAAAATTATTTACAGAAACGATTAGAGAGTATGCGAGTGTTTGGGCCTTCGTATTAATTATTACTTTATTGTCTTTGAGTTGGTAAGCCCAAGTAGAGGATAGGGTAGTGGCATTCTTACGAACGTGAATAAATAACCTATAGTAATTGTAAACGTACGGACGTAAAAATACTATAGGAATATTATTATGTGGATAGATCCAGAAAATCGAGGCTAAAATAATAAAACAGATGATTATGACAAGCTAAAATTAAAGACAGTCTTTGGAACAAAGACTGTCTTTATCTAAAACTTAGCTTCAAAAACAACGGTTTAGGACTTAAAGACGGGCTAAATAATTAGTCCGGCGTTAGCCGTTGAGAGAAGTGGTTAAGTAATGCAATTATTTACTAATAAAGCTGTTTGCGAGTTTAACGAATCAACAAGTTAACCAACATTAATTCTGGAGAAGGGAGATATCTTGTTCTCTGGAAGGGTAATTACACAAATTATGTCAAACAGACTGATTGGCGCATTAATGGATATATATAGTCGGAGAAAAGAACCTATACAACGTCGTAAAATGGAGCTTTTACGACGTTAACCACGACTGGAGGAAGAGAAGTGATGGTTTGTAATAACGCGCTAAATTGTAATTAATTAATTTTAATTACTAATTACTGGTTATTAATAATTGTTTGTTTTTCTCTTTTCTTCCCTTTTCTGCCTATCCGGCTTCCAGCCTGATTTTATGTGTATGAATCCCCTATTAAGTTTGATAGTTTTAGTTGTTAGGAAGACCTAAATACAATAATTATTTATTTTATGAGTAAGTCTACCCTATTCTTTTTAATTTAGAGAAGTAGTGGTGTGATTTATCACACCAAAAATTACATTTTAAAGAACCCAAGAATCTCATCTTTTAGCCTTGGATGGCAGGAGATAGTGTCGTATGCTAACGTAGGTGACTTAAGATCAAAGTCGATTGGCAAACCTTTAAAATCCATCATAATTCCTCCAGATTCTTCGATAATTAATTTCACCGCGGATATGTCCCAAATAAACGTGTGACCGTTTATTACGACGTTAAAGACGTTTTCTGCCAGTAAACAGTTATCAATAGCCATGGAGTTAAGATTTCGATATCCAGCCACGTGAGGATACAAATTTTCATATATTTTGAAGAGTTTAGTATATATCTCAGGCCTTGAACTAATAAGCCCGCTTAAAAGAGATTTTTTCAAAGGTCTATAAGTCATTTTTAAGGGCAAGTTATTTTTAAAAGCGCCCTTACCTTTGGTTGCATAATAAAAATTTTTGTTGGTCGGTTGATAGACTAAACCGGCGGTTAAAATACCTTGATAAAAATAGGCAATCGAAATGCTGAAAAAATTAAACCCATTGGCGAAGTTTACCGTACCGTCAAGTGGATCAATGATGAATAAATGTTTACGCTTGGAGTCAATATGAAGTTTTTCTTCACCTATAAATCCAATTTCTGATTCATCTATACCTTTTTTAAGCAAAAGCTTAGGAATTTTTTCTTTAATAGCTTTTTGGCTTTCAACATCGGCTATAGTATAAAAATCCTTGTGAGAAGTCTTATAGTTTAGAGTCAGGTTCTTCTTATAGTAATTTAGAAGGATAGTTCCAGCCTCAGTAGCCGCTTGTTTCAAGACGTTGATCATAGACACCATTATATACCATATTGTTTAAGGGTATCTATCGTCATTTTTTTCTCGTCTCAACAATCTATTTCTGTATTTTTGTAGGTTATAAGCGGTAGACACTAGTTTTATAGTATTTTATGATTGATTTATTATTATTAATTTGCTTAAATAAAACCCTATGATCACAGATACTGATATAAAAAAAATGAAAGGAATTTTTACGACTAAAGATGATTTAAAAGCTTTTGCTACGAAAGAATATGTTGATAAAAGATTTGAAAGGTTATTTAAATATTTAGATCATCGATTTGAGCCATTAGATAAGTTGGTAAAGGGATTTTCTGATTTTAAAGATAAGGTTTTGACTAACTTGGATTGGCTAACGGGAAAATATATAAAATTAGATGAAGAACATTTGGTTCTATCAGAACAAAGGGTTGTGACTTCGTGATATAATGGCTTTATGGCTGTTCTTCAAGTAACTAATCTGACAAAAAAGTTTAGTTCGTTTATCGCAGTTGATAATATTTCTTTTGAAATTAAAGAAGGTGAGATACTGGGTTTGCTCGGGCCAAACGGAGCTGGAAAGACAACTACGATTCAGATGTTGCTCGGAATTACTATTCCCGATGGGGGTGAGATTAAATATTTTGATAAAGACTTTTTTAAGAATCGTCAGGACTGTTTACAGATGATCAATTACACGTCGGCTTTTAATACCCTTCAAGGAAGGACGACGGTCTGGGAAAATTTATTTGTTTTTGCAAATTTATATCAAATAGATGATGCAAAGGAAAAAATTAAGAATCTCGCGGAATATTTCGAAATTAAAGACTTACTGGATAGTCATTATAAAAATCTATCGACCGGAGAAAAAACTCGAGTTAATTTTATTAAAGCTTTGCTTAATAATCCAAAAATAATTTTAATGGATGAGCCAACCGCATCTCTTGATCCAGATATTGCTGATAAAACCTTGAGTTTAATTGAAAAATTTAAGAAAGACAATAAAATTGCCATTCTTTACACTAGTCATGATATGGACGAAATAGATCGGATTTGTGATCGAGTAATATTTTTAAGTCATGGTAAAATTGTTGCCGAAGATACCCCTCTCAATTTAAAGAAAAAAATTGAAACAACAACCTTAAGATTGACTTTTGATAAAGGCAAAGAAATTATTAAGAAATATTTATTAGAAAATAATCAAGAATTTGAGTTTTATAAAGATAATATTGTCATTATTAAAACTAAAGAAAAATTGGTCCCAAAAATTATTTTTGGTATTAGTAATGAAGGAATTTGGATGACTGATATTGAAATCCAAAAACCAACCTTAGAGGATGTTTTTTTACAAATTTCCCGATCTAAATAATATGTCTTGGAAAAGAATAAAAGCAATAATGATTCATGAATTTTTTATCACTAAAAGATCATTAGAAGTGATCAATGATATTATTTTGTATCCGCTTTTGTCAATAATTATTTTTGGCTTTTTAACTATTTATCTATCAGGAGCGACCGGATTAATTATTGGCAAGCAGGTGTTAATCGGTATGATTCTATGGCAGGTCATCAGTATGACTCAATATTCAATTGCTGTTGGTTGCCTCTGGGATGTTTGGGCAAGAAATTTGACTAATATATTTATTTCTCCTATCTCAAACCTTGAATTTCTCTTAGCTTATACAATTACCGGTAGCTTAAAATCATTAATGGTGATTATATTGGGTGGTATTATTTCCTTTTATTTTTTTGGCACTAATTTACTGGATTTAGGGTTAATTAACTTGATGATTTATTTTATTAATTTAGCTATTTTTGGTTTTGGATTTGCTATTATGGTTCTTGGTTTAATTTTTCGTTTTGGTACCCGTGTTCAAGCACTATCTTGGGGTTTGATTGCCGTGCTTCAACCATTAATGGCAGTTATTTATCCGGTATCAATATTACCCAAATTTTTACAATCGATAGCTTATCTTTTACCGCCTACTTATATTTTTGAAGCCGCTCGGGCAAACACAACTGACTTGGGAATACAATGGTTAAATATTGGAATAGCCTTTTTATTAAATATAATCTTTATTTTTCTTGCAGTTAGATTTTTTAATTTTATGTTTAATCAATCCAAAAAAACCGGTCAGTTTGCTAGATTGGAAGGGTAAATTTTATAAACCCTTTAAAGAAAGTTTGTTGGATGAAGCTTGGGTAAGAATATTTGAATTAAAAGTATAAGTTATTTGCTTTTTCTTTTGATATCTTTCTTCAGCAAAACCGATCAGTTTTTTTAACAGTTCCTCAAAAGGCACTCCGGACTTTTTCCATAAATGATGATATAAGGTTCCTGGCAAAGTATTAACTTCGTTGGCATACCAGCGGCCGGTCTTTTTATCATAAAGAAAGTCAACTCGGGCGATCCCGGAACATCCAAGCACTTTGTAAGCTTTGGTTGCTGCGTCCTGTATTTCTTGGGTTACCTTTTTATTTAGGCGGGCCGGAATGATAATGCTTTGGGTGGCATTTCCGGTTTGCGTGCCGCCGCCTTTAAGATATTTATCTTCATAAGAAAAAAACGCGCTCCCAAAGACCGATTCTTGGAGGAGAGACGGGATAGGATTATCATTGCCGATCAAGCAACAAGTGACATCCATTAGATTTTCAATAGCCTTTTCAACAATCACCTTTTCATCGTAATGAAGAGCAACTTCAATACCAAACTCAAGCTCTTTTTGATTTTTTGCTTTAGAAATACCTATTGAAGAGCCTAGACGAGCTGGTTTAATAATAACGGGCCAGTTTAAGGATTTTATTTGTTGAATAACTTTCTTTTTATCAACTCGCCATTCGTTCAAATTTAGGCTGATAAAATCGACAGTTGGAATATCATTGGCCTTATAGATCATCTTGGTCAAAACTTTATCCATCGTGATCGCCGATGAGGTCACGTCGCAACCGACGTAGGGAACGTTTAGGATCTCACATAATCCTTGGAAAGTTCCGTCTTCTCCATTCTGTCCATGGAAGGCGGGAAAGGCAATATCAAAAACTGTATTACTTTTTAAAAAACCCGATTGTTTAACGATCTTTCCTGTTGATTTGTTGAAATCTATATTAAATCCTTCAAGCTTTTTATCTAAATCGACCTGATTTTTAGTAAAGAATTTCATTGAAGCCAACCTTGCATCAGAATACCACTTGCCTTTTTTATCAATATAAACAGGGATGACATTGTAGCCGCATTTTTTCAAACCGGAAATAATTAATTGCCCAGTGAGGATTGAAACATCATGTTCAGGAGATCTGCTTCCGAAGAATACTGCAACTGTTTTCATAGTTGTATTATACATAATTGTCCGGCCAGTCGTTTTGAAAAAGAACCACATCACCGGATCTTAAGATCGATCCTAAATTATTTTGGGCTTCCATCATCGAATCAAACCAAATAATATTATTTTTATTAAAACCGGCGTTAATTAATCCTTCTTCAATATCCGGAGTCACCGAATTTTTGACAAGAATTACCAAATCCACGACGTCGTTTAATCTTTTTCCTATCCTCTGGTGGACATCTCGACTTTTATTTCCAATTTCAACTAATCCCGGAGTAACAAAAATTTTTCTTCTTTTTTTAAATAAAGATAAAGTTTTTATGGCCTCCTCTACCCCGTCGGGGTTACCATTATAACTATCATCAATAATAAGGATATTTTTTTCTCGATTCAAAATTGGCTGTAACCGATGGGCCGGAGTTTTTATTTTTTTAAGGCCGCTCTCAATCTCTTGCAGTGTCAGTCCAAGTTTTTTTGCCAAATAAATCACCCCATCAATTTTGTCTAAATTATATTGACCCAAAACAGGGAAAAATAATTTTTGATAGATAAAACCCGGGGCATCTTCGTTAAATTCGATCTTTCCCTTTGACAAATAAAAATATACTTCTTGATTTAAAATAAATTTTTTGTAGTTATTTTTTATGTGTTTATCTTTACCATTCAAAAGCAATATGCCGTTTGGTTTCATATTTTGAGCAATCTCAAAAATAGTTTTGACGCTATTATCTATTGATTTTAATCTTTCTAAATGGGCTTCATTAATTCCAGTGATGACTCCAATTTGAGAAGGAGCAATTGAGCAAATATTTTTAATATCACCTGGATAATACTCCCCTATCTCAACAACTAAAATGTCTGTTTTCTCGTCGATCTTATTCAGAATGGTTCTTGCAATTCCAACTGGAGTATTGACGCTCTCCGGAGTTTTGACAACTTGATATTTTTCGCTCAAAACTGTAGTAATCAAATCCTTCATCCCGGTTTTGCCATAACTGCCGGCAACCCCGATGATTTTAATATTAGTTAGTTTTTTTAACTTATTTTTTGCCAAAAAAATCAATAATTCTTTAATTAACATGTCAATAGGAAGAAGTAAAACATTAATTATGATCAAAAAAATATAACTAATATATAGTCCTAGGGCAAAGGAAAGAACCAAGACTATCATTTTATATGGATTATTACTAAAAATTTTACTGATAAAAAACGCCATAAAAAGAATTAAAAGTAAGCTTAGGGCTGTAATAAGCTTTATTTTTAAAGTATATTTTAAAGGCTTTCGAAAATCACGCCTAGGCGGAATACCTTTAGTATTGGTAACAGCTTTTATAAATCGAACCAAATCATATTCTTCAAGCTGAAGAAGAAGAAGATGAAAGTAAAAGAATCTTATTGGGTTATAATGGTTCATATGTATCCTATTATAGTAAATAATTTATTTCTTTATTGATAATGCGAAGTAATATTAAGAATCTCTACGGCATTTTTTTCTTTACTAAAAATGAATAAAGCTCTGTATTTTTGATCTACTCTAAAACTATAGATTCCATATTCTTTAGGAAGTAAAAGCTCTGTATGCAAGCTTGGATGACGAGAATCTTGAGAAAAAAGAGCCATCTGTTTTTTAAATTTTTTCTCCAAACCAAAAGCTTTTATTTTTTTCAAAACAATTTTGCTATAAGGCAAAATTTGAAGCATATTTTTATGAACTAAAATAGTCACTTTGACTCAGGCCCTCTTTAAGATCTTTCAAAAATTCTTTTGAATAGCGATTACTTTTAGAAAAAGCAGTTATTATTTTTTTTGCCGATTGTTCTTTTGGAACCACAAAAGGAAAAGTGGCCGCCTCTTCAACTAAATCAGGTTTATAGACAACCAATCTAATTATTGAACGAATAAATTCGCTCCTATTGGCAAAGCCGTATTTACCAACTAACATATCGATATAATTAGCCTGTTTCTCCGGCAAAGAAATATTAACTGTGCTCATATAGGTAGTATATTAACAAACTTTGCCAATCTTTGTCAAGAGGAAAATTTTTGTTATGTTTTGCCGTCTTCACTTTTTCCTTTTCCTTTCCGTTTTGCTTCCACCTTCGCTAAAGCTACGGTGGACAAGCCGGCGGTTTTCTGATTCATTCCTTTTCCGGTCGGGGGGAAGTCGGCATTTTTTTAAAATTTGTTTTTACCAACAAAGAAAGAGGAAACAACGTCTCTGTTTAACTAAAGGTTTGTTTGGTATATTAACTTGTTTTTGTTTAACAGACTTTAAGGTTGGAATAATATTATTTGGTTTAAATATCTCTTCAATATTTTGTAAAATATTTGATCCTCCAATATTTAATTTAAACTCCGGAAGCTCAACATAATCTCCCTGAGGATTAACAACTGAAAGGTTAACAAAGTATTCTTGTTTGTTCAGTTTGTCAGTTACATTAATCCCAAACCTCGATGATTCGTTAGCGGAAGAAGTTGTACTAAACACTAAGTCTCTACCGATATTACTATCATTCTCTTTCTCAATTTTGAGAGTTACCTTTGTTCCAACTGGAGCGATACCATAGAAGGTTGGAGTGGTTGAATTAATATTTAAACTTGATGGGATTTTATCTGGGGCAATTGATGAAAAGTTAATATCAGATCCTCCGATATTAAGTAGTGTTAAAGGAAACCAGCTACCTGAGAAATTAGCCTCGTGAGTATTGATTCGGATTATCTTCTCTTGTGTGTCAGTTGAGTTTCCAGCACTATCAACCGCCCTTACTCTCCACTTGTAGGCTTTGCCTGATATCAGTTTGTCTTTGTCTTTCTTGGCATGGACCAATATATTATTGTCTCCATCGTATTTAACATATTTATCATCATCTTCTCTATAATCTTTGTCTCCTGGTTTAGTGGGGTCAATGTTATCTATATACAGATTATTATTAATAAGAATTTGATATTTAGATAGACCAGCAGTTGTGTCACTCGATTTGGTAAAGGTAAAAGTTGGCAGAGTATCTGTTGTAAACACATTATCATTTCCAGTGCTTTCGTATTTTTTCCTGTTCCCACTGGTATCGGTCCAATCAACAAGAGGGGAAGTATGGTCGTATGTGAATGAGGCGGAATTATATTCACGGGTTGCCATATATACCCCAAGACTATTTTTACTACGGAGTCTCAATGAATGGGATCCATCAGTTAGAGATGAAAACAAACCACAGGAAAAATTCCCGGATGTTACTGTACAAGTATTCCAGCTACCATTATCAGTACTCACCTCAACACCGCCAACAGTCAGAGTATCGGTGACTGAGCCACTAATTGTTAGATTATTAGTGTTGCCGATGGCGTTGAGAGAGATTGAGGGTGAGCCGTGAGGAATACCTAGAGCATAAATCCTCCCTTTGTAATTCCCATTTAGATAAATAGGATCGTTTGCGAAGATTTCTTTATACCCATCTCCATTGATATCTCCCACTTCAAACGAACTTCCAACCATGGTGCTCATATCTCCAGAGCCAACATAAATCAAACTTGGTGATGACAATCCTGAGGTTGATAATGAACAACCATATAAAACATACATTCGTGGAATTGAATTACCAAATACCAAGTCTGGACAGGAATCGTTGTTAATATCTGCGGTAAACAAACCAGAAATTGAAATATCGGCAGGACTATCAGGGTCAGACGTACTAAT
>Ga0210053_1003345_pt1 | contig 13121 bp, 17 predicted proteins | sample CryGeymeta201512_FD_185467 | JGI IMG/M metagenome (GOLD analysis project Ga0210053, IMG submission 185467) | Groundwater microbial communities from Crystal Geyser aquifers in Utah, USA - Crystal Geyser metaG 2015-12 (SPAdes) (version 2) | ecosystem: Environmental > Aquatic > Deep subsurface >... | reverse complement strand
GTAATTATTCCAAACATCAATGTAACTACTCAGCTATCAAGAGATAACTACGAATTGACAGGATCCTTCTTCTCCTTGTCATTCTGGCTTGTCCAGAATCCTTCTTTCCTTAAATCGCAAAAAAAACGCGAAAAATTCTGATTCCAGACTTCTACAAAAGTCTCCTTTTATGGGCTATTTTACTGAGCTGTAATTTCTTCCATAGTCAACCCGGTGATTGCAGATATTATTTCCCTATCTTCTCCCCTGTCTAAAAGTTTTTTTGCTATCTCTACCGCCTTTTTCTTCTCGCCTGCTTCCATGCCTTGTTGCATACCTTGTTGCATGCCTTGTTCTATCCCCTGTTTCAAGGCAAGCTCAATAGAACCCTTTTGAAGATTGATAAAATCATGCCGTTTATGCTGTGTCTCTAACTCATCTTTGGTCATCGATGCTGTATTGGCTATCTCAAACGCCTTTTCTATCTGGGATTCTTTTATTAATGTCTTTGGTGTATATTCAAGTCTGCCGGCATTCTTAATAAAATAAATCCATTTATCTCGTATTGTCTCCAACTTTTCTTCATCCTTATTGAATTTGGGAAGCTCAATAAAGATTAACTCTATCTCATCATTATATTTGATGAGAGTATCTTTCTCAAAGAGACTAAAATAACTAATCACATTTTCTATTTTCTCAAACATAATAAAATCTGTAATAGTCAGAGCAATAATAGGCTCAAGGGTGCTAAAGGCTTCTGCTTTCATTAATTGGGTTGAATATGTCTTAGCAGCATTATACAAAATCCTTTTTTCAAACCCTTCTACATTCAATACCTGCATCTCAATGATCACATTCTTATGGTTTAACAGCTTAGCCTTTACATCTACGAAGGTATCCTTCATCCCTATAATCATGGGTATCTGATAAGGGTCAACAATAGTTAAATCAACTATTTTCTCTTTTTCATCAAAATCAATAATAGAGTTAAGAAAACTGATTAAAATATCCTTGCTTGCCTCGGAACCAAATACCTTTTTGAAAGCAAAATCTGTTTTTACATCTAAGAATTGCATAGGAATATTCCTTTAATTAAAATGTGTAAGCGTTCACGAAAGGGAGTGACCATGGTCAAACTTCGAAAGCAGAAATATACTCAAGTGGGGCATAAATTGCGATTTTTCTCAGGGTGAGGATTAATCAAGGAGAGCAATGGCGCGCAAGGTGAGCAATAGTGTACTATTGCTCACCTGAACAACACAGCTATCGTTGATTAAGACCAGCGAAAAACGCAATTTATGCCCCACTTGAGTATATGTATCACTCTCATGCAAAATCATAATCCTCTTAACTCCTCTACTTCTTCCATCGTTAAACCGGTCTTTTTCGATATGGTCTGATTATCTAAAATATCTAATAAGTTTTTGGCAATTGCTATTGCCTTTTGTTTTTCACCTTCTTTTATGCCTTCTTTTATGCCTTTTTCTCTTCCTCTTTTCTCACCTCTTCTTTCACCTCTTCTTTCTGCTGTTTTAATCGCCATTTCTTCATCTCTCAGCCATTTCAATCTTGCTTCATAATATTCTACACATTTTTATCAACTCCTATAATTTTATACAGCAATTCATAGCTTGAAAGAGTAGCAGAAAATGCAAAGAATGCAAGATATTTGAAAAGCCGGCAACATCCTACCCCTGCCAGTATTACTGGCTGTAACCCCTTTGCTAACATATGGATGGCATATTATGCAACGCCCCTGCTATCTTTTTTGTTACTGCCGCAGGGTCATCTGTTTTTAAGATAGCGTTAGCTACAGCTATTCCCCCTGCCCCTGTTTTTATTGCCTCGGTAAGATTATCCTGATTTATCCCACCAATAGCTACTACAGGCAGGCTAACCGTCTTGCAAATTTCATGGACTATTTCACAGCCGATAGGTTTACCCACATCTCGTTTGGTTGTTGTGCTATACACCGGTCCAATCCCTATATAATCTGCACCACTTTTCTCTGCTTGTTGTGCCTGAATAAGGCTATGAGTGGATATTCCAATTATTTTATCACCCATTAATTTCCGTGCAACATCTACAGGCATATCATCCTGTCCAAGATGCACACCATCTGCTCTAACAGCTAAAGCAATATCTAACCGATCGTTTATAATAAATAAAACGGCTGCCTCTTCTGTTATCTCCCGTAACATATTACCCAGCATGATTAATTTGCCATCAGGTATATTTTCAACCTGTTGCCAGACAATATCTTTCTCTTCTTCTCCGTCCCTTTGTGCCTCTCCCTTAACCCGCAACTGAACAACATCAACACCTGCGGTAATTATTTCCTTCACGCAATCCCTATCCCAGATTCTTTCACCAAAAAGCCCATAATCAAGGATAAGGTACAACCCATGAATTCTTTTTTTCTCCCCAACAATTTGCAGCACTTCTTGTTCCAGCGAATATGCCTGATACCTCAATGCCTTTAATTTCCGACTTGTCTCTATTGAATATAGCTTGACAAACTCTTCCAATACCCGAATAGCCTCTTGGGCTCGTTTTATATTTGCCTTTATTATCCCTGCCTTTCCTGTTCTGTAATCCTCAGTATCTATATGGATAGCCAATCCAACATCATTCTGACTATCTCGGGCAGAGATAAGCAAGGATGAACCAAATGATTCATTTATCAACCCAGCAATGGAATGCCGTATCCCTTTCAACCTTTCGCTCAATTCCTTTGAATTCATTTCAAACCTGACCAATTCCTCAACTACCCGCAACCCTTCCCTGACTCGATTGAAATTGGCATCAATAATCCTGAGTATTCCTGTATCCATCTTGTTACCCTTTCATATCCCGCATCCTGCCCAAAAGGAAAAAGATCAGGACAATTATCAGCAGGATAACAACCTTTGTCAACCCAAAGGAGATAACCATTAATCCAACCGCCAATCCAAGCAAGGTACCTATTACAGTACCTGGGTTTTCAGTCATAAAAGTTAATAATATTTTTTTTAAGTCATTCATAAGCTGTATTTCCTCCTTTTTCACCCAAAGACACTAAGATTTTTCCTCTTTGTGTCTCTGTGTCTTTGTGGTAATTTTTTTTAACTCGTATATTCCGCCCCTCGCAACCTGCCACCGGTATAAAAGATCTCTTCCACCATGATTCTAACAGATTTTACACTTACCATACCAATACCTGCCTCTAAAGATTCCTTTACCTTAATCTGCAAATTAGAGATGGCTTGAGCAACTGGAATATCTGAGGTTATAGCAACAACAAGGTTTGCTTGAATATACTTTTTCTTTATTATTACCTTTGGCTTTGTCCTTCGGATATTTGTTTCCTGAGAGCAAACCCTGACAATAAAATCTTCAACAGCCTTTCGAGTAACCTTTACCTCCCCATTGGCATTTTGAAAGGCAACTCCTTTTTCCTCCTGACCAAGCACACAAGTAGTATAAACAATCAGTAACCCAATTATCCACAGCAAAATCCCAATCTGCGAGATAACCATTTTATGATGAGGATCATTAATGTAGGTTAAGACAAGATTTGTATCAATCAGACCAAATCCAATACCAATGCCTATGCTTCCCATCGTAAATAACAACAAAACACCCAACACCAGCCCAAATCTGTTAATAAAAGCCATAATCATACCCCCTTTTTTTAATTTAGTTGATAGGTTGATGAGTTGAATAGTTGATGAGTTGAAGGAACATAAACCCATCAACCCATCAACCTATCAACCCATCAACTTGAAAGCTGCCGCACTCCACATCACTTAAGTTTTCTCCCTCTTTCGTGTCTTTCATCACTTTTCTCTTCTAACAAATGCACACCCTGGATATACACATTTATTTCTACGACCCTTAAACCGGTCATAGATTCCACAGCATTTTTCACATTCTCTTGAACCTTTCTTCCTATTTCTGCAATTGGGTGTCCATATTCAACAATAATAGAAATATCTATGGCAGCCTCTTCATTCCCAACCGAGACCTTTATCCCTTTTGTTGCTTGTCCACCGGTAATGAGTTTAGCCAATCCATCAACAATCCCTTCACTCATTCCAGCCACACCCTCAACCTGAGTGGCAGCAACACTGGCTACAGTAGCAATAACCTCATCGCTTACCTTTACGCTTCCAATATTACTTTCCGCCATATTAACCATACCTCCTTTTTTTCGTTAAGCGTTTATCATAAAGGCATAAAGGCACAAAGGCACAGAGGTACAGACCATTGTCTGCTGTTCTTTCTCTTATCCTTTCCTTTCTTAAACTTTGTGCCTTTGTGCCTACTCCTCCGTACTATTCCGTTGGTATCTGTGGTGAACTGTTGTTCTTTTTATCCATACAACTCAAAAAATGAGTATGAATATCACCCTTGATAAATGAACTATCATTTAATATCCTTAGATGGAATGGAATCGTTGTTTTTATCCCATTGACAATAAATTCAGAAAGGGCTCTCCGCATTCTGGACAGAGCCTCTTTTCTATCCTCACCATAAGTAATGAGTTTGGCTATCATTGAATCATAGTTTGGTGGGATGGTGTAACCAGCATAGATGTGTGTGTCTAACCGGACACCAGGACCACCAGGCAGATGAAGGCTTTCTATCTTACCCGGGGAAGGGGCAAAGTTATTGTCAGGGTCAACAGCGTTTATCCGACACTCAATGGCATGTCCAGAGGGAACAATGTCTTTTTGAGTAAGTTTAAGCTTTTCTCCTGCAGCCAGTTGGATTTGCAGTTTTACCAGATCTATTCCAGTAGCCAATTCAGTTACAGGGTGTTCCACCTGAATACGGGTATTCATCTCAATAAAATAAAACTTCTTTTCTCTTGAATCAAACAAAAACTCTATGGTTCCAGCACTCTTATATTTTACAGATCTGGCTGCCCTTACAGCGATTTCACACATTTTTTGTTTTATTTTTTGACTGATATTTACCGGAGGTGTTTCCTCAATCAGTTTTTGATGCCTTGATTGAATAGAACATTCCCTTTCGCCGAGATGAATAATATTGCCATAATTATCACCTAATATCTGAACCTCAATATGCCTTGGTTTCTGAATATACTTTTCTATATAAAGCGAGGAATCCTTAAACGCCTTTTCAGCCTCTAATCTGGCTGCATTGATCATTGGCTCAAGCTGGGAAGAGTCTTCAATAATCCTTATCCCCTTTCCGCCACCACCGGCTGCTGCCTTAATAATCACAGGATAGCCAATTTTTTGGATTATTTTCTTTATTTCATCCAGATTACTTACAGCCTCCAATAAACCAGGTACAATAGGCACATCAGCTTTTTTCATTAAAACCTTGGCTTTTATTTTGTCCCCCATACTGGCAATCACATCTGGTGATGGACCAATAAAGGCAATGTTATGCTCTATACAGATCTCTGCAAAGGTAGCATTTTCAGCTAAAAACCCATATCCAGGATGAATGGCATCGCATTCAGTAATGATGGCAGCACTAATTACTTGTGGTATATTAAGATAACTCTCTGATGCAGGGGCAGGACCAATACACACCCTCTCATCTGCAAGTTGAGTATGCAAGGAATCCGTATCTGCCTTAGAATATACTGCAACTGTTTTTATCTCTAAATCCTTTGCTGCCCTGATGATTCGGAGGGCTATCTCTCCCCTGTTAGCTATAAGAATCTTTTTGAACATTTCCCCTCCCTACTCCTAAAAATCGACCAATAACTGTTCTACGCTATTTTTTGCTCGGTCTTCCAAAGTAGCCTCTCTATGTAATTTTTTGGCTTTAACTTGCAATTCTTTGTTCCCTGAAATGAGGTATGCACGGCGTAAATAATCAATTGCGAGCAATGGGTTTCTTTCAAGTTGATATGCAACTGTTTCATAGTGATTTGCTAACTCAAAATAAGTCCTAAAATATTTCTTTAGATTTTCCTCAAACTTATTATCAAAGTTAATGTATTCAGTTCTAACGAAATCTGATGGAACCTTTGTATTTTCTGCCTTTATTACAATTGTTTCTTTTCCTAAAGCATGCGTGAGACCTACTTCATAAAATACATTACACAAAGTATTTGATGACATACTATCATCAATAATTGCAATTCCCAATGGTACCGCAACTATCATTTGCCAGATTTTTAATAAAAAATCCCTTCCTGTTATCTCACTACCAGCATCAATTTCTTTCATTTCATATTTAGAAAGGACTTCTGTAAGTTTTTCCCTTATCTTTTTAACTTCTCTTGGAATTGGTGTTCCTATCTTAGTCATCACAAAACAAGTTTTTGGACGGTATTCAATCCTTGTTGTTTGGACATCACCATCAGTTGGTTTATATAAAATCATTTTGTACGATCCATAACTATAGGAATGTTCTTATAAGGTCCTTCACTTTTCTTATACGAAATGATTTTTCCTATAGATTTATCAATTTTTACATAGCGATCCGATTTTGGATTTCTTAGTTGTACCAGATCTTTTTCTTTTTTTAGCATCTCTAAGTTACCTCTCTTTTTATGCTCTCTAATGGCAAGCTAATCTGCAAGCGTAGCGAGTCAGATTCAGCGTTGTTAGGCTAAAATGTTTATTCCATAGTTAGGTAATTCATTCCCGCAATCTTTCTTTATAGGTAACTACTCAGGTAAAGTAATTCACCACGGAGAACACATAAGTTGATAGGTTGATGAGTTTATAGGTTAAAGGAACACAGATTCATAATTCATAAACATTTCCTATCAATTCATCCACTTATCAACCCATCAACTATTCAACTTATCAACTTTTTGTGTTTTCGTGCCTTTGTGGTGAGTAGTTACCTTTATAGTATTATACTGTAACCCTGTGGTGAACAGTTTTGAACCATGTCCACAATACTTACGAAGGCTCAATCAAAAACAATGGTTGATCATACTCTACAGGTTGACCATCTTTTACCAATATCTCTGTAATCACCCCGGATATCATTGCTCGAATCTCATTATCTATATCCATAACTCTAACCTGTCCCAATACTTGAGATGGTTGGATAATTGATCCTGCCTTAACGAAGGGTATGTCTTTCCCCTTTGAATAGAAATGGAATATTCCAACCAATGGTGAACAAAGTTCCATGGTTGTGGTTTCTGGATGTGATTCTGATTCTGAGGATAGTTCATCACTTTCCAGAGAAGGCATAAACATCCCTTCAGGAGAGCGGCAAATCTTTACCTTAAGGTCAGTATCCTCGATCTCAAGCTCACCCAAATCATGCTCATTCATAATATCTACAAGGTTTTTAACTCTTTGACGAATATCCATAATTTATGCCCTCTCAATATATTCACTGGTACGAGTATCAACGCGGAGAACATCACCTACATTTATAAAAAGTGGAACCAGAATACTTAACCCTGTTTCCATGGTAGCCGGTTTTGTTGCTCCGGAGACTGTATTTCCTTTGAATCCATGATCCGTCTCGGTAACCGTTAGATTTACTGCTGTAGGCAATTCTACCCCCATTACCTCACCGGTATCATCCCTTGACAAAAGGCAGACATCATCATTTTCTTTTAAGAATCCGGTAGCAGAGCCAACCTTATCCCGTGAAACCTCTACCTGCTCATAGGAATCACTATCCATAAACACATAATTATCCTGAGATTGATAGAGAAAACTCACATTCTTCTTGAAAATTTTGACCAGATGGAATTTTTCTTCCGGACGAAGGGTCTTGTCAGCAATCGATCCAGTGTAAAAATTCTTAAACTTAGCCTTGACAAATGCCCCCCCTTTTCCTGGTTTCACATGCTGGAAATCTGTACAGGTATACAACCCATTATCCATTTCCACAATCATTCCTGGACGAACATCATTAGCAGCAATCATCATAGCCTCCTGTTGTATAATTTGCAAATAAAAATTCCATCAGTTTAGAATAAGCCTCTGTAACTGTATTCCAATATTCAGGAAATTCATCTATATCTATAAAATCCTCATAATAATTTGCATGTAATGCTGAAGCATCTTTAACAATAGTCTTCCTTAGTTTTTCATCCTGCATTAATTCGGCAATCTCTTTAGCTGCTTTAATCAATTCATAATGTCCGCTTTTTACAGGCTTGCCGCGCATTATTCCAATCGCTTTAATAAGTGCGGCTACTGCACCCCATAACATTTCCCCTGCTTTGCTATAATCCTGTTTTTTTAGCATTCCATCAGCCTCATTTAAGTATGATTGTGATGATGAAACATATTCTTCTACTTTATCCATGTAAACCCTATGACCCTCCGGTTGAAAGCAGTGGCGAGATAGTAACAATAATTAGAAATTTCTCTATCATTGCATTTTTGATATTGCGTAACCACCCTTATATTCCATAGGGACAGGGGCTATCGGGTTTTCTGATGTATATTCAATAACTTCTCCAGTATTTCTATCCACCGTTATTACAAACTGAGGACCAAATGCCCTACCTCCAACAATCCATTTATCTTCTTGCAATACTGTTTTTGTGATAATATAGAATGTAAGTTTTGCCTCTTCCAGGAATGCTTTGGCTATCTCCACAGCTTGTTTTGCTGAATCTATTGTTGGCATATTAATTACCCTCCTTGCAAGTTATTTAATTACCTCATTCCCTCTCTATCCCCCCACTCAACACCTCACAACCATCATCCGTAATCAACACCGTATCCTCAACCCTGGCACCACCCATCTGGGGAATATATGCCCCGGGTTCTATGGTCATAACCATTCCAGATATTAGTCCTGCCTCATCATCATCAGCAACAAGCCCCTCATGCACCTCTAACCCTATACCATGCCCAATTTTATGCATCCAGAAATCTTCATATCCAAATTGGGTGAGGATGGTTTTGCCTGCCTCATTTATCTCATCAAACTTTATTCCGGGTTTAAGCATCCTGATAACCCGAACTTGAGTTTCTTTTACTGACCGATACATATCCTGAATTTCGCCAGACACATCATCTGGAACTATCATTCTGGTTATATCACAATTATATCCTTCATAACAAACACCCCAATCGATAAGAATAGGCTCCTGTGGTTGAATGATCCTATTTGAAGCCCTGGCATGAGGCTGGCTGGAACGAATACCAGAGGCAATAATTGGTTCAAATGCTACCTGTCCCTTATTCTTTTTTATTTTATATTCAAGCTCACACAACAGGTCAATCTCTGAAACCCCTGGCTTTATTAGTGGCAAAAGCTCACTGTATGCTTGTTGAGCAATCTTACAAGCCATCCTTATTTTCTGAATCTCATCACAGGATTTTATGCGACGCAACTCAAGAATTATTTTCTCCGTTGGTACTAATTGCAAAAAATCCAACTTTTCACCTAACACCTGATACTGATGATAGGTTAGATTCTCTGTTTCAATGCCAAGCCTACGGATATTGTATTTGTTAATGAAAAAATCATTTAAGGTTTCCGAAAGTGGCACCTTGCTTCTTATCAATTCAAAACCTGTAATTTCTTCTTCTGCCTGTTGAATATATCTGCCATCAGTTACAAAATATGCAGCCAGTGGTGTTAAAATAATCTCACCGCTTGAACCGGTAAAGCCACTCAAGTATCGAACATTATTTATATCTGTTATCAAAAAGGCATCCATACCTTTCTGTAAGAGGATGTCCTGTAAATATTTTATCCGTGATACCTCTTGTGATTGTGATTGCACTTTTTGTCTCCAATAATGTTTGCCTTCCATAATTCATTCAATGGTATTATATCATTTATCTGCATTTATGTCAACATCAATTTTGCAACAACACAGGGCTAATTTTAATTGACAATATTTGTAATATATGCTAAAATAAAGGCAACATAGAAAAAGGAGGCATGTAAGTTATGGCAAAAATATTGGTAAGTGATCCATTATCAAAAGAAGGATTAGCGGTATTAGATGGGGCAGAGGGCATAGAATATGACCTTAAACATGGAATGTCAAAGGAGGAATTGATTGCTTGTATTGGTGAATATGAGGGATTAATTGTCAGGTCAGAGACAAAGGTGACGGCTGATGTGATTAATGCAGCAGCTAAGTGTAAGGTTATTGGTCGGGCTGGGGTTGGGCTGGATAATGTTGATGTGGAGGCAGCAACAAAAAAAGGGATTATCGTTATGAATACCCCTGATGGAAATACCATATCCACAGCAGAACATACCATGGCCATGCTTTTATCCATGGCAAGAAAGATTCCACAATCTTATAGCTCGTTGCAAAATGGCAAATGGGATAGGAAAAAATTTGTTGGACGGGAATTATTTGGCAAAACACTGGGCATTATTGGTATGGGAAGGATTGGTACTCAGGTAGCAAAACGAGCACAAGCCTTTGGTATGAATATAATTGCTTTTGATCCATTCATATCTGATGAAGCAGCTCAAAGATTAGAGATACGAATTATTGATCTGCCAGAGCTTTATAGAGAAGCAGATGTAATTACCATTCATACCCCACTTTCGGCAAAAACAAAGGGACTTCTTGCTAAAAAAGAGTTTGAACAGATGAATGATGGGGTGATGATAATCAACTGTGCCCGTGGTGGTATTGTTGATGAGGCAGCCCTTTGTGAGGCATTGAAATCAGGCAAGGTTGGGGGTGCTGCCTTAGATGTATTTGAGAAAGAGCCGCCTGATATGACAAACCCATTGTTTGAATTGGGTAATTGCGTAACCGTACCCCATCTTGGTGCATCAACCAGTGAGGCACAGATAAATGTGGGGATTGATATTGCCTGTCAGGTGATTGATGCCTTGCAGGGTAAGCCAATAAAAAATGCGGTTAATATCCCGCAAGTCGAGACAGGGGTAGTGGCTATTCTTGGTCCATATATTGGAGTAGCAGAAAAATTGGGGTCTCTAGTCGGACAGTTAATAGAGGGTGGTCTGGAAAATATCCGCATAGAATATATAGGAGAGCTTGCCAAATATAATATTACACCATTAACAGTGGCAATAGTGAAGGGATTATTATCCAGTGCAATGCATGATTCAACGATTAATTATGTAAATGCTTTGTTTGTAGCCAAGGAACGAGGGATCAAGGTGGTTGAAAGCAAAACTGATAGCATAGAAGATTTTGTGAATTTGATTACAATATCTGTGTCATCTGCTGCAATTTCTCAAACAGTCTCTGGGACAACACTTAAGACTGGAGACCAAAGGATTCTCAAGATAAATGGGTTTGATATTGAGGCTATGCCATCAGGACATCTATTGATATTAAATCAAACCGATCAACCAGGTATTATTGGTAAGGTGGGAACAATTATTGGACAGGAAAATGTAAACATTGGCTGGATGCAACTTTCCAGAATTGGGGTTGGCAGTGGGGCACTCTCTATCTGGAATCTTGATGATGCTATCTCTGAGGATACCTTGAGCAGGATATTGGAACTTCCTGAAATTACCTCAGCATCAATGGTAAATCTATAATGGGTAAGGTTATTGCTGTTGCGGGCAAGGGTGGCGTTGGCAAGACAACCATTGTTGCCTTAACCATTCGATACCTTCGTGAACATGGAATGTCGCCTATTCTTGCGGTAGATTGTGATCCAAACACAAATCTTAATATGCTGCTTGACATGAAGGTGAATAAGACTATTGGCAGTATCAGGGAGAATGGAAAAACAGCCAGACCCTCTGGCATGAGCCTGCATGATTTTCTTGATTATCAAATAAACATGGCATTGGTTGAGGGTGATAAGATTGACCTTATCTCTATGGGCAGACCGGAGGGCAAGGGGTGTTATTGTGCGGCAAATAATGCCCTTCGTGAATGCCTTTCAAGGCTTTCTGTAAGCTATCCCTGGGTGGTTATTGATAATGAAGCCGGGCTTGAACATATCAGCAGACAAACAAACAGGGATGTTGATGTACTGATAATTATCTCTGACCCATCTGTCAGGGGATTTACTACAGCTATTCGAATAAAAGAGCTGGTTGGTGAGCTTGAAAACAAGGTTGGGCAATGTTTTCTGATTATCAATCGCTATAATGGTGAGCTGCCAGATGAATGGAGAGGAGAATTAAAAAGGGTAGGGCTTGAGTTAGCCGGTATCCTTCCGGTAGAGCCATTGGTGGAAAACTATGACCTTCAGGGCAGGCCAATAATAGAGTTGTTGAACACATCGCTGTTTTATCAAAAACTTGAGGGGATTCTGGCAAGAATTATAACCGTTTAAGGCTCTCGTAACAGTTCAGGTGGTGTAAGAAAATAGGGCAATTATCTTAAAATGTAATTACTCAACGAGGGGAATTTACCACGGAGACACGAAGACACAAAAAGTTGATAAGTTGATAAGTTGATAAGTTGAATAGTTGATGGGTTGGAAAGGGAAGGGTTGATAGGTTTATAATCTGTGTTCCTTTAACCTATAAACTCATCAACCTATAAACCTATCAACTTATGTGTTCTCCGTGGTGAATTACATTACCTGAGTAGTTACCTCAAAACACCACTTGTATTTTTTAATAAAAAATGTGTTGACATTTTAGTGATTATGTGCTATTCTATAAATAGATGAGCAGAATATTTAGGAGTCAAGAAAAAATAAGTTGTACACCAAGAGTCACTCAAGACGCTTGGCTGGCAAGTCCGACTTGTCAGACTGTTCGTAAGCGACGAACAACGAAGCCAGCCAAGATGGATTGGTGACACGACTGTACAAGTTATTTTTTCTTGACGACTTACCCTGCTGCGTGCGTGATGCATGATGTTATTTTGTTTCAACACCTATTTAACGGGAGCTCTAAAAACTTTGAATGTGGAATGCCTTTTGTCTATATGGCAAAGAAGCAGAGGAACATACAAGGGAGTACCCAATTTTGTCTATAGGGTTCAAGATCTCATGACACACGACAGTGGCGGGGTTATAGTAAATAAATAGCCACGGTTGATTTCTCAATCGTGGCTATTTTTTGTAATAATTGTAACTACTCAGGTAAAGGAATTTACCACTCAAGACACAAAGGTATACAGTAACTACTTGCAGCTATATTGGACGGAAAAACTACGAAATACGCAAAAACCCGCGAAAATTAATAATCAGAATGAATTTGTGAATCAGAATTTTTCGCGTTTTTTTGCGATTTAAGGAAAGAAGGATTCTGGACAAGCCAGAATGACA
>Ga0210053_1003300_pt1 | contig 13263 bp, 15 predicted proteins | sample CryGeymeta201512_FD_185467 | JGI IMG/M metagenome (GOLD analysis project Ga0210053, IMG submission 185467) | Groundwater microbial communities from Crystal Geyser aquifers in Utah, USA - Crystal Geyser metaG 2015-12 (SPAdes) (version 2) | ecosystem: Environmental > Aquatic > Deep subsurface >... | reverse complement strand
TTTACTTTTTTCTTTTTCTTTTTTAAATCAAGCAAGGGCTTTTTGTCCTGTTTGTACAGTGGCAGTTGGGGCGGGAGTCGGGCTTTGTCGATATTTGGGAATTGATGATTTGATTTCCGGAGCCTGGATTGGCGGGCTTTTAATGTCTTTAACTTTATGGACAATAGAATGGTTAAATAAAAAGAAAATCAAGTTTTTGTTTAGAAAAATTTTAGTTTTCGTTTTTTGGTATGGAATTTCGATTTCCCCGCTTTATTCTTGGGGAATAATGGGTCATCCAGAAAATAAATTTTTTGGGATTGATAAATTGTTATTTGGCATAATTTCTGGCAGTTTCGTTTTTTTAATTAGCGTTCTTTTCCATAATTTTTTAGTCAAAAAAAATCAGGGAAAGTCATTTTTCCCATTTCAAAAGGTCATCGTTCCAATTTCGTTTTTACTTATTTTAAGTTTAATTTTTTATTTTATTTGTTAATATGTTAATATGTCAGAAGATTTAGAAACAAAAAAGAAAATTGAAGAATTGTTAAAAAAAGTTGAAGAAAGCAAAAAGGGAAAATTGGATTTATCATCGGATGAGGATTTATCAATTGCCGTGATGAATTTAATCTCAATTGAGGAGCACTTTTTCTTTTCTGGAGCAAAAACTGGAAAGGAAAAATATTTTGATTTGTTAAATCAAACAAGGCAAATAAGGAAAGAATTACTTGGAAAACTTATCAAAGAAGTTGAACCGGGTTCTGAGATCTGGTGTATTTCCAAACACCTTTTGGCTGCTACAATGAGATTGATTGAAGTGGGGACAAAATATTTTCAGGAAGGAAAAAAAGAGGAAGCCAAAGATCTTTTTTCAAAGGCATATGATTTATGGTCCTTGTTTTGGGGAATAAATTTGAAATTGATAGATATGGGCGAAGTGAAAAAAATTGATGAGAATCAATTGAATGTCCAGGATAAGGAAAAATCTGGCTTTTTGGGGAAAATTGGCGAATTAATTAAAAAAATCATCGATTGTTGTATTGAATAATTTTTAATTTCAATTTTGATTATGACAAATCAAAAATTTTTTTTAGATACCCAAGGACAATTTTTAGAAATTGCAAAGATTTTAAATCTAAAGCCAGAAATTGTTGAGGAACTAAAAGAGCCCCAGCGAATAATAAAATTTCAAATTCCGGTTAAAATGGATGATGGAAAGAAAAAAATCTTTTTTGGTTTCAGAGTTCAACACAACAATGCTTTAGGTCCTTACAAAGGCGGAATTCGTTTTCATCCGGAAGTTTCCGAGGACGAAATAAAAACCCTTTCAATGTTAATGACCTGGAAATGCTCTTTGGCAGGTATTCCCTTTGGTGGAGGAAAAGGGGGAGTGATTGTTGATCCGAGGAAATTGAGTAGGGGAGAACTGGAAAGATTGTCTCGGGGTTATGTAAAAGGAGTTTTTCCTTTCATTGGCCCAGATCTTGATATTCCTGCCCCTGATGTCAACACCAATCCTCAGATTATGGCCTGGATGACTGATGAGTATTCAAAATTGAAAGGGGAAGATTGCCCGGCTGCTTTTACCGGCAAACCCTTGGAAATGTGGGGATTGGCTGGAAGAAACGAAGCAACTGGATACGGAGGAGTAGTCACTTTGAAAAAACTGGCTGAGATATTTAATCTAAATCCCAAAGAGACAACTTTAGCTATTCAAGGATTTGGCAATGTTGGTTCTAATTTTGCTCAATTTGCCTTTAAAGCCGGATTTAAAATTTTAGCCGTTTCTGAAGTTGATGGCGGAGTTTATGTTAAAAATGGTTTGGATCCTGAGGCAACTTTAAAATGTCGAGAGGAAAAAGGAAAAATTTCCGGTTGTTATTGCGTAGGTTCGGTTTGCGATTTGAGTTTTGGTAAAGGAATTTCCAATAAAGAAATTTTGGGAATGGAAGTTGATGTTTTGGTTCCGGCAGCAGTTGAAAATGTGATTACAAAAGAAAACGCCCCAAAAATTAAAGCAAAATATGTAATCGAAATGGCAAACGGTCCGGTTACCTCTGAAGCCGAGAATATTTTACAAAAAAGAGGTATCATTTCAGTACCTGACATTTTAGCCAATTCCGGGGGAGTCATTGCTTCTTATTTTGAATGGTTGCAAGGGAAAGAAAAAAAATTGTGGGAAAGAGAGAAGGTTTTAAAGGGGCTTTCCAAGATTTTGGAAGAATCTTTCGAGAAAGTTTTTAATTTGGCTAAAAAAGAAAAAATTAATCTGAGAAGGTCAGCCGAAATTTTAGCTGTCGAAAGAGTGGTAAAAGCGATGGAAAAATAGGAGGGCTTGCCCTTGACTTCATTTTTGGCTTAAATTAAGGTAAAATAAGATTGTGGATATTAAACCGAGTACATAAATTTTATGTGCTCCGGTAAAGGTCGATTTAATTAGATATTAGATGTTAGATATTGGATATTAGGTGATGAGGAATAGATGTTAGATTTTAGGTATCTAATATCTATTTTCTATAATCCAAAATCTATTTCTAGATTTTATGGCAACTATTGCTTATTGCGTAAAATGTAAGGCAAAAAAAGAGATGAAGGATCCAGAAGAGGTGACTATGAAAGGAAAAGGAGGAACAAAAAGAAGAGCGATGAAAGGAACTTGTCCTGATTGCGGAACAAAGATGTTCAGGATATTAGGAAAGGCAAAGTAAAAATTTAAAGCTAAAATTTGTTCCAAACCAAAACCACGATTGAGGTGGTTTTGGTTTTTTTGTTTTTCTTTTATATACTAATATATACTAAAAAAATGAATCGAAATGCCAGGAATTTTGTTTTAGGCGTTTTGGTTGTTTTATTTTTCCTTAATATTTTAGTTTGGATTGCCGTTTTTGATTTAGCCAGACCCCAATTCCTTGAAGTTAATTTTTTTGACGTTGGGCAGGGCGACGCCATTTTTATTAAGACACCAAAAAGACAGCAAATTTTAATTGATGGCGGTCCTGACTCAAAAATTTTAGAAAAACTGGGAAAGGAAATGCCATTTTATGACAGAAGTATTGATTTGGTCATTTTAACTCATCCTGAAAGAGATCATTTGGCTGGTTTGATCGAGGTTTTGAAAAAATATAAAGTTGAAAATGTTTTGTGGACAGGGATAATAAGAGATACCGCCGAATTTAAAGAGTGGCAAAATTTAATTAAAAAAGAGAAGGCCAAAATTTCCATCGCCCAATCTGGTCAAAAAATAGCATGCGAAAAGCGCTCGCTCGGCCTTTGGCCTCGCGAAATGCGAATGCGCCCATGCGAATTTTCTATTGATATTTTGTATCCTTTTGAAAATCTTGAGGGTAAGATTCTCAAAGATAGTAATAATACATCAATCATTGGTAAATTAATTTTCGGTGAAAATTCATTCTTATTTACTGGCGACATTTATCAATCGGCTGAAAAAGAAATTTTAGATAGGGGATTGGAAGTTAACTCAGGTGTCTTAAAAGTTGCTCATCACGGAAGCAAAACTTCAAGTTCTGAAGAATTCATTGTTAAAGTTTCTCCAGAAATTGCAGTAATTTCGGTTGGAAAAGGAAATTCTTATGGGCATCCTCACCAAGAGGCCTTGGAAATTTTAAATAAATTTGGTATAAAAGTTTTAAGGACCGATCAAATAGGGGATATAAAGATTATTTCCGATGGCAACACCTTACGAATTACGAATTAAACCGAATTACGAATTCGTAATTCGAAAGTATTCGTAATTCGTAGGAATAAAATGAGGTTTCCAATATTTAAAACTAAAATAGAAGGATTAAACCGAAAATTTAATCTCTTGGACCCAAAAGAACAAGGAGAGTATTTTCAATTGAAAGCGGGAAAAGAAATTGAAAAGTTAAGAAATTTTTTGAAGGAAAATACCTTCGTGGCTTATTTATTGGGAAAGAAAAATTCGGGCAAAGGAACTTATTCTAAAATGTTTGCCGAAGTTATTTTGCCAGAAAGGATTGAACATTTTTCAATTGGCGATATGGTTAGAGCGATTGATCTCGAATTAAAAGACGAGAAAAAGAAAAAAGAATTGTTAGATTATTTAGATAAAAATTATCGTGGCCGACTTTCTTTGAAAGAAATTATTTTGGCCCTGGAAAATCGAAGCACAAAAACTCTTTTGCCAACTGAATTAATTTTGGTTTTATTCAAAAGGGAAATGGAAAAAAGAGAAAAGAAGACCCTTTTTATCGATGGTTTTCCCAGGGAATTAGATCAAATTGGTTTTTCTTTGTTCTTTCGAGATTTAATCGGTCATCGAGAAGACCAGGACATTTTTATTTTGATTGATGTTCCGGAATCGGTAATTGATGAAAGAATAAAATGGAGAAGGGTTTGCCCCATTTGCCAAACTTCAAGAAATTTGAAACTCTTTCTAACTCCAAAAGTTGGCTATGACAAAGAAAAAAAAGAATTTCATTTAATCTGCGATAACCCCGGCTGTAAAGGAGCTAAACTTCTTTCCAAGGAGGGGGACGAATTAGGAATTGAACCAATCAGAGAGAGGTTAAAATTGGATGGAAAGTTAATTGAAGAATCCTTTTCTCTTTACGGCATCCCTAAAATTTTGTTAAGGAATTCTATCCCGGTGAAAGAGGCGGAAAAATTTGTTGATGATTATGAAATTACTCCCGAATATGTTTTTGGATGGGACGAGAAAGAAAAAAAGGTAAAAGTAAAAGAAAAACCCTGGGTTTTGGTTGATGACGAAGGAATCAAATCCTTCAGTTTATTGCCCCAGCCAGTGGTTGTTTCCTTGATTTACCAAATGGTTGATGTTTTGAATCTTTAAATTTTCGCTTGACATTTAGTCTTGGAAAAAGGTAAAATGAAAATGGCCCTGCCCCGTTAGAAATATCCATCAGAAATTGGCGGTGCCCTATTGGAAATTATGTAATATTTTGACAAACATAATTTCTAACGGGGCCCTGCTCCAATTCTTTCTAGTGTTGTTCTGGGACAAAACTTTTTTGAGGGAACCTGAAATGATGTGTAGCCCGAGGGTTACACCTGAGGTACCCACTTCGAACTTTTTCCAGAAATACTCTCTAGAAAGAAGGCAGGGCCATTAAAATAGCCGTTTTTCGGCTATTTTATTTTTTCCTTCCTTTTCCAACTTCACTCACGGCCGTGGACTAAATAGGAAACTCCTTTTTCCAGCTCACTGTGCCTCTTCGGCGCATCGGGCTCGAAAAAAGAGGGGAAGGGTAAAGATTGAGAATTTTACCCAGGGCATTTTTTTATTGCATGGGTTGTACACCCCCAACCCTCTGGTTTTATTCGATTGAACTACTACCGTCTGCTCCGTAGGAATTCTGTAGGAACTCCCATAAGAACAGGGAGTAGCTTTCTAAGCGTCTGTGCATCCCTGATTACGAGACGCACATACACCGCCGCTTCCCAAGGCTTCTCTACATGCATTAAATGAAAATTCTCAAAGTCCTTTCGTAAGAGATCGCTGATGAATTCATTGAGTTGTTGTTCATGAGTTAGAGGCCATCGAATAATAAGCTCCTTTGGGAAATCAGTCTTTTCCATTTGTGACACCGAGCTACCTACCAACATTGACAGATAATTCGGTGCCACAAATTTCTTTCTTCCCTTCCCCATAAATTATTTCAAAGAACTATCTTGCTCTTACACCTCCTATTATACACCCATATTTTAATTTTGTCAAGAGCAAAGCCCCTTTTTAAGAAAATGCTCTTTTACACAAAAACAATAAAAAACACCGATTTTACGGGTCAGATAAAAATTTTTGGAAAACTTTTCCGCCCGCGCAAAGTACATAGCTTTTAAATAATTTCTAAAAATTCTTTTGGCGTAATAATTGCTAATTTTTTCTTTTTAGCAAATTCTAAAACTTTTGGATTAAGAAAATCTTTTTTGTCTAAAGTTGCGAGATAATTTGATTTATATTTTAATGCTGCGGCTAAAATTGGTGTATCTCGGAAATTAATAATTTCAATTAAGTTTTCTATTTCTTTTTCGGGAGGATCTCTTAAAATTTTGAAATTAAAATTAGTTAAAAATAATGTTAAAATATTTGCCTTTGTCGGATATTTCTTGTTAAGAATTCTTATACACTCGTCTAAAACATAATCTGAAATTAAAAGATTATAATTATTAAAGAAAGACTCTCTAATTAAACGAAAAGAACCGCCCGTAGAAGATAAGATGGCGGCAATGATAACACTTGAGTCAAGAAAGATTTTTATTCCTTTTCCATTTTCTCTTTTTGAGCTTAGCATATAATTCGGGATATCTTTCTTTAAAAATTTGTTCGCGAATCTTTTTAGCCGTTTTTTTTATTTTTTGCCAATTCTCAAAATCCACGTCCTTTTTAGGAACACTAAACCCGAGATATTTTTTTATTTCTGATATATCTCTTTCTAAGATTTTAATTTTTTGATTGAGAGTTGATTGAGGCATACTATGTTAATATTAAAAAATTTTTAATAGAAAATCAAACTTTCGGGGTGCCGGGAGTCGCACCCGGGCTGCTACTACCCCAAAGTAGTGGACTACTGTTATCCTACACCCCGCTAGATTTCAATTCTAAATTCGAAATTCTAAATCCTAAACCATTTGGAAAATTGGAATTTAAAATTTTAAATTTGCCTGCCCCTTAGGGAACCGAAGGTTCTCCTTCGGGGTTTATGAATTAGAAATTAGGATTTAGAAATTCACTTTCTTTTAGAAAGTGTCTTGATGCATTTGGCGCAAGCCAAAATTCTTTTTCCAGCGAATTTTCTAAAAGCTTCTTTTTTTATTCCAATAGGAATTCTCACCCATTGCAAATTGGGATAAACTCTTCTTTTTACTGTGGGATTGTATTTCCCTCTCAGTTTAACTAATCGCCAAACCAGGGTTGATGTTTTACCGCAGATAGTGCATTTTCTCATATGATTAATTTTATCAAATGTTTTTATTTTTTTCAATATATGTTATATTGTTTAAAATAATGCTTATACAATTGCTTTTTACCGATCCATTACTTTTTTTAATAATAGGCATAGGAATTCTGCTGGCACTTAGTATCCACGAATATTCCCATGCCCAGATGGCTGATTTCCTCGGCGATCCAACTGCCAAATATCAAGGACGCTTAACCATAAACCCACTCGCTCATCTGGATCTCTTTGGAACATTACTTCTTTTTTTGTTTGGATTTGGCTGGGGCAAACCCGTTCCTTTCAATCCTTATAATCTAAGAAATCCGAAACAGGGAGAATTTTTGGTAGGTTTAGCCGGTCCTCTTTCTAATTTTTTAACTGCAGTAATTTCTGGTTTTATTTTCCGTTTTTTTCCATTTTTAACAAATAGCCCCTTTTTAATTTATTTTGTTTGGATTAATATTATTTTAGCTGTTTTTAATTTGTTGCCCATTCCACCCCTAGACGGTTCTCATGTTTTTCTAAACATTCTTCCCTTCTCTCTGAAAAAAATTATTTTATCAATTGGGCCGCTTTCGCTTATTTTCGGAATTTTATTTATGGTATATGTCGGATTTCCTTTTATTTGTGAACCCCTTTTCAGGTTAATAATGGGAATAAATTTGCTATTTTAGTTGACAGTTTTTTTAAGAAATGCTAAACATAAAAGATAAGCGCCCGGCGCTTTATTTTTAACTATGCCTACAATTCATCAACTAATTAAAAAAGGAAGAAAAGGAAGGAAAAGGCGTTCGAGAATGCCGGCTTTGAAATTTGGTTTCAATCCCTTAAAGAATAGACCAATAAATTATCCCTCGCCATTAAAAAGAGGAGTTTGTCTAAAAGTTTTCACTGCCACTCCCAAAAAGCCAAATTCCGGTTTAAGAAAAGTAGCCAGGGTGAGATTAACTAATGGAATGGAAGTTACTGCCTATATCCCGGGCATTGGCCATAATTTGCAAGAACACTCAATTGTTTTAATTAAGGGTGGAAGAGTGAAAGATTTACCTGGAGTGAGATACCATATTGTTAGAGGGATTTTGGATACAGCTGGAATGGAGGGAAGAAAACAAGAAAGGTCAAAATACGGAGTAAAAAAACCAAAAGAATAAATTTATGAGAGGAAAAAAGAAAGCAAAAAGGGCAATTCCGCCAGACCCGGTTTATAATAATGTTACCGTTTCCAAGTTCATTAATCAGGTGATGCGAAAGGGTAAAAAAACCATAGCCAAAAAAATTGTCTACGGGGTTTTTGAAATTTTAAAAGAAAAAACAAAAAAAGAACCTTTGGAAATTTTTGAAAAGGCAATGAACAATGCTTCGCCTTTGCTTGAAGTAAGACCAAAAAGAATTGGTGGGGCAACTTATCAAGTGCCGGTAGAAGTAAGAGGAGAGAGGAGATTAACTTTGGCTATGCGTTGGATTATTGAGGCAGCCAAGTCAAAAAAGGGAAAACCGATGAAAGAGAAATTGGCCGAAGAATTAACCAATGCCGCCAATAACACCGGGGTAGCCATAAAGAAAAAAGAAGACACTCACAAGATGGCCGAGGCAAATAGGGCTTTTGCCCACTTTGCCTGGTAAGACGCTTCGCTTAACTAAAAATTCATAATATATAATTAATAATTGGAATTTAATCCCATTATGTTTTATTAATTATTATTTATTAATTAAGTTATGCCAAGAACTTATCCCATTGAAAGATATCGTGATATTGGAATTATTGCCCATATTTCAGCTGGTAAAACAACAACTACCGAGCGGTTTTTGTTTTACACCGGAATTTCTCACAAATTAGGAAACACTGATGACGGAACAGCCATTATGAACTGGATGGAGCAAGAAAAAGAGAGAAAATTAACTATTAAATCAGCCGCCACTACCTGTTTTTGGACGCCAGAACAATATTTGAAAGAAAAGAAACCCGCCTCCGCTGACTCGGCCTCCGTAGCTAAAGCTACTTCGGCGAAGGAGGCAGCTACGGCGGGCAAGGAAGAGAAGTCGGAATACCAAATTAATATTATTGATACTCCCGGTCATATTGATTTTACGGCCGAAGTTCAAAGGTCCTTAAGGATTTTGGATGGGGCAGTAGTGGTTTTTGACGGAGTGGCCGGTGTTGAGCCCCAATCGGAAACGGTTTGGCGTCAGGCAGATAAATTTAATGTTCCCAGAATTTGTTTTATTAACAAAATGGACAGAATGGGAGCTTCTTTTGAAAAATCTTTAGAGTCGATTTGGCAAAAATTAACTCCCAACGCAGTGGCAATTCAATTACCGATCGGGACTGAAAAAAAATTTGTGGGAGTAATTAATTTGTTAAAAATGAAAGCCCTGATTTTTAGCGGTGATTTTGGTCAAATTGTTAAAGAGGAAGAAATTCCCCAAGATTTAATGGAAAAAGCCAGGACTTGGCGAAAAAAATTAGTGGAAAAAATTGCGGCCGAAGATGAAAAACTTCTAGAAAAATATTTGGCAAAAAAAGAAATTACAATAGAAGAGTTAAAAACAGTTTTGAGGAAAGCCACCCTAAACTATAAATTAATTCCGGTTTTTTGTGGCGCCGCTTTTAGAAACAAAGGGGTCCAACCGCTTTTGGATGGAGTGGTTTATTATCTACCTTCGCCGGTTGATTTACCCCCGGTTAAAGGAATTGATCCAAGAAACGGACAAGAAATTGAAAGGAAACCTTTTGATTACGAACCTTTTTGTGCCTTGGCTTTTAAAGTTCAGGCCGATCCCTATATCGGGGCTTTGACTTTTTTCCGAGTTTATTCCGGGACTTTAAAAAGAGGTTCTTATGTTTTAAATACTGCGACCGGAGAAAAAGAAAGGATCGGACGACTTTTAAGAATGCACTCAAATGAAAGAAAAGAAATAGAAGAGGTTTTTGCCGGGGATATTGGAGCCACTGTTGGACTAAAGAAAACCTCGACCGGTCATACCCTTTGTGATGAGAATGACCCAATTGTTTTGGAAAAAATCACTTTCCCGGAGCCGGTAATTTCAGCTCGGATTGAACCTAAGACAAAACAAGACCAAGAGAAAATGGGTTCTGCTTTAAAAAAAATATCTGAAGAAGATCCAACTTTCAAAGTTAAGCAGGATTTGGAAACCGGAGAAACAATTATTTCGGGAATGGGGGAATTGCATTTGGAAATTATCGCTGACAGAATGAAGAGAGAATTTAAAGTCGAGGCTAGTACCGGCAGACCACAAGTTGCTTTTAAAGAAACAATCAAGGGCCTGGCTGAGGCCGAAGGAAAATATATCCATCAGTCCGGAGGTCGGGGTCAATATGGCCACGTTTTCTTAAGAGTAGAGCCAAAAAAGAGAGGGGAGGGATTTGAATTTGTTGATGAAATAAAAGGCGGAATTATTCCTCGAGAATTTATTCCGGCAGTGGAAAAAGGGGTCAAAGAGGCATTGGAAAAAGGAATTTTAGCCGGCTATCCAGTGGTTGATGTTAGAGTCACACTTTTTGATGGTTCATTCCACGAGGTTGATTCTTCGGAAATGGCATTTAAAATTGCTGGTTCGGCCGCGGTTCAAACAGCTGCCAAAAGAGCAAAATTAGTTTTACTTGAGCCAATAATGCGTCTGGAAGTAATTTGTCCTTCCGAATTTTTTGGCGATGTGATTGCTGATTTATCAGCCAGAAGGGGAAAAATTGGAGAAACAAAAGATAGATTAAATTTGAAAGTTATTGATGCCAGAATTCCTTTGGCTGAAATGTTCGGTTACGCTACTACATTGAGGTCTCTGACCGAAGGGAGAGGAACTTTCATTATGGAATTCGACCATTACGAAGAGGTTCCCCAAAACATTGCCCAAGAAATCATTGAGGGTCGAAGAAGATAAATCTTCTTCTCCCCCCTTCGCTATCGCTTGGGAGGAAAAAGAAAATAGAGCGCTTGGCAAGCCAGTTTTTGAGGTGAGTCTTCGGGCAGATTGCCTCGGGTGACACGCAATCGGCTTTAGAAGAAAAACAAAGTTTATTTCCAGCCGTTGCTATTTCTCGCCGAGCCTCAATTATTTTAAAGGGAAATTCAAAATTTTTCTGGGGCTCGGCTGCGAAGCGAAGTCCCGTAGTGAAGCGAAGCTTCTACTACCGGGATGTCCCCCTCGGCAACTGCCCTCAGACCAATATTTGTAAATTCGTAGAAATTCGTAATTCGTAGGGTTATGAATCTCAAACAATTTTTAAAACCAGACTGGAGAAAGATTGCGATATTCATAATATTATCAATACTCTTTTTGTCATTCAGACATTCTATTAGTTTCGGAGAATTAATTTTTTCAGTTAGAGGTTTACCTTTACCAATAGAAACATCGGATTTTTCTTGGAGATACGGTCACCCTCGATTAATACTCTGTTTGATAATTGATTTACTATTCTGGTATTTTATTTCCTGTTTAATACTTTATGTTTATAATAAGTTAAAAAAATGAGTTACAAAGAATTCCTAAAGCCAGATTGGAGAAAGATTGTAATATTTATAGTTTTATTTTTTCTTTCTAATGCAATTCCCTACATTCCAATAAAAGATTGTTCACTTGAGTTTGGAGGTTGTGACTGGGAATTATGTCAACCCTCTCTTTTCTATTGCAAACATACCGAAGCAGCCCAATATTACTTAGGCATCGAAAATCCTTGGATACAGATGATTTTAATCTTATTTTTCATGTTTGTTTTCCCTTATCTCCTTTCTTGTCTCATAATCTGGATTTTTGACAAAATAAAAAAGAAAGTTTAACATCCGAGGTTGATTAAACCAATTTGGGGCAATTAGACTTTGCCCCTTTTTATTTTTAAAAAGAATGGTAAAATAAAGAAAGTATATGAAAAAGACAAAGCCGAAAATTAAAGTGGTGGGTATTGGAGGTTCGGGATGCAACGCAATTTTAAGAATGGCAAAAGCCAAAATTGAAGGAGTGGAATTAGTCGCTATCAATACTGATTTACAAGATTTAAAAAAGAGTCGAGCCGATTTTAAAATTAGAATCGGAAAAAATTTGACAAAGGGTTTGGGAGCTGGAATGAATCCTGAAATTGGCAAAGAAGCGGCCAGAGAACAAAAAGAAGAAATCAAAGAAGTTTTAAAAGACGCTGACATGGTTTTTATAACTTATGGAGCTGGTGGCGGGACTGGTTCTGGCGCTGGACCAGTGATTGCGGAAATTTCAAAAAATTTGGGAGTTCTCACCGTGGCAATAGTGACCAAACCATTTTCTTTTGAAGGAATTTTCCGAAAACAGATTGCCAAAAAAAGTTTAGAAGAATTAAAAGAAAAAGTTGATAGTTTAATTTCAATTTCCAATGACAAATTATTTTCAGTTTTAAATCCTAACATTTCTCTTAATTCGGCTTTTTGGGCTTGCGATGATATTTTGAGACAGGCAGTTCAGGGAATTTCCGATTTGATAGTGTTGCCGGGCATCATCAATGTTGATTTCGCCTCGGTGAAATCGGTTTTGAAAAATTCTGGTACAGCATTATTTGGAATTGGACTAGCCGAAGGTGAAAAGAGAGCCCAAGAGGCAGCTCTGAAAGCCATAAACTCACCCTTGCTTGATCGTTCTTGTAAAGGAGCCAAGGGAATTTTGTTCAATGTTGCTGGCGGTAGGGATATTTCTCTTTCCGAAATCGAAGAAGTGGCAAAAATTATCACTAAAGAAGTTAATCCTGAAGCCAAAATAATTTTTGGAGCAGTTCAATCAGAAAATCTGAAGAAAGGAGAGATAAAAGTGACAGTAATTGCCACTGGTTTTTGACCCCCCACCACTTTATCCGCACTTTCGAAACAAGTTTGCAAGGTTAGTTCAAATACAAAAGTGATAATGGGATTGGAAATTCGTTTAAAGTGGTGGGGGGAGTTTTCCACAGTTTTTGATGTTGACAGGGCTTGCCCCTGTTTTTTTGTTGGAGTAAAATATAAAAATATAATCCGAATGATACGAATTGCATCCGAATGCTACGAATAAAAGATTTTTTAAAAGTTTATTTTATATTATTCGCGGCATTCGCATATCATTCGTAGATTCGCATTATTTTTTATGAAAAATAAAATTACAAAAGTTTACCCGCCAAAATTTTCCGAAAGAAAACTTAGGTGGGTGAAAAAGAGAGACGGTCAGATAGTTGATTTTGATCAAAGCAGAATTGAAGATGCAATTTTTAAAGCCCTAACTGCTACCGCTCAAGGTGATGGGAAAAAAGCAAAAAGATTAGCAAATAAAGTAGTTAAGATTCTTAATCGAAGATTTAAAAAAGATGAAATTCCTCATGTGGAACAAATTCAAGATGTCG
>Ga0210053_1003299_pt1 | contig 13264 bp, 10 predicted proteins | sample CryGeymeta201512_FD_185467 | JGI IMG/M metagenome (GOLD analysis project Ga0210053, IMG submission 185467) | Groundwater microbial communities from Crystal Geyser aquifers in Utah, USA - Crystal Geyser metaG 2015-12 (SPAdes) (version 2) | ecosystem: Environmental > Aquatic > Deep subsurface >... | reverse complement strand
CCGCGCCACCCGCGAACAGCGAAGCCTCTCGCAGGCCATGCCCATTGCCGACGCGATCGAGCGCGCAACCCGACTCGCCGCCGCGCTCGAGGATGCCGATAATGCTCATCTGGACCTTGCGCGAAGGTTTGGCGGCGCTGCCATCGTGGGCACGGCAGCAGTTGCTGCAAGGCATTTGAGCGGAGCGGAACTGGCCACCCGTCGCGCCTGGATCGAACACTGGCTTTTGCTCGGAGCATCGGGGGGCGAGCGTGAGGATGTTGACGACTATGAGATATTGTTCGACGACTTTCAGGTCCTGGCCGCATGGGGCTTGGCAAGCCTGGCGAGCCGAGGGCCTGCGAACGCGACCATCGACGTCCAAGTCACTTTCCTTGCACTGCACCGCGTGCACGCGATCGCCCAAGGGGCTCTTGAAGGACTGCAATGGTCGCTGCGCCCCGATTTCGTGCGGGCGCTGCACATCGCCGCGCTCGACACCTGCGTCGTCAATATAGGCTGGTGGTGGCGCGGCGACCGGCAGCGCGACAAGGCGAAGCGCCAAAATGCCCGGGAGCGCAGGCGAGCGATGCGCTGGGCGCTTGGTTCTCACGGGGTTCGCGCGCCACTGCTGCCTCCCGCCCCCGATAGCTGGAAATGGGTCTGGACCGGGAAATGGCCGCGCCCGCTGCAACGGCTCTATATGCCGGCCAAACGCGTCCTCAGTTGGGGCCGGGCGCTGGCGCTGACCAAGGGCCTCGACTGGGCCCGCCTCACCGATGGCGGCAAGTACCACGCGCTATTTTCGACCTATTTGACCAAGCTTGTCGAATGGACACGCGCCTATTCGGAGGACACCGATCGGCACGATCGCCAGTTTCCCTATGAATGGGGTCACGGGCTCGCCAAGGAACTGGGCCGGTTCACGGTCGCCCATGGCGGCGGGGATGAATGGAAGGCGTTGATCGCATTTTCCCGTCACGACCGGCCCGAAGATCTGGTCGGCGAGTATCTCGAAGGTGCGATGGCATCCCTCGTGGAAAGCGGCGAACGGCCTGACCCCGGCTTCTGGTCGAGCTGGCAGCCTGCCGCGGACTGGATGCTAGAGCACGCGATTCCAAAGCGTCGCGATCGGTACGATCACCTATCGCATGGCGCCGGGGCGGCGGGTTTCGTCGGGCCTTATTACACACCATTGCCCCCGGGCTGGCCCCATCTGGAGGATGTGCTCGGCGCGGTCGATCGCTGGGTGCGCGCGACCGCGCATCTGCCGGCGGGCGCCTATTCGGTGATCCAGATCGTCGAACGCATGAGCCCCGACCAGCGGGTGCGCTGGTTCCTGCCATGGCTGGCGCATTGGACCCAGCTCCACGGGCCCGATGAAAGCTTCTGGTCCTATAACGGGTTAGCGAACAAGGCGGCCGTCTTGCTCAAGCCTCTTTCCGACTCGCGTAATGATGTACGCAGCAGTGGGCGCGCGGTCCTCGCCATTCTAGCGGACTCCGGATCGACCGCAGCCAGAGAGTTGGTAGCGGCGTTTGCTACACGGCGAGATTAGACCCATCTCAGACCACTCCGGCGGCAGCTTTTGGGATCAAGATCAGCTCATTGAACGGCAACTCTGAGGGCGCATTGCAGTCATTCGCTAAGTGCTTGAGCTGCGCTGATCAACCTCGAAATCTTCCCGGCCGCACAGACCAGATCATCAAGCCGCTTCTGCGTTTCCTCTGGAGATCTGCGAGCCATCGAAAGTGCAACCGGACTGGTATCTTCCATAAGCATGCCGGCGCGGGTGCACAGCTGGGCAATCAGGTTGATAGTGTCCGGTTCCATGGCGTCACAAAGCCGTCGTCTGGCAGAGAAGTCCATACGCAGCTTTTACGTCGCACAATCCATTCGACTTCGCCGCAAAGCTGAGCATTGGTGCCTGTACTGAATCGCGGCCATCGGTCAGGTCGCCGCCCCGACGCTACGCGTAGATCGGGGCTGTGGGTGGTGGGAGCGGCACAAGGCCGCTCCGATCAAGGAGACCGCCCATGACCACGAACACCAATACTTCGAGAGCCCCTGCTAATAAGCCTTCTCGCGATACAAAGATTGGCAAGGTCATCAACCTGCTCAAGCGCAAAGATGGCGCTACGCTCGATCAACTCGTTAAGGCGACCGGCTGGCAGAAGCATACTGTGCGGGCATCGCTGACCGGTCTAAAGAAAAAGGGCCATGCGATCGGGCGATCAGCAGCCGACGGGACCAGTCGCTACGCGATTAGCGGTGCGGCCAGCCAATGAGCAAGCTCAACGATGATCTGGCCGCGCTGCCCGACATGTCGGCAGCACAGCTGCGCGAACGCTGGGAGCAGATGGGAGAGGGTACGGCACCGAGAGTGCCGCCCTCGCTCCTGCGCGCTTTGCTCGCCCAACGATTGCAGGAGCGCAGGCACGGCGTCTTGCCTGCGCTCGTCGTGCGCGAGCTTCGGCGCTTAGCGAACGCAGGAATAGATGCCGCACCCCCTCGCCCGCGTATCGACCTGACACCGGGGACACGGCTAGTGCGTGAGTGGAACGGCAAGCCGATCAGCGTAGATGTGCTCGAAGATGGCTTCGCCTATGACAACCGTACCTGGCGATCGCTGAGCGAGATTGCTCGGCATGTCACCGGTGCGCACTGGTCGGGACCACGCTTCTTCGGGTTGACCGCCAATGGCCGATAAGACCCTGCGCTGCGCGATCTACACCCGCAAATCCACCGAGGATGGGCTCGAACAGGAGTTCAACTCGCTCGATGCCCAATACGAAGCTTGTGCCGCCTATGCGCTGAGCCAGCAGCATGAAGGCTGGGTGGTGATCGGCGCCCGTTATGATGACGGCGGGTTCTCTGGCGGTAACATGGAGCGACCGGGCCTCAAGCAGCTGCTTGCCGATATCAAGGCGGGCCAGATCGATATTGTCCTGCTTTACAAGATTGACCGGCTCACACGCAGCCTCACTGACTTTTCCAAGATCGTGGAAGTGATGGACAATGCTGGCGCCAGCTTCGTCAGCATCACCCAGAGCTTCAATACGACGACCAGCATGGGACGCCTAACCCTCAACATGCTGCTGAGCTTTGCCCAGTTCGAACGCGAGGTCACCGGCGAACGGATCCGCGACAAGATCGCCGCCTCGAAGAAGAAGGGCATGTGGATGGGAGGTCCCGTGCCTTTGGGCTACGAGGTCCAGGAACGCAAGCTGTTGGTGAACCACGCGGAAGCCGAACAAGTGCGACACATCATGCGAAGATATCTTGCGCTCGGCAATGTGCCCGCGCTGGCCGAGGACCTCAACGAACAAGGATACCGTACCAAGGTCCAGCGCCGCACCAGCGGACCGCACAAGGGTGGATGCATCTTCCGTCGCGGCACGCTCTATCACCTGCTCTCGAACCGCATCTACCGCGGGATGATCATCCACAAGGACAATGTCTATGATGGCGAACACGAGGCTATCGTCGATGAGGCGCTTTGGAACTCGGTGCAGGAGCGCCTCGCCAGCAACGCCTGCGGATTGTCCCGGCGCCGCAAGCATCAGCATCCAAGCCTGCTGATCAGCAAGGTCTTCGATGGCGAAGGCCGGGCGATGACCCCGAGCCATGCACAGAGGGGAAGCAGGCGCTACCGCTATTATGTTACAAGGCCAGAAGGCGTTGATGGATCACCGGCATGGCGTGTCAGTGCGCATGATCTCGAGCAACTCGTCTGCGACCAGATTGCGAGGCGGATTAGCGACGAACGGTTCGTCCTCGAATTGTTAAAGGACTGCGACTCTGAAGCTGCCGATTTCGAGCGGGGTCGGGCAAATACCAACCTGCTGGTGGCGCAACTGCGAAACGGCAAATCCCATGACTTGGCCAAGTTACTGAAGCAGATGGTTCAGCGTATCGATCTCCACCAGGATTGTGTTGAGGTCGGGCTATGTGGAACGGCGATTGGCCGTCAGCTCGAGCTGGCATCGGTTGCCGGGACACCATTATCGATCACCGTGCCCGCCGTCCGCGTTCGGCGTGGTCACCAGCTGCGGCTGATCATTCCAGGGAAGGAACCCGCTACGGCCGCGCCGACTCAGAGAGACGACAAGCTCATCGCTCTCCTCGCCGACGCTATTGAAGCCAGCAAGCTGGTGGAAGCAAATCCTGATAAGCCCCTCGCGAGCCTTGCCCGCGACCACGCCAGGTGCCGCACGCGGCTAGGCAATCTGGTCAAACTCTCTTGCCTCGCGCCCGATATCGTCACTGCCATTGTCGAAGGCCGACAGCCAACAGATCTCACGGCGAGTTGTCTATCGAAGATGACCTTGCCATTGGCGTGGGAAGAGCAGCGAAAGCAGCTCGGGTTCGGATAGGGCCAAAGTCCGATTGCAGTCAGAATTTCGGCGCCTGAGACGGGCGCCCTTTTTTGCACCAATCCACTTAGAGTAACGCCAGTCTCTGACTGCAAGTCGGATGTGGCAGTCACGCAAAGCCCGCAGAACTGCGCCGTTTCTGGCTGCAGCACTGCGTCCATTCGCAAATGAGCGTGGAGACTAGGACTGTTTGGTGCAGTTGAGAAGACTCAACATTTGTTGGTACATCGGCAACAACGCATAATTTGGGCGTAAATTGTCGCCGTTTATCCGTGACTTACAGATCCTAGAATTCGCCGCCGAGCAAAATTGGATTAGTTCGCACGCGACTGCGTGCAGGAGTTGAGGCGACGACGGCAATTGAAATCCCGTCGACCAGAACTCAGCTCAGCATGTGATTTTGAATCAAAAATCTGAATATTTTCGAATTGATCGTGTCGCCAAGAGGGCGGTTTCGAGCTAACCTCTGCACATGACTGAAATTGATCCACCAGCAGAATTTTCCACTGATGCCCCTGGGAAAAACATTCTGATATTTTCGGATGGCACTGGCCAATACGGTGGTGTTCGTCCTGATCAGCGTCTTTCCAACATCTATAAGATGTATCGAGCAATGCGGCCGGGGTTTTCCAGTGACATCGATCCGGCTCTGCAGGTCGCGTTCTATGATCCAGGATTAGGGTCAGGCGATGGCGGCGGCCGGATGAAGAACATCCTGTCGGCCGCGTTCGGTACCGGGATCTCTGAGAACATCATCGACTGCTATGAAGCTATCCTGCGTCACTACGAGCCTGGTGACCGAGTGTATCTCTTCGGCTTCAGCCGGGGCGCCTACACAGCTCGTTGCGTCGCTAATGTCCTCAACCTGTGCGGTGTCCCGTCGCATGACGGTAGCGGCGATCCTCTGCCTCCCTCAGGACTGAAGTTGCGGAAGATCGCAGAGGAGGCTGTGTATAAAATTTACGAGCACGGCTCTGGACGTGAACGCGCTAAATTTGAGCTCGAGCGAGAAGAGCTCGCTCGCAGGTTTCGCGCAAAATATGATTGCTCGGGACGCGGTCTAGATGGCGAGGAGCAAGGCAATGTAGCTCCCACATTCATTGGTGTTTTCGATACGGTTGCAGCCCTTGGCGGTGTCATCGTTAGACGTATCCTTATGGCGCTGGCCTTGTGCGCCGTTGGGCTCGCCGCTTGGAGTTGGGTCGGAGACTGGAGTGCCGTTGGGAAGATTATCGCGAACGTCCCGGCAGCCCTCTTCGTCGTGATGGCTCTATGGGCGACCAAGAAGCAATTTAAGTTTATCCGAAACCCACCCGAAGTATGGAAGTTCAGCTGGCATTTTGCTGCCTGGAATTTGAAAAATTATGACCAGTTTCTGGATAGCAACGTAGGTTACGCGCGGCACGCGCTCTCGATCGATGAGAACAGAAAAAGGTTTCCGTATGTCGGCTGGGGCAATAACGAGGATGTCCAACGCGTCGAGCGCGGCGAACTTAAGTGGCTGAGCCCTGTCTGGTTCGCCGGGAACCACTCCGACATCGGCGGAAGCTATCCTGAGAACGAATCCCGGCTTTCTGACATAGCTCTCGACTGGATGGTGGGTGAGCTGAAGTCGATCCCGGAGCCGCCGATGGTGAATGAAGCACTGATTAGGACGTACCCTGATCCCGCGGGCATCCATCACGACGAGGTGAAAAGCAGCCGCGACACTTGGTTACCCCGATGGGTTCCATTCCGGCTGGGTTGGAAAGCTGCTGCCAGGAAGATCAATCCTGAAGCGCCACTCCATCCAAGCGTGCTTGAGCGTTTCGAGCAAGAGGTCGTACCTCAGTATGATAGGCGCGTCGCCTATCGACCCGAGGGCCTTCGCCATCACGTTGCTGTGAAACAGCACTTCTGATCCTGAAATTAGAGGCCGCTCGCAAAACGCGATTGCAGTCAGAATTTTCGGCTCTGAGACTGACCCAGCAAAAGTCGAGATTGGTGAGCGATCAGAGACAGCAGCAGACTGCAAACCCGAAATGGGCAGCTGAGAATGGCGCGGAAGCCGGCCATTCTCAGCCCATCTACAAAGATAATCCCAATTAAAACAGTAACTTAGGACTGTTTGGTGCGGTCGAGAAGACTCGAACTTCCACGGCCTTTCGGCCACAACGACCTCAACGTTGCGCGTCTACCAGTTCCGCCACGACCGCACATTTTCGGGGTAGTAAGGCAGGATCGACGATCCCGCCATCTGGTAGGCGAGGGCGCTTAGCAAAGCGCGTAGCGGCGTGCAAGCAAGCAAATTGCCGCCCGCATCGCGGCGGTCGCGGCCGGCGTTTCGGAAGCAGGCGTTTCGAAAACGCCCGACGCGGCGAGCGCGCTTATTGGCTGTCGAGGTCCCAGCTGACGGTCAGCTCGGTCGCGGCGCGCGGAATGTCGAGCTGCGCCTCGCTGAAATTGGCGCGTTCGCCCGGCGGCAGGCTCGCGACCGGCGGGCGGATCGTCCAGCTATAGACGATGCGTCCCTGCGCATCGCGCAGCTCGGCGAGCATCGGCGGCACCTTCTGCTCGCGATCGGTCGGGTTGATCACCGTCCCGCTCGCGGCGAAATAGATCGTGCCGTCGGCCAGCGTGCGATGGTCCTGGTCCTTGGCGAGTTCGATCAGCAGGTCGGGCTCGCTCGGCGCGGCGGTGATGCCGAGCCGTTCGACCCAGCCGGGCAGGCCATAGACGTACGCGGCGGCGGCAAGGCCCGACAGCAGCAGGGCGAAGGCGATCGCCGCCATCGTCCACAGCCGCGCCGGGTTGCGCCGCGCGCGAAACGGCGGCCCGGCAACGCGCTCGCCCTGGTCGCGCGCGATCGGGATCGACGCGCTCGGCGGCGGCGGGCCGGGTTCGGGCCGCGCGCGCGGCGTGTCGACGGGGTCGGCGACTGGCGCCATGACGGCATCGTCCGCCGCCGTCGGGGCGACCGGGGCCGCCGGTGCCTGGAACCAGCTGTGCTTGCACGCCGCGCAGCGCACCGATCGGCCGGCGGGTCCGATCGCGCTGTCGGGGACGACATAGCGGGCATGGCATTGGGGACAGGACAGGATCATAGGCCGCCCGGTTTAGCCGCCTCGCGCGCGCTGGCAAGCTCCAGTCTGCATCGCGCCCGGCGAATCGCCCGCCAACCGGCTTTATTTCCGCTGCCGCATGGGGCAAAGCGGGCCGCGTCGACCGAGCAGCGGGGATATTCTTGGCCAAGGCACCTCCAGAGGCGAACCCGAATGCGGGCATGGTGCAGTTCGAAAATGTCGGGCTGCGCTATGGCACGGGGAGCGAAACGCTGTCCGACCTCAGCTTCACGCTGCAATCGGGCGGCTTCTACATGCTCACCGGCGCGTCGGGTGCGGGCAAGACGTCATTGCTCAAGCTGCTCTATCTCGCGATGCGCCCCTCGCGCGGGCTGATCCGCCTGTTCGGCGAGGACGTCGTCACCATGCCGCGCGATCGCCTGCCCGGCTTTCGCCGCCGCATCGGCGTCGTCTTCCAGGATTTCCGCCTCGTCCCGCATCTGTCGGTGTTCGACAATATCGCGCTGCCGCTGCGCGTCGCCGGGGTGGACGAGGTCGATTTCGAAAAGGCGGTCAACGAAATGCTCGCCTGGGTCGGGCTCGCCGATCGCGCCAGCGCGCGCCCGGCGACGCTGTCGGGCGGCGAGCAACAGCGCGTCGCCATCGCGCGCGCCGTCATTGGTCGTCCCGAAATGCTCGTCGCCGACGAGCCGACCGGTAACGTCGATCCCGAAATGGCGGCGCGGCTGATGCATCTGTTCAAGGCGCTCAACAAGCTCGGCACGACCGTCGTCCTGGCGACCCACGACATCCACCTGATGGGCCGGCTGCCCGGCGTGCAGATGATGCGGCTCGATCGCGGGCGTATCGCCGATCCCGTCGGCCTGCTCAAGAATCCGCCGCGCGCCGCCGCGGTGCGCGGGGGCTGACGTCATGGCGCGGCCGATCTTCCAGCGCATCGTTCCCGCCCGCACCCCGGCGCACGAGCGCGAGCTGCTGCCCGAGGGGCGCCTGTCGGGCCCGATGCCCTGGGTCATCGCGATCATGCTGTTCCTCACCACGCTGTCGGCGGCGGCGGGCCTGGCGCTGATCGATGCCGCTGCCGGCGTCGGCGACGATATGGCGGGGCGCGTGACGATCCAGGTCGCCGACCCCAATCCGACCAGCCGCGCCGACCAGGTCCGTCGCATTCGCGAGGCATTGTCCGACCAACCCTATGTTCGGCGCGTCGCACCGGTCGACGAGGTCGAGCTCAAGCGGATGATGCGCGAATGGCTCGGCGACGCCGGCATGACCGCCGACCTGCCGATCCCGGCGCTGATCGACGTCGACCTCGTCGCCGCGGGTGACACGCAGGCGGTCGCCCAGCTGCGCGCCGCGGTCGCCGCGGTCGCGCCCGATGCCGGCGTCGAACCGCATGCCGACTGGCTCGGCGCGGTCGCGCGGCTGGTGCGCTCGCTCGCCGCAGTCGCGGTGGCGCTGATGCTGATGATGGGAATCGCCACGATCGCGACGGTGACGCTGGCGACGCGCGGCGCGCTCAACACGCATTACGCGACGATCGAGATCCTCCACCTGATCGGTTCGACCGACCGCCAGATCGCGCGCCTGTTCCAGCGCCGCATCGCGATGGACGCGACCTTCGGCTGCACCGTCGGCTTCCTCAGCGCGTTCATCGTCATCATGATCGTCGGCTGGCAGTTTCGCGACGTCGGCGCCGGCTTGCTCGGCGGCGCCGCGCGCGGCGGCTTCGCCTGGGAATATCTCGGGCTGCTGGCACTGCCGCTGCTCGGCGTTGCCATCGCGACCTGGACCGCGCGGCTCACCGTCTCGCGCGCTTTGCATCGCATAATCTGACCGGGGCGGATAAGAGGGCCCAATGATTCGCAGAACGCTCTCGCTGGTCCTCATCGCCTGGCTGCTCGGTTTCGCCTGGTTCGCGGTCACGCTGCCGCGTCCGCTCGGCCCGATGAAGACCGACGCCATCGTCGTGCCGACCGGCGGACCGGGCCGGATCGAGGTCGGGCTGGAGCGGCTCGAGGCCGGCGATGCGCGCCGGATGCTGATCACCGGCGTCAATCGCGACGTCAAGCCGGCCGAGCTGGCGGCCGAATATGGCCGGCCCGAGGCGACCTTCGACTGCTGCGTGTCATTGGGCTTCGACGCCAGCGACACGCGCCAGAACGCGCTCGAAGTGTCGCGCTGGGTGGTCCGGCGCAAATACACATCGATCCGGCTGGTCACGACCGACTGGCACATGCGCCGCGCGCGTTACGAACTCGAACGCGTGCTGCCGCCGGGAATCGAGATCTACGACGACGGCGTCCGCAGCACGCCGAGCTTCGCGACGCTGTGGAAGGAATATAACAAATACGTCCTGCGCCGCCTCGGCGCGCTGCTCGGCCTGTGATCGTCGCGCTCAGGACGGCGCTGTTTTCGCTCGTCTTCTATCCCGGCAGCCTGGTGTTCGTGCTGGCGGCGCTCGCGGCCAGTCCGGTTTCGCAGCGCGGCCTGTTCGCCGCGACGCGCGGCTGGTCGCTGTGGCACGATGCCTGTTGCCGCATCGTGCTCGGCCAACGCCTCGTCATCGAGGGCGAGCTGCTCGACCAGCCGGTGCTCTATGTCTTCAAGCACGAGGCGATGTACGAAACGATCCAGCTGCCGCGGCTGTTTTCGCGTCCCGCGATCATGGCCAAGCGCGAGCTGCTCGACATCCCGTTATGGGGGCGCGTCGCGCGCAATTACGGTCTCGTCCCGGTCGAACGCGAGGCGGGGGCGGGGGCCTTGCGCGTGATGATGGCGGCGGCGCGCAAGGCGACCGCGGCGGGGCGACCGATCTGCCTGTTTCCCGAAGGGACGCGCATGCCGCACGGCGAGGCGCCGCCGCTGCGGTCCGGCTTTACCGGCCTCTACAAGCTGCTCGCGCTGCCCGTCATCCCGGTTGCGCTCGATAGCGGCATCGTCAATCCGCGCCGGTCGTGGCGACGCTATCCCGGCACCGTCACCTTTCGCGTCGGCGAGACGATCCCGCCGGGCCTGCCGCGCGATGAGATCGAGCGCCGCGTCCATGCCGCGATCAACGCGCTCAACGACGCCCCGACCGCGACGCGCGTCGGCTAGCTGGCGGGACGGGCGATGCCGCGCGCGACCATTTCGTTGGCGGCGGCGGCGATCGTCTCGGCCTCGCCCTCCTCGCCCCAGATCGCATAGCGCAGGCCGAGGAAGACGTTCATCCCCATCAGCGCCCAGGCGTGCAGTTCGCCGACCTCGGCGCGCAGGTCGCCGGCGGCGACGCCCTCTTCCAATCGCGCGGCGATTCGCCGCGCGGTGGTTTCGTAATGGCTGCGATAGCTCGCCGGATCGACGAATTCGGCCTCGTCGATGGTGCTCGCGCGCGAAGTCGATGAACGCGGCAAGCGCGGCTGCTTCGCGGTTGAGCGTGCCTTCGACGCCGTCGAGCGCATCGCCGGCATGGAGGCCGACCTGGCGGCTCATGTCGCGGACCAGCGCGCGGAAGATTTCGTCCTTCGATTCGAAATAGGTGTAGAAGCTGCCGAGCGCGGTACCCGCGCGCCGCGTGATTTCGGATATCGAGCTTTCGTGGAAACCCTTTTCGCCGAATTCGATCGCGGCGGCGTCGAGCAGCTTGCGCAGCGTCCGGCGACCGCGCTCGGTGCGGGGCGCCTTGTCGGGCGACGCTGCCGAAAGATCGCGTTCCATCCGTCGTCCCGCTTCGCCCATCGCCATCTTCCCCCTGCCCCGACGCGGCGCATTTGGCGCCTTTCGTCGTCGGTCATCTATGCCGACTATCACCAAAATGCGCGCTTGTCACAGAATAAGTTGAAACATGGTTCAACTTTCAGTATCAGCGCTTGCGAATGCTGCAAAAGCATCCGCATCAGGGGAGGACTTGAGAATGACTGTTCGCACACCGATTATTGCCGCGCTGCTGGCATCGACCGCCGTGACGCTGTCCGCGTCGCCCGCCTTGGCGCAGGATGCCGCCGAAGAGTCCGCCGCCGCCACCGCCGACGCGGTGCAGGATGTCGATTCGATCGATGAGGGTGACCCGATCGTCGTTACCGCGCGGCGTCGCGAGGAAAACCTTGTCGATGTCCCGATCTCGCTCTCGGTCGTCACCGGCGAATCGCTGGTGCAGACGGGCGCCGTCGACATCACCGCGCTGCAGGACAAGACGCCGAACCTGACGCTGCAGATCGCGCGCGGGTCGAACTCGACGATGATCGCCTTCAGCCGCGGCGTGGGCCAGCAGGATCCGCTTTGGGGATTCGAGCCTGGCGTCGCGCTGTACATCGACGACGTCTATGTCGCGCGTCCGCAGGGCGCGATCCTCGATATTTTCGATATCGAGCGAGTCGAGGTGCTGCGCGGTCCGCAGGGCACGCTCTATGGCCGCAACACCATCGGCGGCGCGATCAAATACGTCACCAAGCGCCTGGGGTCGGAGCCTTCGGGCCGCGTCCGCGCGTCCTACGGATCGTATGACCAGCTCGACCTCGTCGGATCGTTTTCGGCGCCGCTCGGCGACACGATCTCGATCGGCGGCGCGATCGCGCGCTACAAGCGCGACGGCTACGGCACGAACCTGACGACCGGCGTCGATCAGTACGACAAGGATGTCCTCGCGATCCGCGCGTCGGCCGAATTCGCGCCGAGCGATTCGATCTTCATCCGCCTGTCGGGCGATTCGACGGTCGACAAGTCTAACCCGCGCCACGGCACGCGCCTGCTCGGCAACGGCGTCGACCCGATTTATGCCCCGACCGACGACGTCTATGACACGCGCGCGGGCATCGGCGACACCAACGACGTCCGCACCCACGGCTATTCGGCGACGGGCGAATTCAACCTGAGCGAGGCGCTGACGCTCAAATCGATCACCGCCTGGCGTTCCGGACACACCGATACGCTGATCGATTTCGACAACACCGCGCTGCCGACGCTCGATGTCCCGGCCGAATATGACGACGACCAGTTCACCCAGGAACTGCAACTGCTCTATCAGGGCGACCGTTTCCAGGGCGTGTTCGGACTCTATTATCTCGACGGCCGCGCCAGCGGCGCGTTCGATACCGTGCTCGGACTGCTCGACACCACGATCCTGACGTCGGGCGAAGTGCTCACGAAGAGCTATTCGGCGTTCGGCGACGTCAGCTTCGACGTCAGCGACCAGCTCAAGGTTTCGGTCGGCGGCCGCTACACGCGCGACGAGAAGACGGGGTCGGTCTATCGCCAGAACTTCACCGGCATTCGCAGCCCCTATTTCGGCAATGCCACCGCCGTACCGGGGCTGCTCCGCACCGATTACACCAACACGCGCAATTTCGAACGCTTCACCCCGCGCGTCAGCATCAGCTTCGCGCCCGACGCCGATACGAACCTCTACGCCAGCTACGGCCAGGGTTTCAAATCGGGCGGTTTCGACATGCGCGGCGATGCCGTGCTCACCCCGACGACGGTCAACGGCTATAATCCCGAAACGATCGATTCGTTCGAACTCGGACTGAAGAAATCGGCGCTCGACAATCGCCTGTTCTTCAGCCTGGCGGGCTTCTTTTCCAAGTACAAGGACCAGCAGGTCACGATCCAGCAGCCGACATTGACGGGCGGCATCGCCAGCTATGTCGACAATGCCGGTCGCGCCGACATCTACGGGTTCGAATTCGAGTCGCGGTTCAAGGCGAGCCGCAACCTGTCGGCCAATGTCGCGGTCGGCTATACCCATGCCGACTACAAGGAATTCCTGACGTATATCGCCGGCGGCACGACCCCGATCGACGTCGCCGACCAGCGCGTCTTCCAGAACACGCCGAAGTGGACGGCGAGCGGATCGGTCACCTGGTCGGC
>Ga0210053_1003276_pt1 | contig 13324 bp, 16 predicted proteins | sample CryGeymeta201512_FD_185467 | JGI IMG/M metagenome (GOLD analysis project Ga0210053, IMG submission 185467) | Groundwater microbial communities from Crystal Geyser aquifers in Utah, USA - Crystal Geyser metaG 2015-12 (SPAdes) (version 2) | ecosystem: Environmental > Aquatic > Deep subsurface >... | reverse complement strand
AGTTATTATGTTTTAGAAAAATTGGTTTTTAAAGGCGGTATATTAAAATAAAATATGTTTAAAAAATATTTAAAAAATTTAGTTTTCGTGTTAATAGCGGTGATATCGTTAAATTATTATGTATTAGCTTGTGAAGCCGCCAGCACCAAGCAAGATTTGAAAGACCAGCTGAATAACGCGGCCGCGCCCGGCTGGGGCGGTGAGCCAAGCGCGGGCAATAGCCTGCCGGGCATCATCCAAACCGCTATCAGCGCTTTTCTCGGCTTATTGGGCATAATTTTTCTAGTTTTAATTATTTACGCCGGTTTTGAATGGATGACGGCGCAGGGCGATGAGGAAAAAGTCACCAAAGCTAAAGATACTTTAACGCGCGCGGTCATCGGTTTAATTATAATCATCGCGGCCTATTCCATAACTTATTTCGTGTTTAGCAGTTTACCGGGTGGCGACGGGAGCACACCGTCGCCAAGTCCTGTAGTTAATACTACTTAATACCAAAGGTTAATGGTGAGACATCACATGTGTTAATGTTTAGTAAATTTTAAGTATAAAATAAAGGCGCTTATCTATAATAGATTGGTAAGCGCCTTTTGGTACTTTTCATTTTATTGCGATAGATGGGTCATCCAATAACCCCTTGTTTCTTCCTCCTTTTCCTTACCCTCTCTTTTTATCATAGTCCTTATGTCAGCGTAAGGCATGACCTTGAGGGTGTCGGTGTATTTTTCGTAACCGTTTGTCCAGACGGTTATGTATTCTCCCCACCGTAATTTGTATTCAAGTTTCCCCGGTGGGACATCTCGCTGAAAAATGGTTAATTTGCCGATTTTTGTTTTAATGACCAGATTCCATTTTGAGTACTTGTCATTGATAATGAAGCCCAAAGCTTCGCCTCCCGGGTTAGTTTGTACTCCAGCTTGGCTGTAGCTTGCGATAAGGCCAGTTTCAGCGTTAGTTTTTTCAATAATGGAATATGCCGTGGCCGCACTGACGACGTTGTCTGGACCGGGGAAGACGCCTCTGTGATTTGAACTGTAAATTTCCTGCTCGTTACCGTTAAGGTTAACCTTCTGTACGGTCGCGCAACCGCCTGCCAAAAAAGCCGCTACCGCCATCACCGCTACTACAAATATTTGTTTTTTCATTTTCATGCCCTCCTTTAGGCAAAGTTAATTGGTTTATAGTTATTTCAAAATTATCCCAAGTAAAAGACTATAAAGTTATAAACGGCATACGTGAGATTGCTTCGCTCCCTCCGGTCGCTCGCAATGACAGTGCAAGATAAATAACCCTCTCTTTGGGATGATTTTGAAAAGCTTTTTAAGGTGCTGAATATTGTAGAATAACATAGTTTCAAGAGGATGTCAAGCATTTAAAAAAAGTTATTAACAAGCAGGTTGGTTGAATCGCTTTTTATGGTAAATATCTCTAAAACATTAAGAAAAACCCCTCTTGACAAACTAAAATAGGGGGTATACAATATAATCAACAATAGGAGGAATCTGAATTCTAATGGGTGGTGACCCATGAAAAATAGTACACATCGAGAGAAGTCTAAAAACTTCTCTCTTCTTTTTTTATTTCATTTTTTAAAAATTGCCGAAGCCGTTGTTCATGTTTTCTTGGGTTCGCGAGGGCGGGATTGACTTTAGTCCACAATAGCTTAGACTAAAGGTTGACTTTGAGCCATATCTATGATAACATTATAATAGAAGACAAGAAAATCCCTATCTAAAAACTCCAAAGAGGAATGGATAGGGATTTTTATTTATAAAATATTTAATTTTAGCCAAAATGGAAGCATTAAAGAAAAACCACAGAAAATTTTTTAGCCTAAAACAAGCCAAAAAGGTGGTTATTATTTTAGTTGTGTCGTTATGCTTTGAATTTATCTTATTTCCCATGCCAGCATTGGCCGCCATTGAGGTTGAATTATTTGAAGTTAGCCAAAATCAAGGCATAATTGCCGACGGGGCCAGCGAAATAAACGAAAATATTACCATTAACGTGGAATTAAACGGAAAACTGCCGCAAAGCCAGGATGATATTAAATGGTCCAGGTATTTGGTGGTTACGGCCTATAATTCCGAGCTTGGCCAGACCGATGACAGCCCCTGCATTACGGCCAATAATTTTAATGTTTGTGATTATGGAGTGGAGGATACTATCGCGGCTAATTTTTTGCCTTTTGGCGCCAAAGTTAAAATACCCGAACTATTCGGCGAGCGTGTTTTCACGGTCCGCGATCGCATGAACAGGCGATTTTCCAATCGGGTTGATGTTTGGATGCAGAAAAAGCCTGATGCCGTAAATTTCGGCGTTAAAATAGCCAAAATAGTGGTTTTAAATTAAACTATCCGGCCAATAACCTGAAATACACCCAACCAAAGGGTGTATTTATTTACCCTGTGAAATCCCGACTGAAAGTCGGGGCGCAAAGCGCATTTCACGGGGTGAACTTGTTTTAAGCGGTTATATTTGATATATTTAATAATAGTTTTATTGTGGTCCGGTAGCCAAGTGGTAAGGCGACAGTCTGCAAAACTGTTATTCGAGGGTTCGATTCCCTCCCGGACCTCATGACTTTAGTCTACGTTAATGTGGACTTAAACTTAATTAGAATGTGGATAAGTAGTGAATTATGTGCATAAATAATGGACTTTAGTCTACATAATTGTGGACTAAAGTCTTTAGAAAAAAAATCAAAAATAATAAATTGGCTAAAGTTGGTTAATTGTTATTAAGGCTCGCGCCATTGACCTTTTTTATTTTTAGTGGTATATTGATAATAGGACATTTTATTGTATTTATAGAAAAGTCTTCCTAAAAGCGATTTTGGGGGAATTTTTCTTTTTTGCTAGCTTATCTGCCAGAGTTCACATGGCATTTGTAAAAAACAAAAACAAAATAACGGTCGGTCTTCATAAATAAAAAATTAATGGAGATTTACCAAAAGCCAGCAAAAAACGCTTTTTTCAAGTGAACAACTAAAGCTCACAACCTCGAAGATTAGGGATTTTCTTGACTTATTTTCGAATGGGTCAGAAATATGTCTTTGGGGATGGGGCTCAGTTACGGCCTATATAATCAATTTATATATTAAAAGGGGCCCGTTCTGGGCCCCTTTTAAATTCGGCAAAGTTTCCGCTTGCCAAAAACGGCCGCTTAAGCTATATTAAAGGTAACGATTCATTCCTTATCCAGGAATTTATTTTGTTTTTAAGCCAATCATTATGGATAAGAAAATATTGGAAAAAATTAAAAAGGATCTCTTGGCCAGAAAGAAACGGGTGGAAGAAGACTTAAAAAGTTTTGCTAAAAAAGACGACCATAAAAAAGACGAGCATCGCACCAAGTTTCCCAATTACGGCGACAAAAGCGATGAAAACGTTCAGGAGATAGACGACTATACCACCAACTTAGCCACGGAGAGGGTGCTGGAAAGCACTTTGCGCGATATTAATAATGCTTTGGACCGCATTAAAAAGGGGACTTACGGCATTTGCAAATATTGCAAAAAAGAAATCGGCGAAAAGCGCCTGTTGGCGCGGCCGGTGGCCAATACCTGTATTACCTGCAAAACCAGACTGCAAAAAATGTCTTAAAGACTATGTTTTTTACTACAAAAAAAATGACGGCAATATTCTCGGCGGTCATTTTTTTTGTGGCGTTGGACCGGCTGTTAAAAGTTTTGGCCGAACAAGGCTTTAAGCTTAATCTGGTTGGTGAGATTTTAAAGTTTAATTTTAAAGCCAATTATTTTATCGCTTTTTCTTTGCCCTTGGCCGGCGCCTGGCTGAACGCGGCGATTACGGCCGTAATTTTGCTGTTGGTTTATTATTTAATTGCGAGCGGGCGGCGGGGCGAGCGGGCGGCCGCCCTAAGCTTATCGGCTGTCATTCTGGGCGCGGCCGGTAACTTGTTTGACCGGCTGAAATACGGCTACGTTGTTGACTATCTGGATTTAAAATATTTTACCGCGTTTAATTTGGCGGACGTGATGATTGTGGCCGGAGTTATATATTTAATATACGTACTAATTAAAATAAAACAATATGCCTAGAAGTTTTAATCCTGAAAATTTCGGTAGAAATAATAACGAAGGGCAGCCCTGGCCAGGAGAACAAAAAAAATTGTTTGAAGCGGCATCCCCAAGGGCAGGAGAATTGTTAGCCAAAGAAAGAATTAGCCCGGACGATTTTAAAAATTTTTATAGCACTAGAGTGATAGAAGGAGATGAAGCCGAAGTTAAAAAGAGACAAAAAAACATAGAGAAATTAGTACTCCGGAGCAGGAAGAAATGCGCCAATGTGCCATGGTTTTTGAAGCTATTATTCACGACATGATTGACATGAATGGCTGGCTGGGTGATAATGCTACTGCCAAAAAGGCTTCATTGTATGATGATTTGGTAAACGGTATTGATGAAATCGTTGAATTTATGGAGCCTGACACTTCAGCCACTACGCATTTAGCTTTAGGCGTTGATATTACTTTCGGCACCGACGTGATTAACAAATTGGACAAAATAAAAGATCAAATAGAAAAAGGTGATTTAGGAGTTATAAAGTACCTATTAACCGACACTTATCGCGGCGAAATGAAGAATGTGCCCAAGGCGGTAATTGGTTGCGATATGAAGAATTTGAATGAGATAACTAAATTTTGGCTGGAGGGCAAAAAAAAGGTGTTGGCCCAGCATCGGGCAAAATTTATGATTCTTGACCAGATTATGATGCAATTAAATAACTTCGCGCAGTATGCGGAGAAAGTTAGCCAACCAGTAATTGCCGGAGGCTTTAATAGGGTTCTGAAAATTGTGGAAAAAATTTGGGACGAAGAGTTAGTAAAATTACCCGGCGGGGAAAAAGATTTGAGTTTCAGCGGCGACCGGGTTTACAATACCATCAGAGAATATTGCGAAGAGCTAAATAAAGAAAATTTGCAGACGCCAGTTAAAAAATAATTTGTCTCAAATTGTTTTGTTGGTAGATTATTTTGACGAATTTTGCCGTTTTCGGCAAGATTTTTTTAATTTTGTCGGCCCATTCTATCGCCGTGATAGTATCTGGTCGGCCGAAATATTCATCCGCCCCAATGGCGGTTAAGTCTCGCGCCGATTTAACGCGATAGGCGTCAATATGGACCAATTGCTTAATTCGCCGCGACTTAACTGGATAGACGCGCATTAAGACGAACGTCGGGCTGGTGATATTTTTTATAATGCCTAAGCCGGCGGCTAAGCCTTTGGTAAAGATAGTTTTGCCCGCGCCAAGATTGCCGATTAGGCCAATCACTTCGCCGCCTTTTAATCTTTTGGAAAAGTTTTTCGCGAAATTAAAAGTTTGTTTTTCGGAACGAGAAATCAAGCGCATAATTCGCAATTTCGAAAATTTTAAATCGAAATTTTTTTGGTGGACAGTGCAGGGCTCGGACCTGCAACCCCTGCGACTTGCCCCGTCACTTATTGGTGGGCGTTCAAGGGATTGAACCTTGGGCCTTCTCGATGTAAGCGAGACGCTCTACCACTGAGCTAAACGCCCATAAAGTGACGGGGTGAATAAACGCAGTGCTCTACCATTGAGCTAACTGTCCCGCTTTTGGTGCCCAGGGCGGGACTTGAACCCGCACGGGACGAACCCCTACGCACCTCAAGCGTAGATGTCTACCGATTCCATCACCTGGGCAGATTATTATGTTTATTTTCGGTTTTAAAAATTTTATTAGCTTTTAGAAATTTTCTTTTTAAACACGGAAGGCCTTTCGCATAAAACATTTTTTGAAATATAAGCAGGCTGTCATTTTTCGCGAATCTTAATTGCCAAACCCCCGAGCCCCTTGTAATTTTACCTTTAATACCGAGTGAATGTTTAATTATTTTTTTTAGCCAATTGATGAAGTCAAGACTGGCCGAGCAAAATTGCGTATAAAACATATAGCTACTGCGCCATCTCGGATCCCAGTAAGCATAGATGCATCCGTCGCCATCAAAACAGCCGCGCAGAAAATCAAAAAAGTATTTTTCAGGTATTTTTAAGCCTTTTAATACTTTCGATTTATTGGGCATCAAGCCTATATCCAGGCACCATTTATAAAAAATAATATCTCCGAACTGAATGTTAAAACAATCCTTCCGCCCCGTAAAGCCGCTGGTCTTTTCCCCTATTTTATTGCTTAAGCCTAAACAATCGGCAAAAATTTTAACTAGATCTTTATCTTTCGAAGTAAAATTCAAATGACGGCCATCTTTGGACAAATTGCCGTCGGTTACCAGCAAGCCTACGGCATAGGCCAAATCATAACTCCATTTAGTATCGGTAAGCTTTTTGGGTTTCATCCCTCTATTATATTGCGTCTACCAATTATTTTCAACCGAAGACACATTTTTTAAGTAAAAAAATAGTTAGTCCAGCTTAACTTCTTTAACCTTTTTACTATAATTGCGCAGATAGTAAAGCTTGGCGCGCCTGACTTTAGCCTGCTTTTTAATTTCAACTTTGGTAATGGCAGGCAAATTCAGGGGAAAGATTTTTTCCACGCCGATGCCGTCGGAAATTTTTCTTACCGTAATGGTGCCGCCGGCTTCACTGCCGTGTTTTTTGGCGATAATCAGGCCTTCATAATACTGGACCCTTTCTTTTTCTTCGCCCTTGGCGTTAAGCTCTTTAATTTTTTGATAAACCCGGACGGTCATGCCGGGCTTTAAGTCTTCGGCGTTAATTTTTTTGCCAGCCGCTTCTTTGGCCATATTTTTGGTATTTAAAAATAGAACATTAATGGTTCTATTTTAAATAGGCTAAATATTTAATGATGAGGTAATATTATAATAATTATCTGGTTTTGTCAACCCCGTTAAATCCGCTTTGCGGAAATTTGCCGGCAAATTTATTTAACGGGGTTAACCAGTTTAAGCCGATCTTTAAGGTAGCGGTAAACGCCGTTAAAAACTTGTTTTTCGTTTAAAGCCGAAGTGTCCAAAATGAAGTCGTAATTATTTTTGTTAAACAGGTTGAAGCCATAGTACTTTTTATAGCGTTTCTGGTCGCTTTTTTTTCTTTCCAGATGACTTTTTAATACGGCTTGTTTTGTGCGAAGTTCGCTGCCCTCATTTCTTCGCGTGCTTTTTTGTAATTCTTTAAAGACTCTCTCGGCGCCGATTTTCTTATCAACCGTAGTGTAAATTTTTATTGATTTGGGCAGGAAGTGCCAGGCAGTCCGGCTGTCAATGATGAAATTTTTGTATTTTTTTTCAAGCCGCTTAACGTATCGGTCGAGTTCATAATCAGTGCTTGGATCAATTTCTCCTAATTTATTATAGTTTGTCAAGGTCATCCCCAGGGCCTTGGCTTTCAACCTCCTAATTTTGCCCATATTAATTAATGGCCAGTTCAATTTTTTGGCGATTTTTTTGGCTACCGTTGATTTACCCGCCCCCGGGTCGCCGCTGATGGTTATTATCATAGTTATTTTATTTGTTTTAAGATATTTTTTAAATCTTGGCTTAAATTTATTTTATAGCTTTTTGGTTCACCCGCCAAATCGGTAAAAGCCAGCCGGTCGGCGATTAAAAAAATCCGGTTTAAGCCCAGTTTTTTATTTGCCGCCCTGGTTTTGGCCGTGCCATAGATATTGTCGCCCACCAGCGGATGGTCGTAGGCGGCCAGATGCACCCTGATTTGATGGGTGCGGCCGGTGATGATTTTTATTTTTAACAAAGTATAATTGATAAATTTTTTCATTACCCAAAAGCGCGTTTCCGCCGGCCGGCCCCGGTCGCTTAGTTGTCCTTTAACGGTCAAGGGCAGAGCGGCCATTTTATAGCCATCTTTAGCGCGGGCAACGGGAAAATTAATTACGCCGGAGTCTTTTTGAATTTTACCGTAAGCCAGCGCGGCGTATTGTTTGTCGATTGTCCGGTCCTGAAATTGCTTTTTTAAATTATTGAAAGAATCTTGGGTTTTGGCGATAACCATCAAGCCGCTCGTGTCTTTGTCCAGGCGGTGGACCAGGCCCGGCCGTTCCGGGTCGTCGCCCACCTTTTTGATTTTTGGATATTTTTCTTTAAGCCAGTCGGCCAAAGTGTCGCCCGAAGCGCCGTGAACCACCAGGCCGGCCGGCTTGTTAATAACTAAAAATTCAGCGGTTTGGTCTATGATTGATATATTATAATTTTCCCTAGTCTCTTTTGGGCTGGCCGGTGCGGTGGTTTCAGCGGTCTGCTCGATTAGATTAATTGCCTCGCCGGCTTTTAAATTATAGTGGGGAGAAACCGCCAAACCGCCGACCCTAACCAGCTTTTGTTTAATCAGTTTTTGAATTTGATTGCGGGTCATGCCGGGCAACGCGCCCGATTTTACTAAAAATTTATCCAGCCGCTGGCCCGAGTTTTCTTGGGTTATTTTGGTGTTCATAAAAGTATTTGTTCCAGCCGGCTGACCAGTTTATCCAAAGTAAACAGCTGGTCAACCCGCTCGCGGCCGTTTTTGCCTAAGTGCAAGCGCAGCCTTTTGTCTTGGTGCAATTTAATGATTTGCCGAGCCAGCATTTCGTTATTATTCATTTCAACCAGCGTGCCGGTTTTATTTTCCATGACAAAATCCTCGGCGCCGACGTTGCGCGGCGCCAAAACCGGCAGGCCAGCGGCCATGGCTTCCAGCAGATTGCCGTAATCATCAAGCTTAAGGTTCTCGCCCGCGGCCAAAAAAATGTCAAAACTATCCAGCCATTTTTTCAGCTGTTCTTGTTCGCCCACCAGCCAAACCAGGTTTTCAATCCCCATTTTTTTGGCCAGCCACAAAAGATTTTTTCTTTCCCGGCCTTCGCCGACGATAATCAGCTGGAGATTGGGAATAACCGGCAGGCAGGTTTTGACGGCCTGAAAGACGGTTTCAATTTTTTGTCTTTGGTTCAACTCGGTAACGACGCCGACGGTAAAATATTTGCGGCGGAACCTGGCCTGGCCCGATGACGCCAATTTATTGAAAATATTTTCCTGATAAGGCGTCGGCTTGACGCCCGGCGGCAGCAAGATAATATTATTTTCCGGAAAGCCAAGATTAATCAGCTGGAGTTTGCCGTAGCCGGTAAAAACCGCCAACTTAGCCAAGCGGGCGTTTATTTTATATAGGGCCAATAAAATTTTATTGATTTGGCGGTAATTTAAGTCCGGGCTTTCCAGCCAGACGACTTTTAGGCCAAGCAGCCGAGCCGGAGCGGTGATAATCAGCTTTTCCCTTAAATCCAGGCAGGCGGCCAGGCCGACTTGATGTTTTAGCTTTAGCTTAGCCAAAGAAAAAAAACATTTAAGCTGGAGTAGCGGCGCCGCGATTAGAAAAAATAAAATTTTGAGCCAGTGATTCAAAGCCGGACCTAAAAAAATTTTTTTGGCCGGCCAGTTATCATTCCGGAATTGCTCTGGCCACGGCTTGGCCGACAACCAGAGCCTGAAGCTAAAATTTTTCCGCGCCAATTCTTTGAAGGCTTGCTTGAGCAGATGATTTTTTTCCGGCGAGGAGTTAATAATTAAGATTTTGTCCGGCATAGTTATAGTTAATAAAGCAAATCTTTAAAATCAGATTTGGTTACGGCCTTAAAGAAATAAAGGCAAATCAGATAAACCAAGGCGGCCAGGGAAATAATGATTAATAAATTAAAGCGGCCGATTAGCCAGTAAACGCTTAAGACCATAATTAAGGCCGCGGCCAGCGCTTTGAATAAAATGGAAAAATTAAATTGAAAGTGGCTGTGCTTTTTAATTAAGTACAGAGAAAACAGGGCAATGGCGGCTTCAGAGTAGACCGTGACCCAGGCGGCGCCGAAATAAGAATGGCTGGGAATAAAAATAAAATAGCCGAGCAACGAAGTCAGGGCGGTAAAAATATAGGCGCCAATGACTTTTTTCTGCTGGTCCAGGGCGATGACGGCGTGGGCCAGCAGGCAACCGACAAAAATAAAACCAATGGCTAAAATCAAGATTTTTAAAACTTGGCCGGCCGCGGCAAAATTTTGTCCCGCCACCAAGACCATTAGCGGTTTGGCGGTTAGTTGGGCGCCGGCGATTAGAGGAATGGCCAGGATTAACATGGCGTCAAGCGAACGCCCGAGCATTTTGTTAAACCTCTCGACATTGCGTTCGGCCCAGGCCGCGGTTAAGATGGGCAGAATCAAGCCAGCGAACATAAAAGGCAAAGTGGTTAAAACGTCAATTGCTTTGTAGGCGGCGCCGTAGATGCCGACGTCGCTCTGGCTTTTTAGCAATGATAAAATCAAGATGTCAGCGCGCAAGTAAATTAAATTAAAAAAAATAGTGATGCCAATGGGCCAAGCTTTATTAATGATTTGGCGCCAGACGGTTAAATCAATCTGCCAAGTTATTTTAATGGAGCGCCGGGAAAACCAATAGTGGATGAGAAAACTGATTAAGCTGGATAAAACCGTGACTACCATGATGCTTAAAAGGCCTAAATTCAGGCTGGCGGCCAAAACCACTCCGGCCAAAAGAACGAGGCGGCTCACCACTTCAGCGGCCGAGACCACGGCCATGGTCAGGTTTTTTTGAAACCAGCCCACCAAGATTTGGTTTAGGGCGGTAAAGAAAAAAGACAGGCTGGCGATAGCTACGCCCAACTTGATAATGGCGTCGTAGGGGAAAAATAAAACCGCCAGCGGCGCCAGGCCCAAAAAAATAACGGCCGAGACCAGGCGCAGGCTGAACAGGTTATTCATTACGGCCGCGCGGTCGGCTTCCGGGTCGCTCGTCATTTGCGCGGTCACCAAAGTTAAACCAAAGTCGGCCATGATGCCGAAAAAAGACAGAAAAGTTATGATGGTGGTGTATTGGCCAAAACCGGCCTGGTCCAGTAACCTCGTCATAACGGCGATGGCCGCCAGACCCAAGATGGTGGAAATAATTTTACCGATTATTTGGACAACGGTATTGCGCGCGACTTGAGCGGACAGGGTCATGTTTTTTGCTCAATTTAGTTAAATTAGGTATAATAAATCTATAATATAAATTATAGCAAAATAATATGCTTATGACTAAAAGAATTATTCACCCCGTGAAATTTGGCCATGCCAAAGCAAAGCTATTTAACGGGGTAAAGTATAGCTTAATGGTGACGCTTTTGTCCATGAGTTTGGCCTTCGCTCCGGCGGCTTCAAATTGCGCCCGGGCGGCGGATTGGTGGCAGCAGGCCAGCGACGGGGGGTTAAACGAGGTGGGCAAGGCTTACGGGCAAAGCGGTACGCCCACGGCCGATTATGACATCAGGCTGATGGTGGCCAGAATTATCAGGATTGTTCTGGAACTTTTGGGCATAATCTTTTTGGTGCTGATTATTTACGCCGGCTTTAAATGGATGACGGCCGGCGGGGACGAGGAGAAAGTCACCTCGGCCAAAAAGCTATTAACTAACAGCGTTATCGGTTTAATCATTATTTTCGCGGCTTTTGCCATTGCCACCTTTGTTTTTTATCAGCTCGAGTATGCCATCACCGGCATTAAGCCGATTACTTGGTCGTGGTAATTTATGTTTAAAACTTTTAAGCGCCTAAAAATATTTTTAGTTGTTTTGATTTTACTGATATTTTTCTTTTGGTTGGCCAGCCGGGGGCAGGTCTATAAACCGGCAGAGCTAGATTACGGCGTAACCTTTTCCAAAAGCCACGCTCAAAACCTGGGGCTTGATTGGCGGGAAATTTATTTATCTATTTTTGAAGATTTGGGCATGAAAAAAATCAGGTTGCCGGCCTACTGGAACGAAATTGAAAGTAAGCCTAACGAGTTTTGGTGGCAGGATTTGGATTGGCAGATTAAACAGGCTGAAGCACATGGGGCGGAAGTTATTTTGGCCGTGGGCGCGCGCCTGCCGCGCTGGCCCGAATGCCATTTTCCGTCCTGGACCCAAGGTAAGTTTAAAGCCCAAGTGGAAAGCGATACCCTGAATTATATTGCTAAAGTAATTGAGCGTTATGGGGGAAGCAGTAGTATCGTGGCTTGGCAGATAGAAAATGAGCCGTTTCTCTCCCATTTCGGCGATTGCCCGAAGTTTGATAAAAAATTTCTGGATCAGGAAATTGAACTGGCAAAAAGCCTGGACAGCCGGCCGATTATTATCACCGATTCGGGCGAGCTGTCTTTCTGGATAGGCGCGGCCAAGCGAGCCGACATTTTCGGCACCACCATGTATTTGGATACTTATTCCAAATTTTTTAAAAGCTATGTTCATTACCCCATCGGGCCGGGTTTTTTCCGCTTTAAAAAAAATTTGGCTTCCCTGTTTGCCAAGCCCAAAGACTGGCTGGTGATAGAACTGCAGGCCGAGCCTTGGTGCGACCAGCCCTATCAAAACGTTACCCAAGCCGAACGCGATCGCACCATGAATTTGGCGAAATTTAAAGAAGTGGTGGCTTTTAGCCGCCAGACCGGCTTTCGTGAATTCTATCTTTGGGGCGTGGAATGGTGGTATTGGGAACTTAAGCAAGGCCGGTCAGAAGTGTGGCAGTATGCCAGGACGCTGTTTACTAGGTAGTTGTCATTGCGAGCGACCGAAGGGAGCGAAGCAATCTCACGCACAAATATATACATTTATAGATAACCATTTTAATATATATTATTTCATTCGTGAGATTGCTTCGTCGCTACGCTCCTCGCAATGACAAACTAAATATGGCTAAATCAAATAAAAATCATGTTATCGGCGTTGACATCGGCGGCACTAAAATGAGCGCGGTTTTGTTTGACGGCAAGAAAGTTTTGGCCGACTATATGCTGGTCACGCCTAAGGATAATTTGGAGCATTTTATGATAATGCTTAAAGCTTTGGTTGAGCCGCTTGAGCAAAAAGCCAAAGCCGGCGGGCTGGTAATCAAAGGTATTGGCGTGGGCATTGCCGGCATGCTTGATTTTGAAGAAAAAAGGATTGCCGAAGCGCCCAATCTGCCGCTATTAAATGATTTAAAATTGCCGGCCAGTCTGGCTGGCCGCCTGGGAGTGGGAGAAATTAAAATTGATAACGACGCCAACTGCTTTTTGCGCGCGGAAATGAAGCTGGGCGCCGGCCGGAAATATAAAAACGCTTTTGGCATAACCGTGGGCACGGGCATTGGCGGCGCCTGGTGGCATAATGGAGAAATTTACCAGGGCGCGCACGGCGGCGCGGCCGAGTTCGGCTGGCTGACGGTTGATTTTAAAGAGGGCATCAGGCTGGAAGAAGCCTATCACCGCTTAACGCAAAGCAATCCGGCCACCTTGGCCGAAGAAGCTTACCGCGGCGATATTTTGGCGGAAAAATCCTATGAAGAATTTGGCCATTACTTGGGC
>Ga0210053_1003236_pt1 | contig 13430 bp, 13 predicted proteins | sample CryGeymeta201512_FD_185467 | JGI IMG/M metagenome (GOLD analysis project Ga0210053, IMG submission 185467) | Groundwater microbial communities from Crystal Geyser aquifers in Utah, USA - Crystal Geyser metaG 2015-12 (SPAdes) (version 2) | ecosystem: Environmental > Aquatic > Deep subsurface >... | reverse complement strand
GGAGACCTGTCGGTCCGGGGAGCGGCGGGGTCAGGAGACCCTCGCCGAGCACAGAGGCCTCGATTCCGCGCGCCCTAATACTACAACCGTACTTAGCTCGGGGCAGGTCTCCGACCGCCCCGAAACGCTTGACCGGAAGGTCTCAAAGGGCTGCGAATCCACGGGATTCGAGGAGACCTGTCGGTCCGGGGAGCGGCGGGGTCAGGAGACCCTCGCCGAGCACAGACCTGTCGGTCCGGGGAGCGGCGGGGTCAGGAGACCCTCGCCGAGCACAGGCCTCGATTCCGCGCGCCCTAACCTCGCGGTAGATCGCCACAGCATCCTTGCAGCGGAAGCAGAGCGAGACGCCCAGACCCACCTTCCCGTCGGGCACCCACGAATCGTGCCCTTCCTTCCGGAACTCCTGCAGCATCAGTGCCGCGTCTCCAAGCTGGAGCCAGCACCAGCGGAGCTTGCCTGCGTCCATCCACTTCTTGGTCATCTCGAACCCGAGACCGTTGACGTATGCCCGCGAAGGTTAAGAACACACCGAAGTCCCGGTGCGACTTCGGCTTCGTCTGGGAGAATACCCTCTGTCCTACGTCTGCTGCACGCCTGCCGGGGAAGTTCCGCGAACTTCCACTTCGGTGTGTTCTTAACCTTCGCGGGTATAGAAGCGGAGCGATTGCTCCATGTCCGACACGCCGAAGAACGGCACAGCTTGCTTGACGTTTGGTTCTGCCATCGTTGCGGGCTCCAGTGCGTGATCTCCTCACGGCGCCCCTCAGCCAAGACGCGCAAGCCGGGAGTCAAGGGTGACGCGCGACGACGCCAGTCACTTGCGTCGTCGCGTGCTCGCGGCTGCGGCCTGAGTGAGTTGGCGCTGGAGGGGGGCCTCAGCAATCTGCTGTGCCAAGACCGCCTTGGCGATTGGCGCATCGGAGTCAGGGAGAGCGAGGTCAGCAAAGACGTTCCCGCTGCTGACCTCGTGTTCGGGGTACTTGCGGCTCATAGCTACTCTCCTTGGTCCGTACCGCGGCGGGAAAGGGATGCTCCGGGGCCAGCCGGTAGTCGGGCGGCAGGAAGATGCTTCGTGCCGCCGCAGACAGGTGTGCGGCCAATGCCAGAAAGAACGCGCCCGACCCGGACACAGAGCCGCCACCGTGCAGGTACAGCGGGCGCAGGTCGGGGTCTGCGCCTTCCGCAATCACCCACCCACAGGGGAGGCCGTCGACCTCTGTCGGCACACACCGCACCGCGTCGAGGGTCGCCTCGCGCCGGGTCGCCATGCCCTGACGCAGCCCGTCGAGGTCGAACCCGGTGGCGCCGAAGGGAGGCGTGTCCGGGTAGCTTCTGGAAGTATGCGTGCCTTGTTCGGAGTTCATGTGCTGAGACCACATGCCTGGCAGGCGAGTGCGCGCGCCTACCGAGAGGGTCCGCTTGCCGCGGTGATGCAGAACTCGGGCGGAGAACGTCACTCGGGCTCGGCGGCAGCCACAGATCCGGCATACTCCCTGAGGACCCGGATGACTCTCTCGTGGTTGCCCTCGCGCGCAAGCTGGTCCGCTTCCGCGAGCGCCGCACCCAAGTCAGTCTCCTCGGCCTCCGTCCTGATCGACTCGTGCGACTCAGGGCCCCTGCCCTTCTGCGCGTCCACGGCCAGATCGAGCGCGTTCCGGCCGACGATGCCGTCCCGGAGCGTTGGGTCCGCCCCGCGCTCCAGGAGAACCTGCGCCATCTCGGCAGGGCCGCAGCGCGCGGCTTCCATCAGCGGCGCTAATTGGTCATCAGACGTCAGGCCGTTGACGTCTGCCCCCGCCTCGAGGAGCAAGCAGGCCTTCTCGACCTCGCCCCACGCGGCGGTCATGTGCAGAGGCATACGTCCACTGGTGCTCGTGCAGTGGAGGTCGGCCCCCGCGGCGATCAGCGCCGAGCTGATGCGGAGCGACTCGGCGCCGTCGGACGCGACGGCCAGGAGCAAGCAGGTGTAGCCCTCGTCCATCTCCACATTGGGGTCGGCCCCGTGTTTGAGCATGAACTCCACAAGCTCAGCGTTGCCCGAACCAATGGCAGTGAGCAGCGGCGTCCTGCCAAGGCAGTCACGCGAGGACAGGTGCGTCGGATCGTCCACCACGCGCTGCTTCACGGCGGCGACATCACCTCGTTGCAGTGCGTCGCGCATCCACGTGTTGTCCGTGTTGCGGTCCAGGTGACATCTCCGTTCAGCAAACTCCTGCACTCAGAACCAGGACCAAGGGACCTCCGTGGCGCGCCAGGAACAAGCCCTCCGCGTATCGCCCCAGGCGCGAATGGCCCCGCGCCGTGGGGGAGGAGACCGGAGTGCAGTGCCGCGGCGCAAGCGCGCCCCAAGTGGACTTTACATGTAGACGATCTGCCCTTCACGCCTCGCAGTCTCGATGATCGCGCTGCTGTCGTCGTCCTCATACTGGTGTCGCCCCACAGGCACCGGTTCGACGCGACTGTCCGTGCGCGCGGCCAGTCGCCAGAGCAAGTTGAGGTCCGCACGGGTGCGGTGGGTGTCGTATCTCGGCGAGACGACCAACAGGTCGATGTCACTCCACTGATCGGCGCGGCCCGTTGCGTGCGAGCCGAAGAGGACGCCAAACTGGACGGGGATGCCTTCCTGCTGAACAGCATTCAGGTATTCGCGCACGGATCTGAGAACTGCGCCCTCAGCCACTCGTACACCTCCTTGGCTCGCGACAGGCATTGCCGAGACTCGGCCCTTGACGGCACCGGGCCCAGGCGATCCGGGTAGCGCCCCTCGATGTTGTGTGGGTTCATCTCAGCCAGTACTCCGGTCTGCTCCTCGCTGAGGTCGAGGCCAGCGAGTTCGGCCAACCGCACCAGGTTGTGCAGCCGAGGGGCCAGGTCGCTCGTGTGGCGACAGACGTGAGCCTTGAGTGCCTTCTCAAGCGCGAGGTGGCCGAAGAAGAGACCGTGCCGGACGCGACCGCTGTCCACGAGGTGCTGCGCAACCTCCCAATCCTCAACAGCACCCTCTCGCCACAATGAAACCTGTTTGCCGATGTCGATCATTCCGCTGTTCCACAGGGGGACGACGTGCGCACCTAACTGCTGCCCATTATAGCATCTGCCAACGCTGGCCTGTGCCTGACCGCGGCACGGCCCGCATGCCCAACGCGCACGGGGGTCCGCGACGCATTCGCACTGACACGGGTCGAGGTGGCAACCCACGCCTCGTCAGGTCTCCTTCCGGTCGCCCCTCTTCCGCGCGAGCGCACTACGCACCGCTGGCGCCAACAACGCCACTCCCAAGCCGGCAATCAGCAACCCGAGATCCACCCGAACGTACGACAGCAGTGGGTGGATGGTGTGGGAAGTGGTTGCCGCCGCACAACGGGCAGACAGACGGGGTGAGGTCGATTCGGGCAGCGGCAACTGCAACCGCTGCGCCGCAGAACAGCAGCAGGACACCGCCGTGGTGGTTGTCGAGGAGCTTGGTGGACCAGACGGGCGCGACGGTGAACGTGCCGTCGGCTTGCCGTTGCGGCCGCACGACCACGCTTCCCCCTCCATAGCCGCAGGAGGCGAACACCAGGCCGTCGTGGACGAGGGCATCGGCCGCGCTGTTGTTCCGCTCGTTGCCGAAGACGTGCTGCCAGAGCAGCTTGCCGGTGTCCGGCTTCACGGCGAAGATCCGCGCCGCGCTCAGGCAGACGAGTTGCTCGACGTCGCCGATTTCGGCGACCACCGGCGAGCAGTAGCCGATAGGGTCGTCGATCTCGGTGTTGGTCCACAGCGTGCGTCCGGTCTGCCTGTCCAGAGCCGCCAGGTAGCCGCGCTTGCCTCCCGGACAGCAGAACAGCCGGTCACCTTGAAGGAGCACGGACTCGCAGTACCCGTACTTCGGCCGCGGCGCCTCGAAGGTCCGCCGGAGGTCAACGTGCCAACGCTCTTTGCCGGTGGCTGCCTCGAACGCCGCCACCCGCCCCATGTCTGACAGGTGGCAAGCCGTGTCGCCGTCGACGGTCGGCGTCCCGCGAGCGCCGGCGTAGGGCACTGCATAGCTCTGCTCGGCGGAGGCTTCCCACGACTCGCCGTTGGGCCGGCGCCACAGCTCCTTGCCGTCCATACCGAGGGCGATCACGTGCGTCTCCTTGCCGACCCGGCCCGCCGTGAAGATTCGGCCGTCGGCAATGGCCACTCAACTGAACTGTAGCCCAGTCCAATGCCGGCGGCTGTCCACAGAAGCTCTGGACCGTACTGCGGCCAGGTCTCCAGCAGCCCGGTGTCGGCCGAGTGGTTGTTGCGCTGTGCCCCGTGGCAGCAGGGCCAGGCAGCCTCATGGGCCCCAAACGTAGCGGTGGCGGTGACGCAGATCAGTACCGGCATGAGTGCGACGGCACGGGTGTCCCTCATCGATCCCTCCGTTCCAGCAGTGCGCCCAAGTGCGGGCAAGTCCGAAATCCAGAATCAGAAAGCGGCAGTGCTCACAGCTCCAGCGTAATCCTCAGCGCGCCCTCGTGCCGCGCCGGGTTGGCGTACATGTCGAATGCCTGCAGCGCGCGTTCCCAAGGCATTCGCGGAGTGACCAAGTCGGCGACTTCGGTTTGGCGCTCGACGACCATGCGGACAGCCACCGGGAAGAACGCCGTCGCCCGGTCGCCGCTCCGGCAGGTGGTGATCTGCACGTCGTTGCCGGTTGCGTGGAACCACGGGAACCCCTCGAGATCGTCGCGAGGCATCCCGAAGACACACAGCCGGCCGCCGCAGCGCGGCAGGTAGGCTGAGGTGTTCAGCGACTCGGGAGAACCGACTGCCTCGATCGCCAGGTCAACCACTCGCCCGCTTGTCAGCTCTTTGACCGCGTCGACGACGTTCTCCGCCGAAGCGTCGACGGCGTCAGTCGCCCCCATCCTGCGCGACCAGTCGAGGCGCCATCGGACCGGGTCCATCCCGATGACCTGGGCGGCGCCCATGTGGGCGAGCAGGTTTGTGAAGATCAATCCCAGGGGGCCCTGGCCGAGCACTACGCAGCGGAGGTTCATGACCGGCGGCAGGTAGCTGAGGGCGCGGAGCACCGTCGCCAATGGTTGCGCGACGACGAGGCTGATCGGGTCGGCGACTTGGGGGAGGGCGACGGTGCCCTCGGGGCGGGAGGTGATGAAGTCGGCGAACCCGGCATACACCTCGGGGTGTGCCAGCACGGGCGTGCCCGGCGGCAGTTCCTCATACGGAGACTCCGCCACGATGCCGAGGTTCTCGTGCCCCATCCAGCCGGGAATTGCCGGCCAGTTTGTCTTCGCCCACCGTCCCTGGCCGAGGTACAAATCCATGCTGCTCCCGCACAGCCCGATGTGCGTGCACCGCCCCAGCAGCTCGCCGTCTTGGGGCACAGGCTTGGGGGCGTCGATGATGAGGCGGATCTTGCCGGGGGCTTCGAAGAGGATTGCTCGCATACTTCTCCCTGTCGGTCTATCTTGACGTTAGTTCCGTTCCATCCGCTGCCGCCCCGAATCCGTTCGCGGCGCTCGCCGTCGGCGCACCGGATCGTGTTGCCGACGATGGCGATGTCCTCGTGACCGTGGTCGCGTTTGAATGCCTCGCGATTGGGCGGCGTCAGCCAAATGCCGGAGCGCACCCACCAGGCGGCATTGGGGTCGTCGATGGCGTGGTCGTTGACGATGGTGTTGCCGGTGATCGACACGCGCTTGCAGGCGAAGAAGAGCGAGATGCCGGCGTTCCCGCAGTTGCGGACAGTGTTGCCGGAGATAACTGAGTCCTCGCACCATTCCAGATCCAGCCCGACGTCCTCCGCGCCATCGATGAGGTTGCCGGTCATCACGACGCGCCTCGCGCCCGTGCCCCAGATCGGCCCGCCGCCGCCGTTCTTCACATAGTTGTTGGCGAAGAGCAGGTCTTCACTGTCGGTCTGCTCCCACTGCCAGTTGCCCCAGAACTGGATGCCGTGGTGCGGGGTGCCGATGATCCGGTTGCCCATCACCTGCGCGCGCCTGGAGAAGGGAAGCGAGAGGGCCCAGTTGAGCTTCTCGAAATGGCAGTTGGTGATCCGCACGTCCTCGCCATGGTCAGCGGCCACGCCGGTCCACTTAAGGTTTTCCAGGCGTAGGTTGTCGAGGGTGACGTCCTTCTTCCGGACAATCGCGATCAGTGCTGTGTCTGGGGTACCCGCTCCCTTTTCCTCGCCCTTCTGCCGGGCGGTGAAATAGAGGTAGGAGAGCCGACAGCCGTTGCCAGCCTGGAGGTGGCATCCCTCGACTGCCTGACAACTCGGCTGGCGTTGCCGGCGCCATGCAGGTACGTATCGTCCGGCAACGCAAAGCCCTCGACCAGGTACGTGCCAGCCGGCACATACACGTCGCGGCTGGACTTGAGCGCCGCGACGAACGCGGAGGTGTCGTTGGCGGTACCATCGCCCTTCGCGCCGAGGTCGCGGACGTTGGCTGGGTCGCCCAGCAGGACTGAGCAAGCGCAGGCCAGCAGCACCGCCGCAGTGCCGGGACAGACCAGAGAGGAGTGGAGCCCGGGCATCGGTCTCCGTTCAGCCCTCTTCGAGCACCAACAACCAGCCCTTCCCCGGCTCAATCGGGATCTCCTCTTCGGGCGAGAACTCGGCGCGGTTCTGGAAGAAGGCGAGGCTCGGGGCGGTCAGCTTGGCCTTCGCTGGGTTGATTCCGAGGGCTTTCCAGTCGAGGGTCAGGCGGACGCGGACCTCCTGCTTGCTGGAGTCGACAGTGTCCGGGCCTTGGCGCGTTGGCGGCTGGGCCTGCGAGAGGGTGAGCCGACCGAACCTGTTCGGATCGTGGAAGGCACCGGAGACCGGCGACCAGCATGATAGCCGCTGCTGCGGCGACTGTTGGTCGCGGCAGATGTTGAGGCCGGTCTCGACAGCTCGTTGGGCGGCTGGAGGGGCCATGCCCAGCGAAGCGAAGGACCCGGAGAGTTCGCCCTCCCAGTAGCCGTCACCGACGGACGCGCGGTAGGTCCAGTCGCCGTCCCATTGGCCACCGTTCAGCCCCCTGCCGTCGTAGTAGATCCCGGCGCTGTTGCCGATGAACTGGTAGTACGTGAGATCCTGAAGATCGGGCTGGAGGAAGACCTCGACGGCGTCGTCTTCCCACACGTTGCCATCGCGCACCTTCGCGTCGGCCTTCACCTTGTTCGCGGGGTTGGCACAGCGAAAGGCCAAGTAGAGTCGGTCTGCGTCGTGAGTGACGAACACCGTCGTCTGATCCGGCGCCAGAGAGTCGGCTGCGTGGGCGGTGAAGTTGGTGAGCTTCGCGGCACCGTCCCACTCGTTCGGGGCGAGACGGCCGTCAAGCGTGGGCGGGGCCGTCGCCTTGCAGGTGACAGCCCGCTGTCGTGCCTGTTCACCCGGCCAGTGCGCCAGCGCAATCAGCGACTTCCCCGGCTTTCGATACACTGTCGCCAGCACACTCGCGCTGTCGGTCCGCACGGGGCACTTCGGGTCCCAGTAGCCCAGCATCTCGGCGTCTTGAATGCCGAAGTCATCCCAGAACTGCCACATGCCCGTGCACGACGGGTGCTGCCTGCCAGTCATTCCGTAGATCATCCCGCGGTAGGGATTGCCGCCGGTCTCGTAGTTGAGCAGCTCGCCGGTCAGCCCGAAGGGGATGCCCGAGATCTCGACCAGCCAGTAGTCCGGCGCGGCGTTGTAGTCGAACAGCTCGCCGAACCACAGGTTGCTTATGTACGGGAAGTGCTCCATGTAGTTGCTGGCGGCGCTGAGCTTGCGGTTGTTGTCCCAGGGCGGGCACCAGTTGTCGCCGGAGTGGAAGTTGATCCGGCTGTTGGCGTTGGCACGGGACATGACCTTGGCGATCCGCTTCATGATCTCCCGGTCGTAGCCGATGCCATCGAGGTACAGGCCGTCGAGAGCGGTGTTCTGCATGAGCCAGCGCATGCCCTCGACGTAGTAGTTGTGCCACCGCGACAGCCCCTGCACGCCGATGGCTGCGTCAAACTCGCCGTCACCCAACACGGTTCGCCACGCCGCGTCGTAGCCGGTGACCAGATGCTCGCGAAGCCACGGGTAGCCCTTGAGCGGCTTGTTGGCTGCCTCGGGATCGCCGTAGATGTCGACGCCGCCCGTCGTGAACACCTCGTCGCCCAAGCTGCGCAACGCCCACATCTCGGCGACGTGGTTGCTCAGCTCGCGGACGGTGTAGTAGAGGTTCACTCCCTTGGGTGGGACCTCGACTTGGCTGGACGAGAAGAGCAGCTCCTTGCCAAACTGGCCCGTGGCGCTCTTGCAGACGCCTTCCAGGGTGCCGAAGCCCGCGGCCGCGCTCTTCTCGGGTCGGGTTCGCCCGCCGCCGTCCCACGAGGCGCACGTGTCCAGGAGCAGTGTGTGGTCGTCTACGGTGGGCGCAACCGTTGTCCCTGCGGCAAACGGCACGTCGGTAAGCTTGACGGCATCGATCGCGAAGCCGTCTCCCTCGAACAACAGCTCCGCCTCTTTCAGGCTGTTCGTGAGCGTGCCCTTGTACGGAGCAGCCCCCGCCGGCTTGCCCTCCACGAAGATCGCCAACTGATCGCCCCACGACAGCGTCAGCAGGTGTCGCTGTCCCTGGCGCCAGTCGGGCGAGTGCGTCCCGAAGAGCACCGGGTACTGGTTGAGCGAGGGCGCGCCTTTCCGCACGTAGGTCCGCATGCCGCGGTCGTCGATGTTCCAGTAGAAGCCGAGTTGATCCTCGTTGGGGAAGTTGAGGCCGAACAGCGGCTGGTTGAATTGCGCCTGCCGCGGCTCCCCGGCCTGCGGGTCGAAGTTGATCCGGACCCACACGTGCAGCGCGCCGTGGTCCGGGCTAACGTTGCCTGCGGCCGGATAGGTGAGCGCGCCTTGATTGGTCTCCTTGTAGCGGTGCGACTTCACCTGACGGATGGTCTCACGCAGCTTATCGACCGCCAGGAACGGGTAGTTGATGTTGGGGTTCTCCGGGGCGCCGTGGTGAATGTGCAGGATGTTGCCGTCGCGGTTCACGTCACCAGAGCGCCAGTTCCAGTGGTTGCGGTCGAGAGGCTTGAAGGGGGTGGTCAAGAACCGAAAGCGGAAGTCCAGCTCCTGCCCCGCCGCCAGCCGGCGCGGACCCGTGTAGGCGCTGATCTGCACGCTCTCGCCTTCCTCGGTAATCCGGCAGCCGCCTTTGCCGTCGTTGCCCCACGACTGCGGCACGCCGGTGTCCTTCAAGTCGAGCATCTGCCAGGTGTCGACCGGCCCGCAGAGCTTGAGTTGCAGCCCGGCATCAAAGTCACCCAGCCAGACCAGGTTGTTCGCCTGGTCGACGTCCCACTTCCAGTCCCACTGCTCCGGGCGATACCCGCCCCGCCGGCCCATGCCAAGCAGGTACTTGGCGACCGCACGACGGACGGGCACTTCCAGCCGGATGTCCTTCACGTCGAGCGCCCGGGTCGCCCGGAGCGCGGCGCGATAGGTGAGGCAGCCGTCGAACTCCAGCTTCGAGCGGACAGTCAACGTGAGTCCGTCGCCCTGCGAGTGGTTCTCGCGCTCGACCGCGCCGGGCGCCTGCTTCAGCACTCGGCCGGCACTCGGCGCCAGAGGCTCCGGGCCCGAAGCCGACTCCACGACGAGAGCAACCGGTCCCGCCAGAACGTCACGGCCACTGCGGATGCTGGTGGGCAGGCCGGTGTCGGCAAACTGCATCTCTCGCCCCAGGAGACGCACCGTGTTGCCGCGCAGCTCAATGGGAGTGAAGGGCGGGATCACCTCGTCGTCCAGCCCCAGCGTTGAGTCGAGCCAGCGCAGCCGCGAGTAGCGCCACAGCTCACTGTCGCCATGGTCTTCGAGCACCGGCCCCTTGATCGCCAGTTCCAGCTTCACCGTCGTCGGCTCCTCGCCGATGGGCTTCACTTCGACCATGCCTCGGTAGGTGCCCTTGGCTGCCCGGGGGATCGGTATGCCAACCCACAACGGCCGCACGTTGCCCTTGCCGACGGAGAACTCACTGGCCAGCGGTCGCCTCAGCCAATCGACGCCGCCGAGGTTGAAGCAGCGCAGCGACGTCCCCGCGAGGACCTGCCCCGTCTCTGACCGAAGATCGCTGAACCTCAGGCGAACGTCCAGCACTGCGCGCCGAGCAGCGAAGACGCCGATCTGGAACGGGTAGAACTCGTCTGGCTGCGCGTCGCCTGCAAAGGAGTCGCTCGGGCCGCGCTCGACCCAGCAGGCCGGCAGGTCTTCGAACATGCGGGTGGGCCGCTTGCGGTCTTCGGGGAACAGGAGATACGGACGATCCGGGTGCTTCGCGAGTAGCGCCGAGACCTCGGCCTCCGTCGCGATGACCTCCATCGGATCCATCCGGTTGAACTCGCCCCGCGCCTGAATCTCGACGACTTGCGCCTGCGGCAACCGCCGCCACTTGCCTGTCGCCAGCCCCTCCTTTGTCAGCCCATGCTTCCCAACCCACGCCGCGTCCGCCGTGTCCGTCGGCGGAAAGTAGTTGCCCGCGTCGCCGAACGGCCCCGTGCCCGGGGGGTCGTAGGGCAGGTAGTACACCTCATAGTCGCCCGGTACCGTCACCGGCTCGAAGACGAGGTCGCCGAACTCGCGGGTGACAGCCACGCGGACGACGTTGGTGACGCGCTCCCCCGTTGCCGCGTCAAACACGCGGAGGTCTTTCGCCTCCGGCTGCCGGTCGCGCCGCCGCCAGGGAATGTGCACCCGCACGGCGTCGGCCTTCTGCGCCAACCGCACCACCGCCCGGTGGTTGCCGCGGCCCGTCTCGGGCCAGGAGGCGAGACCGTACTTGGTCTCCTGCGCCAAAGTCCAGTTCGTGCTCAGTGCGAGGGCGAACGCTGCAACCAGGAGCGAGGTCGACGGAAGCAATCGGGTGGGGTTGGTGAGCATGTGATAGCCGCCTTGCGCCAGGACCTTCACAGAGGGTCGCCTCGAAGTGATCTCACCGGGCTGCGCTCTCCCTGGCTCGTGAGGAGTTCGGGAGGGTTCGTCGCTCGGGGGGCGTGACCTGCAAACTCGACCAACCTGTGCAGCGTGGCAGGCAAACCGCCTGGGCGCCGCGAACTCTACGGGCAACAGCTCCTATCCCTCGCTTGCCTCGAAAGGTGGACGCGCCATGCGTTGTCGTCGCTCGTTGTCCGTTCCGCTGTTGGTTGCTATGGTCGGCCTGTCCCTGGTTGACTGCGGTTGTGCCGCGCCCGAACCTGCCGCCAACTGGCCCGTCGCCAAGCTCAAAGACGGCATGCAGAAGCGCTGGCTGTTCGTCTGGCAGGACATGACCAACCCGGCGCAGGTCGACCGCTTGGTTGCGCGTTTCCCGCAGGCGAAGGCGGCTGGCTACAACGGGGTCGCGTTCTCGCACAACGTGGCGCCGACACGAGCGGCCGCGCTTCGGGAGGCTGCGGCTGCCAACGGGCTGGACCTCGTCGCGATCGTCATGGGCGGGTCCCGCGACCGCAACTACATGGAGGGCGTGCTCGTCAAAGACGCCCTGTTCGTGGTCCACAACGGAGCCGCCTCCCTGGAGCAGGACAACCCCACGGAAGTCGTCAATGCCGACTTCGAGAACGCCAACGGCAACCACTTCGTCGGCTGGGGCTTTCAGGACGATGAAGGCGTCACCACCTTCGCTGATCACGAAGTGGCGCACGGCGGCAAGACCTCGCTGCGGATGGAGAGCGTCGGGAAGAACCAGTACCGCCACTGCCGGATCGCTCAGCCTCTCAAACTTCAGCCGTACCGCCAGTACCGGATCTCGTTCTGGCTCAAGACCCAAGACCTCTCGCCTGCCGATCCCGAGGTCAAGCTACTTGCCCTCGACGCGCAGACCTCCATCAGCTTCCAGACCTTCCATTCCGAACGCACCCAGGACTGGAAGCACTACGACTTGGTGTGCAACAGCCTCGACCACACGACCGGTCAGCTCTACCTCGGCTCGTGGTACGGCAAGGACGGGAAGATGTGGTGGGACGACCTGACCCTCCAGGAGATTGGCCTGGTCAACGTCCTGCGCCGGCCCGGCTGCCCCGTGACCGTGTGCGGCGAGGACGCCACGGCCTTTGAGGAAGGCCGCGACTTCGCTCGGGTTGTGGATCCGCAGCTCCACCCGTGGCGCGCCTACCACGAGGAGCCCGTCATCAAACTGACCGCCGACTCGCGCCTCAAGGACGGCCAGCGGCTGCGCGTCAGCTACTACCACTCTCTCGTCGTCTACGAAGACCGGATCACGAGTTGCCTGAGCGAACCGAAGATCTTCGACGACTGGCGCCAGGAGGTCGTGGAGGCCAACGACGCCCTCCACCCAGCCGCCTTCCTCATGTCTCATGACGAACTGCGGGTGATGAACCAGTGCGCCGCGTGCCAGGGCATGAACATGACGCCGGGCGAGCTGCTCGCCTGGAACGTACACAAGGCTGCCCAGCTCATCCGCGACGTTCGACCCGACGCCGAGATCTGGGTCTGGAACGACATGTTCGACCCGAGGCACAACGCTGTGGACCACTACTACGCGGTGAACGGGTCGCTCAAGGGCTCCTGGAAGGGACTCGACCCCGGGATTGGGATCGTGAACTGGCACGGCGGGCTGCAAGGGAAGAACTGCCCCTTCTTCGCCGACCTGGGTCTGAAACAGATCCTCTCCGGGTACTACGACAGCGACGAGGACGGCTCCGGCATCGCCGGGTGGCTCGACAAGACTAAAGGGGTGCCGGGCATCGTGGGGGCGATGTACACCACCTGGGAAGACAAGTACGGCGCCATGGACAAATGGGCGCAGAAGGCCTGGGGCGGCGCTGCGGCCAAGTGAGCCGCCGTGCCAGGAGAAGACGTTCGTCAACAGTGCTGGGTAGGGATCGGTCCACGATAGTGGAATAGCGTCCGTCTTGGTTCGAAGGAATCACTCATGATCGCGCTTCGCTTGAGCGCCCCGACAGGTGGAAACGCAAGCCCATCCGAGTCGCGACCGTGTATGACGACAGGACAAGGGTGACACGCTAGTCCCAAAACAAGCGTACAGGGGTATGCAGTTGACTCTCGTGCGCTTCGTGTGTGCGCTGGACGGCCGCCCCGAAGGGGCAGAACGAGAATAGCCCCTCGAACCCCGGGGGTTCGAGGCTTCAGCCTTGGGACAGCCCGGCGACAACAGGAGCCGCAGTCCTGAAAGGCCGACTGACGCCGTTCGCCTGCAGTATCAGCCGTCCTTTCAGTTACTATGTAGCGGCGGAGGTAGCCGCCGCCGCCGCATGCGACTCCAGCTATCTTGGGCTTGCGTCGCATGCTGTGGCTGGGTGAGCGCGTTGTGCGGAAGGCCGGCAAGGACAAGCGGAACAACTGGACGGAGAAGTTCCACCAGTGGCTCGCCGAGCTGGCGACGAGTCCGCAGTCCCCTCTGGTCCCCCGCGAACGCTTGGCGCTGGCGTCCCTGATTCGGCAGGTTCGGAGTGCTGAG
>Ga0210053_1003225_pt1 | contig 13464 bp, 10 predicted proteins | sample CryGeymeta201512_FD_185467 | JGI IMG/M metagenome (GOLD analysis project Ga0210053, IMG submission 185467) | Groundwater microbial communities from Crystal Geyser aquifers in Utah, USA - Crystal Geyser metaG 2015-12 (SPAdes) (version 2) | ecosystem: Environmental > Aquatic > Deep subsurface >... | reverse complement strand
GACTATAGCAACCTTATCCGATATTTGAGAGTTGACACAACACTACCTTATAATCCCAATCACACCTGTTTTTCGCTTCCCTTGTTCATTTTCAATCACAAACACATAAATCCCACTTGCTACCATATCACCAGCATCATTTCTGGTATTCCATATAGGAGATCCTCCAACCACATGCTGAGTATGCACAAGTTCACCAGCCGTATTGTATATCCAAATATCCCCGCTGGCATTCTCAAATTTTACATCAGAAATCCCCCTCACCGGATTTGGTTTCACCACAATATCATCAACACTATCACTCACCCTGCCCACGGCATAGAATGAAAGTGACGGCACACTCACAGTAATGGTATCATTACCAGCTGATACCTCTTGTTTACCGGCAACTATTTCCCATCTGCCAGAGGGGCTTAGCTTGAATATTCGATAATTATAATCCTCTGCCTCATTAAATGGATCCGGGTCAGGGTAAGGGAGTGTCAGAATAATAGGCTTTATCGGCTGGGTAGTTAAGCCATAATAAGCCTCTGGCAATGCTGTTAACTCAACAATTGATTCATCAAATATAGCTGAATTCATGCTTGGGGCGGAATAAATGGCATATGGATTGGTAACTTTACGGATGATGAAGGTTATGGTACCGGCAAAAGCATCATTTGGAATGCTCACCCTGCACTTGTCTTTTGTTACGGTTGATATTGTCCCAGTCCTTACCACTTCAAATGAATCTACAACCTTTATACCATCAGAGGATGGGGTGAAAGCACTCCAGATGCCGGCATGATTCCTTGCCTTGAGCCGATAGTAATAGGTATTGCCCTTAGTCTTACCTGAAATAGGATAATTCAATTGAGTCCCAATAATATTAGCAGACACCGTCCCCCAATTTTTCATATCTATTGACTCTTGAAGGCAATACATATCTACCCCGGACTGGGGATCCTGCCATGGTTTCCAGAAGATTTTATATGCCCCATCTGTGTCTGCATCCTCATCCATATTATCTGTTGTCCCCTCAATAGGTATCTGCCCGATAATTGGCGCGGTAGTATCTACATTGGTATACACAGGTCCCACCCTTTGACTTGAATCTGTTCCCCAGTAAATAATAGCACTATTAGTCACCGTACCTATGTCGGGCAAAAGCTGTGCCTTAAATCTCAGGGTTGTGCTTGAGCCAGTCGGTATATCACCAATATTCCAGCTCAAATCCCGAGTAAGGCTATCATATCTTGCCAATGAATCACAATATACACCAGTTGGAATCTTTATCTCACGGAAAAATGGTAATAGCCCGGTCTCTTTAAGCTCTACTAAATAGCCATTATTTTGACATGACAATACAAACCTATCCACCGCAGCATCATACACTAATTTCACCTTAGCCGGGCTAATGTTTATTTCCCGAATCAGGGTTAACACATTTGGATAATTGGTAAGGTTTATCTCTTTGGATGTCCATGCCCCATTGTTTGTCCTAATGGTAATATTCCCATCAACCATGCCTGAATCAAATTGGTTCCCATTGCCATGTAAATCTACTATGGCATTACCACCAATCACCTCACTCTGACTGGTGAGAGAGCCAATAGAAAGATATTGACTCAAGCTATCAATCACGCTGACATCAGTGGCATTCATATCCCCACTATTGACACAGGTGATGGTGTATGAAATAATATTGTATGGACCTGTCCCATCCCTTGGAGATACCTCAATGCTTGAGTAATTAAATGCTGGTTGATTTACAGCCACAAGGGTTGGGGCAATGATGGACTGTGTCTCCATTTGTCGGCTGGATATAAACGCATTATTGGCAATCTGTGTCTGGCTATCAATTGGAGATTTGACTGTAGTTTTATATGACAGTGTCCCGCTTTTATTTGCATCAACTTGTCCTAATTGCCATGTAATCATACGATAATTGGGGTTATAAACACCAAGCTGAGAGATGCTTGAAGTAATAACTGACAGATTATCATCCACTTTATCAATTATAACAACCTCTGTGGCTGTGGCTCCTTGATTATTGTAAATAATATCATAGGTAATAATCGCTCCTGAGCGAATAACACTGGGCGATCTAACCTGCTTAATGGACGAGCTGAAGTCCGGGGCAACAACAGTAACCCAGTCAGTTTCTGCTGTTACTGTACCGCTTCCAGTATCTATTGACCAGAATGAGGCTGTATCATTGTTAATAATACTTCCATTAGCTACAGTTGGTAACACCTTTGCCCTGAAGCCAACCCTGACCTCTTCCCCATTGGCAATGTCCTTACTGATTTGCCATGTTATCCTTCTTGTTTTGGCATTATACACACCATTATTCAACGGAACAATAGCCGTCAGAAAGAGATCAATTTCATCCACTATGGTCATTTTACGCATGGTTATACCCATCATATTTTTGCAGGTAATAGCATACTCTATCGCCTCGTCCGGAGAAATATCCTGCTTGTCAGGGATCATCGTTTTGATAGTCGTTACTGTCCCAGCCACGCGAATGGCTACGGAAGGGATGGTGAAAGAGCCAACTAACCAATCAATTCGGGCAGTATTGTTGATCAGCATACTTGGTACAGTATCTGGCGAAACAGTAATTATAAAACTCAATGAGTTGACTATTTGCGGGTCAATCTCCCAAGTAATAACCGTTCGGCTACCCAAAACAGCAACAGTCCCACCATCTGATATATTTTCAGGGTTAATAAGATTTACATTAAGCACATCAACTACACTAACCGTACCCATATCCCCTGCATTGGTAATATTAATAGTGTAGCTTACCGTTCCCCCTGGTGTAACTCCAGTAGTTGAGGCAAACTTTGACGAACCCACAAACCGCTTTGGACCAAAAGCATAGCAATTTCCATCCTCTGAGGTAACAAGCAAAAGGTTATTAGCCACAGCCGGGGAGCTGGATATTTTACCCTTAGTCTGATAACTCCACAATAATCTATCCCTTGAGTTTGCCTCAGGGTTCAAGGCATAGATACTGCCATTATCTGCACCAATATAGACAATACCATTTACAACTATGGGCGATGAATGAATGGGGCTGCCAATATAGTATGACCATTTTACATTTCCAGTCAAGGCATCCACGCTATAAATCATCCCATCCTCACCACCAAAATAAAGACTGCCATTATTTATGGCTGGCGATGAGCTTATTGGTTTTCCGGTTTGATAACTCCTCCACACAAGGCTTCCATTATTTGTTTTTATGGCATAGAGCTTGCCATCTTGTGACCCAATATAAAGGATGTTATTTTTTATGCACGGAGTAGAGTGGATTGGTGCACCAATATTATACTCCCACTTGAGGCTGCCATTAATCGCATCTATGCAGTATACCTTGCCATCCATGCTGCCAAAATAAACCCTGCCGTTTACCACAGCCGGGGATGACTCAATTATTCCTGCGGTTTTATAACTCCAGAGGAACTCACCCATTGCTGCACTCAAACAATACAGCCGATAATCACTACAGCCAATATAAAGCCTGCCGTTGACTATCATAGGGGATGACCATTGGATAGGGGCATTGGTTGGATATGTCCATTCTTTTGTTGTATTACCCCCCCAGTCAAGGTAGCGAATTATTCCATCATGACCAGCGATATAAATCATATCGTTAATCATAATCGGGGTTGAATCAATGGATGTATCTGTATCCTTGAAAAGACTGCCATTGCCATACATATCTATATTATGAACCGATCCATTCTTGCTGCAAACCCCTATTGTCCCCCCATAAACCACAGGTGAGGAAACAACAGGGTATCCTGTGTTATATGTCCAATACATATCCAGTGGTGGCATCAGTGCCTCAGATGGATCATTTCCATCCCTTGCAGCATTATACCTGAAAGCAGGCCAGTCATTAACGCCTGTCTTCAGGGTAATGGACTCATCTATCCATACGGTTTCTGTGTCGGATGAAGAGGTAAATAACTGCACAAAGCCCTCTTTGTGTCCGGCTAACAAATCCAGAGTTCCATCATTATTCCAGTCAACAATTGCTGGGGCAGCATACTGTCCCACATCAATATCTATTTCCTCGCATTGAATGTTTATACCAACGGCATACTCTGGCTTCTGCTCATTGCCCATATTAAGATAAACCTTGATATTACCATCACCATTACCAATAATTAAGTCATCCAGCCAGTCCCCATTATAATCAACCACCCATGGTCTGGCAAACCTGCCTACATCAATATCGCCGCTGGTATTACTTAGAATAGTTGGTGTTCCAAGTGTTGGTGTGCCATTTGCTGAACCAGTATTTATAAAAAGAAGACAAACGCCGCTCTCCTTGCCGACAATCAGATCCTTTTGACCGTCATGATTCCAGTCACAAACAAATGGTGCAGCATATTGTCCCACATCAAGAGGGGCATTATTGGACAACATCTGGGTGGGTGTGCCAAATACAGGGGCAGCATCTGTGCCAATATTCTTGAACAGCCAGACCTTGCCATGAAAGTCGCCAACAATCAAATCCTTTTTGCCATCCATATCCCAATCAAAAGCAACCGGGACAGCATTGCCATCTACTTGAACATCCATCATCCCTTGCGGACCAGTTCTCTGGGGACGGAACCCTGAGGAAAACTCCGGGGTTTTTGTATTTGTCCCGGAATTACGAAAATAGGTAACATACCCATACACATCACCAATAATAATGTCCTTCTTATGGTCATTGTCCCAATCAACCACAAAGGGAACAGAATATTCACCTATCCAGAGGTTTTTTGGCTGACTACCACGAATTTTGAAAGAGGCGTTAAATTCCGGCTCTTCACCCGGCCATGTTTTGGTATTTAATAACACAGTTATATTACCATTCTCATCACCAACAATCAAATCCAGTCCGCCATCCATATTCCAGTCACCAATCATTGGACATGACTTGCGTCCGACATCAATATCACGGCCAGAGACTTTGATGTTTTTGGGAGACTTAAAGGCTAAGTACCTGTTACTCGTGGCAAGTGGGATTAATCCCTTAATACTATCGGTTGATAGCGGAGTTATTTCATACCCCTCATAAAACAGCACATTTCCTGTTTCATTGCCTACAATCAAATCCTTTACCCCATCACCGTTCCAATCAACTACCCAGGGAGTCGAATACTGTCCAACATCAAGCATCCCACTGCTTGATGAGCCGCGAATCATGAAGCCGTCATTAAATGTAGGGTTAGACAATGCCCCTGTATTATGAAAAAACCAGACATAGCCATGTTCATCACCAGAGAGCATATCACAAAAGCCATCCTCGTCAAGGTCAAAGATATGGGGGGAGGAATAAAAGGCATTAACATTTACCAGATTTTGTGCTTGCGAGTTTGGCGGGTTATAATCATCAAAGATAGCCATTCCAGCCATACGGTCAGCGACAAAGATAAAACCGTCCTGCACCCAGACGGCTGAGGTGTAGTCTTTGGTATTATATGAGGCACCATCTATGCGTTCAGGAGCGGTTGGGTCAGTAACATTAACCATCTGGAAGCCATTTGCCCCGTCAGATACATAGGCAATGGTGGTATCTGTGCCCTGCTGCCGTTTCACAAATACATTTTGAGCATCCTCAAAGGCAATGCTTGAGACAATAGCAGCAGCAGTCATATCTGTATTGCTTACAGTCTGGCCATCACCAACATCAATTATCTGCAAGCCTCCCTTTTCATCGGCAACATAGACATATTGTTCAGAGATATCAGGTTTTATCCAGACATCCATAGCACATCCAGGGGTATCTACCACACCAAGCTGGACAATGCCCTCTGAACCGGTTGTGCCAATGCTGGAGGTTGTCCCAACAGTAGGGAAAAAGTCCTGCACCTCAAGAACCTGAAGCCCGGCATTACCAGCAGCAACATAGACATGATTACTAACCACATAAACCCCATTTGCAATCCCGCCAACAGGCACATCAAAGCCATGTCTGTTCTCCTTGCCAGCGTTTGGCTTGGTTGGATCCGTCACATCTACAATCTGCAACCCGCCTATGCTACAGGCAACAAAGGCATAATTCCCAACCACATAAACATCTGTTGCCCCTGGCTGAACACCCTCGTCCCCTTGTGGTTTTTTTGCCCCTTGCGGGTTTCTCGGAGCAAGCCCGCCTGTTTCCTTTGGGGATTTAGGGTCAGTAATATTAACAACCCTTAATCCCTCCTTGCCATCAGCAAGATAGGCATAATTCCCCCGAACAAATACCCCTTGAGCAGAGCCGGCTGAATCAAAGCCACCAACAAGGCTTGGCTTATATGGATTAGATATATCAAAGATTTGTAGCCCCATTTCACCTGCAGCCACATAGGCATATTTACCAACAACGAAGATATCCTGAGCACTGCCTACAGTAGAGGTTTGAGCCACAAGCACTGGACCCCTTGACAACTCTCCTCGTGATTGAAATTTGCCGTCCTCATTCTCATAATAGTAGAATGTCCCCCTTGAGTTGCCAACAATCATATCCAGATCGCAATCCCTGTCCCAATCAATAAGAAAAGGGGTGGCATTATGCCCAACATTAACAGTAGTATCATCCTCTGTCTGCAAGATAAAACCATTACCAAACGCAGGTTCTCTCTCTGTTCCAATATTTTCATAAAACCAGACATTTCCATCCTTATCGCCAATGAATAAATCCTTTAACCCATCACGCTCAATGGTTATAGTGCCCGAAGTAAATGGACCAAAATCCACCCAACATGGAGCAGAGTTCCACCCTGTGCCAGCAGGATTCCCATCACGACCAACGACCAATTCACTTACTGTTATCGTTCCAGGGGTGTTGAAATCAGGGAGAGCAGCAAAAGCAATATGATACGACACGATGATAAGAATTGCAGACATGATAAGGGTTATAACATAGGGACAGGGCTTGTCCCTGTCCGAGAACATGATTGTGGACAAGATACGCACTTGTTTCATTATTCCTCCAGAGTTTGTACAAGCAATAACCCTACAACAAAACTTGATTAAGGAAGGGCAACCACAATGGTTTGCCCCTACTATTGTCATTGTAGGGTAAAGTACGAAGGCATATTTTATCAATTTCCATTATACAACACCCTTGCAAAAAAGTCAAGGTTTTTATACTCATTCTGGCATTTTTTTTACATTGGACTCACAATAGGTAGTGGTGTTGGGCTTGTCGGGTAATAAATGTAGGGGTCGCAGCTACTCAGCTAATCGACATAGTCTTGTTGTGAACATGGAAATGGTAGAATCGTCATTCCTGCGAAGGCAGGATTCCAGCAGGGCAAACGCACCCTAAATTTTTGCCGGATATTTTCCATCCCCTAACCCCCGCAAGCTGTGGACAAGGAGTGTAGTACAGACATTCTTGTTCTGTGTTTCTTTATTTGTAGAATGGTAATTGTTCTCCTCGCTTACACATTTCCATAATGAGAATTGCTGGTGATTTTATGATTGATGGTGAATGCATTTTTATCGTGATGTCTACAATAAAGCTATCTATCATGGGTGCCGATATAGAGATTGGATGTTTCCCTTGATTTTGCTTCAGTACTGATAAATTGACGGCTGAACGATTACAAACCATTCCCGATTAGGACATAATTCCAAATGAATAATACTATGGAAAAATACGCCAGAAGTGAAAAGCACCATTGGTGGCATCGAGCAAGACGGCACATCATCTTTACATTGCTGTCCAGATATGCACCACAAAACCACGGCAAGGTACTTGATGTCGGTTGTGGTCCAGGCACAACCATGAGTTATCTTAAGAAATTTGGGCAAGTGATAGGCATTGATATATCTTCTGATGCAGTAAAGTTTTGCAGAGATAGTGGACATAAATATACCATGTGTGCCTCAGCCGAAAAGTTGCCCATAAAGGATGAGGAATTTTCCTTAATTACCATGCTGGATGTTCTGGAGCATATTGAGGATGATATGCAAGTACTCCATGAGCTTGCCCGAATCTGCAAACCAAATGGTATTATTCTCCTGACCGTTCCAGCATATCGGTTTTTGTGGGGGGATATAGATGAGATATGCAAGCATAAACGAAGATATACAGCCTCAGAATTATGTGCCAGATTAAGGGCTGCAGGATTGCATATAGAAAGGGTATCTTATATGAATGCCTTGCTTTTGCCTGTTACCTGGCTTAGCCGAAGATGGAAGGCAATGACTGGCAAAAATAAACCCTTGAAGTCACCCTTTGAAAAGAAATATCCAGCATGGTTGTCCCATATCCTTGAATCATTATTCAAATTGGAGGCATCGTTTTTGAAAACATGGGATTTACCCTTTGGCGTATCAATTATCTGTGTGGTAAGGAAACAGGAATATGAGTAGTGTCGTGTCAACCTTAAAATGACGGTAATAGGAAGTTTTTTACCACGAAGAACCCGTTTACCACGAAGAGCACGAAAAACACGAAGGAGACAAAAAAAGAAATTTGATGAGTTGTCGAATCGAGTCATTTTTAATGTCAGAATGCTCAAAGATGAAATTAAACGGTTTGTTCTGTAATTTCTTCGTGTTCTTTGTGCTCTTCGTGGTAAAAACCCTCATTACATTCTATAGGAACTTTATCCGACACGGGATGAGTTGAAACGACAGTAGTTACCATAATGTCAGAATTACTACAAGCAGCTATGTAATTTTCAATCATCTATTTTTTGAACCATACCCAAAATAATTGTTGCAAATTTTAGGAGCCTGTGATATATTGCGTATGTCATAATTTGAGATTTAGAAGCAAGATTTGGAGTGAGCATTTGGAGCAAGCCAACTATGTTGGCGTAAAAGATAACGGCAACACGGTTGCCTTGCTCCAAAAACAATTTCACACATTAAATAATCGTAAATTATGACCTACGCAAGTATATGGAGAATCACCATGAATAAAGCTAATTTTTTAACCGAGAGAGAAAATAAAATAGTTAATAGATTTTCTTCTAACCTTAAAAAAGTTTTAGGGGAAAATTTAATCAGGATAAGATTAATTGGCTCAAAGGCAAGGGGTGATTTTGATAGAGACTCCGATATTGACATATTGATTATAGTGAAAGATTATTTTCTAAATAAAGAAAAAGCTATTGATATTCTTTACAGCATTGATCCTTACTATGAAAATAGAATATCCCCTATCATATATTCTGAATTTGAATACGAAAAAAATAAGGAATTACAATCTCCCTTCGTGGAAAAAGTGGAAAGAGAAGGTGCTGATCTATGAAATATGACTTATCCAGACATCGTCTGGAAAACAGTAAGGAAAAGTTAGATACTGCTGAAATACTTTTGACTAATGGAAAGTATAAAGACTCTGCCTCAAGATCCTATTATGCTATATTCTCTGCAGCCAGAGCATTATTGGCAATAAAAAGCCTTGATAGTTCGAAACATTCAGGAGTCATCGCTCTCTTTAATCAACATTTTGTAAAAACAGGTGTGGTCAGAAAAGAGATGAGTAAATTATTGGGAGGAGCTAAAGCGGTTCGTGAAAGAAGTGATTATGCTGATTTTGTTATTGTTTCAAAGGAAGAAGCTCAGGAACAAGTACAATCAGCTAAAGAGTTTATCGAGACAGTTGAGGAGGCATTAAATCAGATGTCCATAAGGGGGGAATTTAGGGTCAAACCTTGAAAGTAGAATTTAGAACTGACTTTATCAAGTTAATTCTACATTCCAGGTTTGACCCCTATTCCCTTAGGAAGACCTCGGAAACAGTAAAAAACGGGCGATGTCCCCGGTTTCTTCAATTGTAGATAGTAAGGGATTTTTTTATCAGCAATATTCTGTTTTGTTTTGAGAAAATCCTTGAAATCCATGTTAAATATCCATCCTCCTAAATTATCCATAAGCGGTATAATAATATTATACTAATTCTTTTATTGTTTGTCAAGGAAAAAATGTACTGGGTTAGTGAACGGTGGGGAAACCTATTTTCTGCTTCAGACGGTTTCGGACAGGGACAAGCCCTGGTCACTACAACGACAACCGTTTATCGTTTGTTCTCGTAGGGACAATCCCTTGTGGTTGTCCGTTTCCCCACCGTTCACTAACCGATTACGAAAAAATTAATTTTTTCCTTGACAATTTTCTTAAATTATGCTATAATTGTATTAAATTATCTATGGAAGATAATAAATAATGTTAGCGGTTGAGAACCTGCGAAAGTGGATGCTTGAATGCTGGTGTGGTGAAACCGCACGGTGAGAGATGCGAAAGCTCCTCTGCTATAATTGATGGGCATAGCGAAGTGAGTATCCGTGCTGGCTGTTATCAGCAATACCAGCGAATGATGGGCTTTCCGCTAACAAATCGTTGGAGTTGACTGCGGGATGTGTTATCCATAGTTTGTGATAATTCAAATATTAGTAGTGAAATCAACATTAAGAGGATGTGCCAGCCCCGCAGCAACTCAACATTTATCGTTAGCCACACAAGAAAGAGGTAATTATGGGAATCAAAATTGGTGAAGTTTCCGAGTTAGGTATAGAAAGCAGTCGTGTCAGTGAATTTTATAGAAACCATTGGAAAAGAGAGATTGCTTTATCAATGCCGTCGTTCTATCAATGGCAGTTTACTGAATCACCATCAGATGCTGGCTCTGATCACTGCATGGTTGCTGCTGATGAGGATTCAGATGAGTTGTATGGCGTGATGGGCTTAAACAGAAGACCTTTTTTTCTCAATGGCTCAAAATCAAAAGGTGCTGAACTTACGACATGGATTGTTGATGAGAAGCATATCGGAAAAGGGATCGGTGCAAAGATTTTAAAAGAAATTCAAAATCGGTATGACATACTGATAGGTATGGGAATATCCGATATGGCATTGCCGATTTACATGAGAAGTGGATTTCGTTACATAAAAGCCATTCCTCGCTATGTGAGAGTTTTTGATTTTGACAAGATTGAAGATTATGCTGAATGTACGCCTCTTGCTAAAAAGTTAGCCAAACAATGGTTAAACATTGCAAATCAACAATTCAGTATAAGCTCACTAAGCAGAGAAAAAGTTGGACTGCTTGAGGATGTAATGAGCAAAAGATTTAATTTTTTTAGTAGAGATTATGATCATTTGCAATGGCGTTATTCAGAACACCCAATTTTCGAATATAGTCAACATTTAATTCATGCCAATGGAAATAGTAAAGGTAAAGGATGCATTGTCTGCATGAGAGTAGAAAAAAGTGTAAAAGGCTTAAATATATTGCATGTATTAGATTGTTTTGGCGATCCTTCTGATATGCAAGCGACTATTTCATTTATCAATGAATTCTGTTTAACGAATAGTATTCATTTAGCTGATTTTTATTGCACATCTACAAGTATAAGCAAATATTTTATTAGCTCAGGATGGTTTTCGATTAACGATGATGGTTGTTTTCAATTTCCCCATCTTTTTCATCCTGTAAAGCTTAGAAAGCCACCTACAACCTCTTTAATATATTGGAGTAAGAAAGATTTTGTCGGTATGGCTGATATTGGCAAGCTGTACATGACCAAGGAAGATGCAGATTTAGATCGACCCACGACACAAACATATCAGAACTTACAGAAAGACAATTTGAAGGAAAAAATATGAGTAAATTAACTATAGTCATGTATCACACTATGTAAGAGACTTGAAACACTCAAGGTATCCTGAGATTAAGGGGCTTGATATTGCCCTATTCAAAGAGCAATTAGTGTATATAAAGAAGCACTATAATGTGATAAGTGCCTATGATTTGATGGACGCAATCAAATCCAACTCTACTTCTGACTTGCCTCCACAATCATTGCTACTTACATTTGATGATGGATATATTGATCATTTTACTGATGTCTTCCCTGTTTTAGACAGGGAAAAGCTATCAGGTTGCTTTTTTCCCCCAGCAAAATGTATTCTTGAAAGCCAAGTATTAGATGTAAACAAAATCCATTTTATCCTTGCCTGCGTTCCAGACAAGAGTGTTTTGGTCAACTACATTTACCAATCTTTAGACGAGAACCGTTCATTATATCATCTGGAATCATCAGAATTCTATTGGCAAAAATGTGGAGTTCCAAGTCGTTATGACACGGCAGAAGTAATGTTTGTGAAATACATGCTACAGCGCGAACTGCTTGAAAAACTACGCTATGTTATTACGAATGAATTATTTAAGAAGTTTGTGTCAAACGATGAGAAAGCTTTTTCAAAAGAGCTTTATAGTAGCATTGACCAGATATCATGCTTACAAAGAAACGGCATGTACATTGGCAGTCATGGATTTGATCACTATTGGCTCAATTCAATTTCAGAAGATGACCAAAGGAAAGAAATTGATTTGTCCCTTGAATTTTTGAAAAAAATTGGATCTGATCCTTTTCGTTGGATCATGTGTTATCCATACGGCGAATACAATGAATCCTTGTTGACTATTCTGAAAGAGCGGAACTGTTCCGTTGGGCTTACCACAAAAGTAGGTGTTGCGGACTTAAACTCAGACAATCCGTTGACACTTCCACGTCTCGATACAAATGATTTACCTAAAGATTCAAAATTGGAACCCAATGAATGGACAATAAAGGTAAAGAGTGGCTAACAAAGCGCTGCACCGGACTGCAATTCCGCTGCGCTCCATTGCAGCCGGTGAGCTTGTCGTTATACGCCACACAATGATAAAGGGATAATCTGAAAGAATGGAAATGATTCAATCTAAAAATGGTGCAAACATTAGATTAACAGAAGAAAGATGGTTTCACATCACAGAAGAACATTCAGAAATGGCTGGCTATTATTTTGAAGTTCTTGAGACCGTTGAGTCTCCAGAGGCAATTTATCAGGGTGGAACTGGAGAATGTATTGCTATAAAAGAAATTGAGGCAGGTAAATATATTGTGGTGATATACAGAGAAGTGAGCAAAGAAGATGGATTTATAATTACAGCATTTTTAACAAGACGGAAAAAGCAACTTGAACGGAGGAAAAAATTATGGCCCCTGTAGAAGTTCAAAAGATTTTAAACATAGTCCCTCAACTGGTAGGCATCCCGTATATGCGTATTTGGTCTAGCTATGATAAGGAAGCAGATGTACTGTATTTGAACTTTAAAAAACCAAGTCATGCAGATGATAGTGAACTCACTGGGGACGATATTATTATCAGATATGAAAAAGGTGAAGTGGTAGGTATCACTATTCTTAATGCAAGTAAAAGAGGAATTACAGCGTAATAGATGATAGCAAAAAGCATAGCAGGGCGTATAACATATTAAGAATTTGTGTGGAGCGGTGCATTAAAATAACGGTTATATAATTGGACAAGTAGCCGACACACAATTCTATGTTGAATTAAGTTGAGGTTACTATTTGGAGTTTGAATAAATTGGATAGGGGTATATGTTGGAAACAGTGCTTTATTTTGCAATGATTCAAGCAGGACAAGATTAGGCAGTGAGTATTTTTAACCGATAAAATGGAGATG